>Ga0070751_1001328_pt1 | contig 14716 bp, 4 predicted proteins | sample VirMetDEL_Aug_28_FD_78514 | JGI IMG/M metagenome (GOLD analysis project Ga0070751, IMG submission 78514) | Aqueous microbial communities from the Delaware River and Bay under freshwater to marine salinity gradient to study organic matter... | ecosystem: Environmental > Aquatic > Marine > Coastal ...
ATACCGAATCTATAAAATTACTTGCATTCAGTATTCTAAATTGATCTGTTACGACGGCAGCCATATTGACATACGTTTTTAGATATTTATAAGAGTTTGGGAAGAGCGCCTGTAAATCTTAGTCCAACATTTCTTCTTTGAATAATTGGATATGTTGAAAGACCAGATACAATATTTCCTGTCACACCTATGGAAATTGGATTGGATGACCTTTGTAACCCAGAAGTATTCGACAATCTTCCCCATGAATATCTGCCAACAGGATAATCAGATGTTCCTGTAGTGTTTATTCCAGAGATATCAGATCCAGAATGAACACGACAAGTTATAATACCACTTGTAGTATTTAAAGATTCGACATAGTAGATATTATCAACATATTCAGTTCCAATACCAACAACTTCACTGTCTGAAGAATTAATGGAAGTAACACCAGATCCAACTAAAGTATCAAAGATATAAATTGGATATCCAACTTGTAGTTGAGTACCGACTAAAGAATCTAAAGTAAACTCTATAGCAAGATTTGGTGTAGTTGTTGATGCAATTCCGACAACAGAACCAGATTCTCCTTGAATTGTTGTAAAATTCTTTATAAGTTCAATTGATTCATTACCAGTTGTCGTTGATATTGCAGCAGTTGATATTCCACCAACTATTAAGCAATCAAAGGAACTTAAATCTGGATCTTCATAACCAAATAATTCTGAACTGTCAACAAAAACTTCAGTGTCTATAGTTGATAAATCGCCAATTATATTTGCCACAGGGAACACCTGAGATTCAATAGAGTCTCTTGCCTTAGAAACTACTTCACCATTTATATTTTTATCTGTTTTCTGCTTTATCCAACTTAGTGGTCTATATGTTTCAGTTATTCCAGGACCAGAATATAAAGTTGTTTCAAATTTATCAGAGAATGACAAGTCAGTAACAGTTCTCTTATTTTGAGAAGGAATATTTGGGTAATCATTACTCTTCAGTACCTGAACAACATCACCTTTCTTTATAGTTTCATTAATATCAGTAAATATATTAAAGTCTGCTGCAGAACCCTTATAGAAATAAATTGATATCTTATCCTCTGGTTTTGGTGCAGTAGTAAATATGAAGGATGTGCCTCCACCAAATGTATAATTTACACCAGGTTCTTGTAGAACACCGTTTATAAAGATTAATAAACAATTTTGTAGATTAATTCTAGAATCGGATTCTTTTTCAAAACTAATAAGTTCGCCATTGTAAAATAGAGGGAATGTTTTCCTTACACCATCTTGATAACTTGAAATAGAATCGATAAAATCCAGTTCACCAAATTCCCAAGCAGCAAATTTATCAGAGTATGTTTCTAAAACCGTTAATTCAAATTCATTGATGGGGGATGCCAATCTAGAATCTGTAACTAAACCAACAGGTTTAAATACATCTCCTCTTTGGAAGGAATAACCACTCTTACTGATATCAAAATCAGTTACTCCAAAATATGTTGATCCAATTCCAGTAGAATCTACAGATCCAACCTTTAGGCTAATGGATAATCCAATACCAGTTGTGGTTGTTGCTCCAACTCCAAGTCTAGAAACTCCAATAACAGAAAGATTTTCATAAGTTGGTTGTGCTACAAATATTTGTGGATTATTATATCCTGTTCCACCAGCACCAATGCTGAAGGAAAGTGAACCTCCAGCACCAACAACTGCAGTGATACTTGCAGGATCTCCACCAGCATCCTGAGTAGAATCATAAACAGTAACTCCAATAGAAGTTAATCCATTATAACCAGAACCATAAGATCCACCAGGAATTTCTGTAGTAATTCCAGCAATGGAACCTCCAGCACCAACTACAGCGGTAACAGATGCCCCGACAAGTGGTGCGAAACCAAGACCTGGGGTAGAACCTAGCGAAACTATAATTCCACCTCTTGGAGTTTCATTTTGGTTTACATCACTATCTGAAGTAATGTACTCTAAAGGATCAGATTGGGGAACGGTAATTCCAGAAAAAACAATAGTGCTTATTCCAGCGTTCGTATCTTCTAATATGGTGAAGTTTCCATTAGGATTATTTGGAGTTGTTGGTTGTTGGAAAATTCCGTTAATTAAAACAATACCACTACCACCAATGGTTCCAATGCCTGTAGTGTCGGCACCACCAACCTTCAATGTAAATGTTCTTCCTATTCCGTTGAATTCATTCGACAAATCATCATATATTTTATTTGTAGTATAAATGGATCTTAAGAAAACTCTTCCGTTAAATTGAGAAGTTTCATAATCTAAATTATTTTTCGTTTTTTCTATTGTTCTATTTCCTCTTGGGGCATCTACAAAATGTATTTCATTTTCTACAATATTAAATGCTCCTCTATAAATGCTAACCTGTGTTGATGATGTGTGAGAAGTTGCAGAAGTTCCTACAAATCCCCTATCGGTTTGGACTAAATTAAATGATCCAGTGTTAGTAATTGGTCCAGTGCTTGAGGTTCCTAATCCAACATTGTTTACTCTAACATATTCTTCATCTATCTTTAGTATATCTGATGAATTTATAGAGGATATTCCACTTAAATTGAATATTGTAGTTTCAGTACCAATAGAACCAGATAAAGTATGAGATATATTTGTAAAAATAAGAGGATGTTGAATGAGGTTATCAATTGCAATTATTGACTTTTCATTCTTCTTAAGCACTTCAAATTGGTGAGCATTTCCTTCACCAAAGTTTGTGAATGTTACTGCCGTTCCACTCTTTGTTGTCGATATTTGGAATTGGTCATAATTTCTATTAGTTACAACTGCAAAAACTGTGGATGGTAGAGTATCCGTCACTCCACTAACAGGATCATTGTATATCATTGCAGTAGATGCAATACCAACAATTGTTGATTTTGGAGTGTAAATTAGTTCTTCACCATTTTTAAAGAAATGATTTTTAATATTAAATGTTCCTGTAGTTGAAATTAAAGTATTTGTGTCCTCTGGATCGAATACTTTAACAAAAATTGGTACACCTTCTGATGTTAATTGGAAATTAGTTTTATTAACTCTATCACCATTGGGTGCATTATAGAATTGTAAGTCGATAGATTCTTCTATATTTCCATAATTTAATGTTGGTGGTGTATTTTGTGTATCTAAATCATTATAGAAACATTGGCTGAATGCAGAAATAACTGTGTTTTCTGAAGAATATTCAGAATCTGGGTAAAATACAATTTCTAAATTTGAACCAGAATTATTTCCACCGAATGTGCCCATACCAATGGCAGTATCAAATATTTCAGTATCACTAACACTCAATATGGGTGATTGTTGTAAGTAAATATTGCTATTATTCTGCAACATCATAATTTGATGAACAGATTTTGTAGATCCAATACTAACTTCTACAAGAGATTTTACAGAATCGAATAGTGTCTTATCCAATGAAACAATAGTTGTTGTTCCAATACCTACACTAAAATCTGACTTATAAATGGCAGATCTTTCATTTCCAGGTGGTTGTCTATCTAACTTAAATCTATAAGTGCCAATTCCTGTAGCAGTAGTTCCAAATCCAACAACTTTTGCTCTAAAAGTATTATTATTAGGAGATGTATTAGTATAATTTAATGATAAAACTCCCCCAGAAAGATTAGCACCAAAAGAACCAATAAAGTTGTTTGATAAATTGGATGTTTCACTTTCACTATCAAAGTAGTATTCTGAAATATAAGTATTTGAACCATCAGATGTTACATACAATTCCACAAAATTCATATCATTAGAAACTTCATCAATAATCTGAACGTTTGCATAAAGAGATTCAAATTCAGAATTATTGAATGATACTATACTCTCAGTTGCACCAGAAACTGCAGATCCAGTAGAACTTACTAAATCAATAAATCCTATAGAAGTTGTACCAATACCCGATACGGAACCTTCAAAAGTATTTCTTATAGTTTTTACATCATAATCTATATTATAAGAATCTTCTGGAACAAATGTTAAGTAACTATCATTAAATTCATCTATTTCTATAGAAAAATCGCCATATTGCTCACCATCTCTGTTAACAACACCACCATTTTCTACAAGAAAACTATTATTTCCATCATTCAATATGACTATTTCTGAGAATTGAGATTCACTCTTATCAAGACTTGTAACTCTAACTAATAAACTTTCGAAAGAGGATGAAGAATCCAATTTAAGTAAATTTAAAGTTGTAGTCGGTTCATCATCAGAATTTGAGAATTGATTACTAATATTATCTATTGCCAATACATCATTTCCAATATTCTCAGTATAATCGGTTAATTTTGTATTTAATAGTTTTAGATACTTAGATCTTCCATTAGTATCAATATCAATGTCCTTTACAAAATCAAAGTCATAAATCGTATCTACTCTAAGATCATCTATATAATCTATCACTACTGTAGTTTGATCAATACCACCAAGATCTGATGCATCTGAAGTTGACGTTATACCAGTATCAGCAAAATCTTTTAATCCACTAGTGTGAAGAAGAGGTTTAATAGATTTTTCTACCTCTTTATATTCTTTACTACTCTTTATAGAATATGAAAGATTTTGGTAATAGTCATTGTTTGGAGTTACTTGATTATCTGAACTCAATTTTCCAATCTCATCAGTCCATCCAATATTTTTGGGGATAGAGTATCCAACATCAAATGTTCCTCTGTTGATTTGTAACTGATCAACTGTCGCTATAGTTCCGGATTCTTTTCCTACTACTATCTCACCAACTGATAATTCATAAGTTCCAGATACTTTTAATGTTGTCCCATCATAATTAGAAACAAACAAATCTCTTTCTACCTGCTCTGAAATTAATCTCTCACCAATAATAAAGTCCAATCTTTTTTGATTAACCTCAAAAGTAGGATAATTGTCAAAATGTATTAGAGAACCAAATCCATCCAATGCTGTTTTGGCAATACCAGTATTGGTAGTTAATCCACTGTTATCAGCACTTGATAAGTCAAATACTACTTTATCGTATGGAGTTGCTTCAATATAACTGTCAACTACAAAGAAATTGTAACCATAATCCTCAGAATTAAATCCAGTTCCATCGGAGCTTACCTTTTCTATTCCCTCAACAAAAACTTTATCTCCTGGAGCAAATGGGAAAACTTTATACCCTAATGGAGGGACAGGTATAAAACAAGTAAATATTCCTGTCGAACTAGATTCAACTTTTTGAATACTCAATCCATTGGTGTTATTAGTAGTAATAATTTTAACAGAATTTTCTGGTAAACCTTTTGGATTATTTACTATTTCTATGGATTGTATAGATTCTCCTATTATGGGAGCATTTAAAATTCCACTATTAATTTTCTCACCAGTTTTTGTATTTACAATAATAACATCTGGCGATTGTGTATAACCACTACCACCATTTTCAACAAAAACTGATTCTAAAGTGTTAGAATTTGATACGATAATATTTGGAGACACAAACGCTGTTGGACGCAAAGTTGAATCGAAAGAGTACTCAAACTCTTCATTTACAATTCTCAACTGTTTTGTATTTCCAATAGAATCTGATTCTGCCAATACATAAGCATCTTTACCATTTGTGGAAATAACATCTTCAATAATTGGAAGTTTTTTATATCCATATCCACCAGAAATAATTTTTAATTTGTCAATTCCACCTGTGGCATCTGTAGATAATGTTGTATAATTTAAATTATCACATTCATCTGGAATATATGATAGTTTTTCTGGTGCTCGATCGAGAATTAAATCAAAAGTTGTTGTTCCAACACTAACAATATTGTGATTTCCATTATATACACTATCAACAAATAAAATTTCTGAATAATTTTTTACATCTTTATCAGCAGTACTTATAAATCCAGTTTTTTCTAGACTATAATATAATTTTTCTGGTAAAGTTGAATCGTAATTTATTGTTAATGAAGCATTTGCCGATACACCAATAGTACCAACACTAGATACACTAAATGAATCTGTTGAACCAGTAGAAATAAACTCATCTTTAAAGTTATTATCTCTATAAATTCTAAAGTTGTAACTTGACAAGGATGAATCTGATAAATCAAATACTAAATTATTATTTTTTGCTAATGATATTTTGGGATTAATTAATGATATTGACTGAGAACTTCCACCAGTTCCTGCAATGCTTACTACTGTTGGATCAATTTTTACTGCATCTGCATATGTTTGGCATAGTTTTATATTATTAGAATCTACTCTGAAGACGTAAAAATCACCAGTTGACAAACCAGAAGCTACTAAATCTGCAGAATAGTAAACTTTATCGCCAGTTTCTAATTCGTGATTTGCAAGAGTAATTGTATTTGTAACTGTATTAATTCCAGTAGAGTTAAAACCTACAGGATTGACCAAAATTCTATCTTCATCTCTAGAAATTCTTACATCTATAGAAGTTCCAATACCAACCGATAGATTTGGATTAACAGTCAAATTGACAACATCGCCAACGGACATTCCATGGGAAGTTGAAACTGAAACAGTAGTTTTTATTTTTTCAATTTTTCCTGCAATTTGTTGGTATGTAGACTCTAAAGAATATGCATCATTGTTGCTGCCACCAGAATGGAAAAATAAATCATCAGAATCTATTGTAGTTTTTAATCCAATAAAATCTTTTCCCTTATTGACTATCAAAAGATTGGTGGGTAAATTATATGGCAACAAACCATCAGTTGAAACTGATAGTGTTGTACCATTTGCCGTATAGACTACACTTTGATTATTTTTGAATGGATGATCTTTTATATGAATCGATTTCGTTGGAATTCCTCTTTGAATTCCCAATTCATCGCCAAAATCTAACGTTGTTAAATACGAAATTCCCGAAGTTGTTCCAAATCCTACAGATTCTGTGGGATTAAAGAAGACCTTATTGTTAAGTTTGGAATTAAAAGAACCAATGCTTTGTTTAAATGTGAATGAATCTGGTTTAAATGTTACAATGGCATTTTCATCATGAGAAACATTTAATAATCCCCTTTCTACTCTTATTATATTTTTATTTCTGAATAATTCTAGAACTTTAAGAGTCTCTGTTCCTATTCCAATACTACTTCCTATAGAAATACCATCAGGAATTCTGGAAACATATATTTCTGTTCCACCAATGCTTGCTACTGATGGTATTGATGATATTGCAACAGAACTCTTTAGGTCAACATTTATCTTATGGATACCATTTAATGATGAAATATCCGTAGACAATCCAGAAATAGTTACCAAATCATTATCATTTAGAGTATGATTTGGTAATATTGAAACTTTTACAGTTTCTCCATTAATCCATGTAAATATTGCTCCTTCATACGTGGTAACCGCAGTTTCCACATTAGTGATATCTTTTCCTTTTACGGAAGAAACAGATGCACTGACTCCTCCACCAAAAGTATTTGAATTATTGAACTTTACAACGTCATTAATTTTATAATTAGAACCACTATTTACTACTTTCAGTTTTTCAATATTTCCTTGTGTAACAGATTCTACATTTATTCTTTGTTTTGTAACATCATCTATTTCTGATATAAAATCATAACCAGCATTTTTATCTGCAACTTTATATGGAAAAGTATTTCTAAGTAATGTAGAACTCGAAAAGTCAAATGATTGATTTAATGTAGTGTTTTCACTCAAAGTTTGTGACTTATATTCATTTCCAATAAAATATGGGAATTGTGGTGTACCTGAAGCATCAATAGTAGCAAAATATGCATAAACTCCATTTGGAAATTCTGGAGTTTTGCAAAATCTACCATTACTTTTATCCAGTGTAGAACCAGAACCTGTAAATTTATAATCCTCTACAAAGAAACCTTCTGCAAATTCAGATACTGAAGGTCTATCTGTATATGATGTATCTAAAACATAACCAGATATAATTCTCGTCCCCGATAGGGAAGAATTTTTTGGATCAGAATAACCATATGGACCATAAATTGGATTTCCATCATAAGCCCATCCAATAATTCCAGAATGACTTCCAGAACTTTCATTAAATAACGTTCTTAAATTATCAAAATAACCAGAAACTGTATACTTTAACTTGTTATCAGATTCTTGTAATATTTCGTTTCCAAATCTCAAATTTTCGTTTACAGTAAGTTCTCTAATCTTTGGTTTCAATAATGCGTTAATTCCCGATGATTCAACTAAAATAGAGGTTGAGGTTTTAGAGTATCCTATTCCACCATTAATTATCTTAACATCTACTATTTTTTGATTAACAATAATTGGTCTCAATTTTGCTCCGATTCCAGTTCCGCTAGAGTCAATTACAATCAAATCTGGAGTTGAATAATATTCTTTTCCACTGTATTGAATGTCTACAGAAATTATTTGACCATTGGAAACAATTGGAATTAAGATTGCATTTTTTCCATTTTTTATGGTTATGGTAGGATTATCTTGATAATTTAATACCGTAGATCCATAACCAGTTCCATTTTCATAAAGATATACTTGTTCTATACTTCCCTTTACAACAGGAGTTGTTACAATTTCTTGATAAAACTGAGTATTAGTGCTAAATCCGACAGGATTATATTTTATCGATACCGAAATTGGTGGATAACTGAAGTATTGATAACCAGAACCAGTATTTGTAAAAACTTCATATTTTCCTCTATCATAGGAAGATGTGTTTGTTCCGCCAATTCCAGCATCACACAATCTAAATGAATCATCATCGATTTTTAGAACATAATATTGATTTGATGTTGAAAGACCAGATATTGCCGATGTTTCATAGTCGTAGATAATTAATTCGCCAGTATTAAATCCGTGATTTTCATAATTGATAGAATTTGTTGTAGTTGATATTCCGGAAGTTTTAACAATCAATTTTCTATTTGTATATCCACTACCACCATCAAGTACTTTAACTTCCGAAATTGTATTTTTTGGTATTATTGTTCTAAACTTATGAATACCTTGAGTGCCTGTAGAAAATCCGATTACATTAGTATTATTATTGTAATCGCCCAAAGATTCAAACAAACTTACAGTGGTATTATTTTCAACTCTCACAAAATATGAAGAATTGTTTATTAGCGTGAGAGAACTATAACCAATTGCTACTTGCGAATTTCCATTGGAATTATATACTACCTGTTCTCCATTGTTTAAATTATGGTCTGTTGAAAAAGAAATTCTATTTCCAGTTGTACTAATACCACCACCAGTTTCTATAGTTCTTCCATCAAAGTTTAATTCTCTTACTCTTTTAGTAACAATTGGTTCCAAAATAGCACCAGAACCATTTCCTCCACTAATGTCTACCGAAAGAATTTTATTGATATCATAATCTTGTGAATCAATATAAACATCACTTATAGAACCAGTAACTACTGGTTGTGCCAAAGCATTTGATGATCCAGAAGAAATTGATATTACTGGTGGATTAATTACATCATAGTTTTTACCACCATTTAATACATCAATAGAGTCCAATGGTCCATAATAAATTTTATCTAAAGATTTGTAATTAGAAATTTCGACACCATTGATCAACATTCCAGTTACTCCCGGAATTGTTTCTATTCCGGAACTTTTTATCCTAGATTGAAGTGGAAACTTTTTAAGAATTTTTTGTACGCCAATCTGACCAGATCTTTGGGAATATAATGTAAAAGATTGGGTGTCTAGTCCAGATTCTGGGACTTTAAATTTTAATGGAGTTACCCCAACAAAAGCTGGTGAAGAATATAATTTTATTCTCTTATTGTTGGATGGTAAAACTTCCACATAATAATCGCCAGTTTCTAATCCAACGAGTGGTGTAGAAGTTGGTTGATAGTAAATTCTATCACCGGTTATGAATGGGGCAGAGTCCGAAAAACCTATTGTATCATATTCATCATTTTCATTTTTATTAAACAAATTATTTACAGAAGATATACTTGCAGTTTTAATATTTGCACTTATATTATATCTGTAATTGTATTGGTTATTGAGTGCCGACGCAGGTAAAGAATTTGATGCGACGTATGCATAATTTTCTCCATCAGAATATAAATTTTGCACGTCAGAGGTAATTAAATTGTTTCCATATTCTATAGAAACACCAGAACTACTTGCGGTATTAATTTTTCTTCTTAGATCATATTCTTTTCCAGACTCGGTAGAAAAAGATCCTCCGTCTATTTTTATAGTATTGTTGGAAATAATTTGAGTTATTCTTGGATCATTTGATGCTGGTGCTAAAATCTCCGTTCCTCTCTCAAGGAGTTCCACTCTATCGCCAATCTTTAAACTGGATCTATCAATGTCACTAGACAAAACATAATTAGAACCTATGGTTGATACCTCATATCTTGTGGAGGTATTATAAATCCAAGAATTTGCAAAAATTTCTTTTTGTGTTTTTATTTCAGGATTTTTAATTAAATCGCCAACATTTTTGATGGTAATAACATCACCTTCAGAAACATTAATATTTTTCGATGATGGTTTAAAGTTTGATAAGACTCCAAGAATTCTAAATTCTACTTTTTTGGTGATATCTCCATTTTCATATCCAAAATAAGTATCATTATTTCTAATTAAAGAATTTTTTTCAATATTTTCAGATATTCCACTACAACCTAAAAATTGATTTACTGACTTACTCGTATAAGATACCGTATTGTTTCCACAAACTAATTCCCCATTTTCAGGAAATCCTATAGTAGAATCAACAGTAATTATAGCAGAAGATACTGGAGATTCTAGTACTGTTTTTGTATTTGGAGTTACTGTAAAATTGCCTAAAATAGATGAAGATTCTTCACTACCAACAAAAAGAGAAATTTTATAATACTGCCTATTGTTTTTATTAAATGGTTCTATCGATGAAACAGAAGCATTAGTAGAAGAATCTGTACTTTTTACAATTGTCTGTCCAACCAAATTTTTTGGGTTGAGACCAGATATAACTTCTACAATAATAACTTCATTTCTTACATATTCTGCTGAAGATGGTTTAATAAGATATTCTTCTAAGTTTATAACTTTTGGTGTTTCGTTATAAAGAACATTGAATAAAATTCTAAATGAATCGTCTGTTCCCTTTGCTTTATAAAAAGAATTTGCTTGACTTAAAAAATTGCCTACATCTAATTCTGATGTAAATTCAGTTTTTTCTAGTCCTGGAGCAATAGTATACTTTAATTTTTGATAAAACTCTTTAAGAAAAAGAGAACTTAAATTTTGTACATTAGAACCAGAAGAGTGTTCTGTTGCAGATGATGATGAAAAAGTGAGTTCTTCCTGATTTAAATCTTGATGATAGTTAGTAATACCACTAAATCCACGAATACATCCTGTAAAAGTATTTCCTGTTATTCCCGTATAAGTTATAATTTCATCATCTATTTTTAAAAGACCGTAACTTTTGGGGAAACCCTTAATACTGGAAACAGAAATGCTAGTATCAGATAAACTAACATCAGAAGACAAAATAGTGCTATCAACAACTACTTCCGGTGTAAGATTGTCTAATTTTAAATATTGATCAAGATTTTCAGCAATATCTACTGGTCCACCTTGATATTCTTGCGATACGTAATATTGTTTTAAAAACTCCGAAGCATTTGGATTTTCTTCCAATATGAAACTTGGGAGTTGACTCTCAATAATCTGCTGAACCTTAACTCTAGATTCAAAACCAGTCTGTATCATATTAGTTTCTTGTTAAATTCCCGTTTGAGTAGCTTGATGTATAATAATCTCTAGTAAACACATTTCCTGTTATTTCATCACCAGAAGAAATTACATCTCTTACCATATTTATTGTACTTTTGGAGATGTTGAAAGACAAATACAAATCTTTCAAACCAACAACATCGTTAGATTCTGGGAATGCCTGAATCTCTATAATTCCATTTTCTCTTGATGTTGAAGTTATATTAATTGTTCCTATATTAATCTCACCTTTCTCATAATCAACTGTTCCAGCATCTTTAATGACAACAGTAGTATTGCCATTAGCGTCTATTTTAAATACTGAAAGAACTCCTGTTTTTGCCGATAATCCAGATGGTCTTGCTAAAAATACCTGGGAGGCAGAAGTGGCATTTGTAACCGAAGAACCATTTGCAAGGACGTTAGGTGTATCAGTAAGATAAACTGTCGAATCTTCACCAGAAACTTTGAATCCTGTAGATTTGATATTAGAACCTTGTGGTTTTACGTGGAATTGATTTCCAAAACACAACTCATACTGTGCAAATCTATTTAAAGATGCTTTAAGGTCTCTTCTAATTCTAACTTTAGTAATATTGGAAGTAATTGCAGTATCTGTTGTATCAATTATACTGAGAACCTTGCTGTATTTAAATCTACCCCCAAATTTATTGAGATCTAAAGATTGCGAATACTTGGTTAAAGTTGACAATACATTAGTCTTTAGTTCATCAACATTTGAAACACGAGAATAATTATAATATACAGAAGAATCTATTTCTACATAAAGAATTTTGAGATCTATAATTTTTGGATTGATTCCAGAAACTGTATATTGTTTAAGTTGACTTAAAATTCTTGATTTATTAAAATCAGAAACAAAACTTCCATTCTTTGGTTTAATACTTAAAACTACATTGCCGTATTCTGGTGGATCTAACTCTTCTCCACCAATAACAGCAACAGATTCTGTTTCGGGGTATATTCTTTTTACAATTGCCTCATAATCTCTAGAGGTAACTGCTCTATTTTGTGCCGAGTATATTCTAGGAGCATAATATTTGATAGAATCAATTGGTTCGATACTTGAACCATTTTGAGCAATCTGATTTGTTGTGATTGTAATGGTTCCTGGATCTATTATTTTATTATTTGCGGTAATAATATTCCCAGAGAATGAAAAATTACGTGCCCCATTTCCATCTTCACCATCAGTAATAATATAATTTGCAGTAATTACAGTTCCATCATACCCAATACCATCTCCAAGTTTTTTGCCGATAATTCCATCACCGAATTTTATCTCATATTTTTCATCTTGTACTTCTTGTAAGATATAAATTCTAGATTCTGAAGTGGTATCTAAAATATTATCAATTACAGCATATTCAATTCCAAGTCCACTTTCATTAGTTTTTCTTACATAAACAGATAGAGTAGAAGTGTCAATAAAAGAATTGTTTAGAATAAATCTCTGGTCTAAAGAACCATCATAAACAAATTGTTTTGTGAGATAGGTTCCTTGATAAACTTCTACCTGATCAAACGATGCGACGCCAGCATCATTGACCGTTGCAGTTACATCTTCTGGTATTGAGAAGGTATAAGATGTATCATTTGCTGTTCCTACACACACCAGACCCCTTCTGAGAGTCAGTGTGGGGGTATCTTCGGTAGTTGATACTGTAAAAGAAATCGTTGCCCTTGCTGCCGTTCTGGAGTGAGGTACATAACCAATATTTTTTGCAAGTGATACTACATTTTCACGAAGAGTTGCAGAATCCAAGAAGGATTCGTTAACAATCATATTACTATTGAATGCAGTAATATAAGTATTGTATGCTAATGTATCAATTAAGACAGAAAAATTTGACCCTTCAAAATCAAAGTCGCTAAATGTCGAATTAGCACGAAGATAATCTTTGATTGAGGTCTTTATCTGGTCAAAATCTAGATTCGTGAATTTTGTAAAGGGCATCTTATCTTGCTGCCTCTAATAGGAACGTATACTCTTGTGTTGGAAACTCTTGCCCAATAATGTCAAAAATAACAGTCACATTAAAAGAATTTTGATCTGGTTGAGGATCTACTTCAACAACTACATTATTAACTCTTGGTTCAAAGTTTTCTATTGCAATCAAAATTTGATTCTGAATGATAGATGCAGTACCAAAATCAACAAATTCAAATAAACTATCTCTTACATCAGAACCCAACAATGAGTTAAAAAATCTTTCAGTAGGTATAGTCTCAACAATATTTCTTACAGATCTACGAATCGCATTCTCATTTTTTAGTACTTGAAGATCCTTTGTCACTGGATGTGGAACAAAGGATAAACTGATGTCTTTAAATGATCTGGATATCCTTTGTTCTGCCATTAGACTAGAGTTTTCTTGTTTTTATTTATATTTACTGCCAGGGGTTTCCATAATTTGGTTCGGTTCCGTACTCCCAATCATCATAATCATCGTCATTGCGAATTTTTTCATGCAAATCTGACTGTTTTTTGAGGTCATGGTGAGGTGCAAGATCGTGCATAACCTCCGTCAGTACTCTTTTTGAAGGCAAATTTTGCATCGAACCATAATCTGATACAAGTTTTGTGGTTCCCCACATCTCTCTCATGTACTCTGTGTTTCTATCTACAGGTGATTGTCCCATTTTTAGCTCCTGATTCGTAAAAATCAGAACTTTTAGAGGGGTTGCTATCCCTTATTAGTATTTATTTTACGTTCTTGTGACGTTTTCCAGTGATATTCGTCTTCATCTCCCATGCCAAGACGATCATAACCACATTCTACCTGATAATATTGAGTAGAAACCTTAAAATCGGGCATTTTTGGTTCTGCAGGCGTCAAACTATTGTCAAAAATACGTAATCTATTGTTTGGATAGAGTGCATATTGTCCATTATTCAGTTTAATAAGGTTATGAGACTTGTGTTCGGCAGGATTTTCACTCGTTGCCCAGTCAACCATGTCTGGGTCACGGTGATAATTGTCAATTGTACA
>Ga0070751_1001340_pt1 | contig 14668 bp, 20 predicted proteins | sample VirMetDEL_Aug_28_FD_78514 | JGI IMG/M metagenome (GOLD analysis project Ga0070751, IMG submission 78514) | Aqueous microbial communities from the Delaware River and Bay under freshwater to marine salinity gradient to study organic matter... | ecosystem: Environmental > Aquatic > Marine > Coastal...
CGACCTTAGGCGACAGGCCACCGTGGCCGGCCCAATTCAGGCAGCCGGCGATACAAGCGGGGGTCCCCCACGGGCAGCCATGGTGAGCGCGGGCGGCGGCGGTTAGGCCCTCCCGCTCTGCCAGGGCGAACAGTTCGGGGAGATACCCGCGCGGGGCGACGGGCGACCCGTTGCCCGGATCGATCGCCGCGGCCAGGGCGCGCGCGGGGAGATGGTGCAGGATCGCAGGGCGGGCCAGGGCGGCGCCCTTGCTTAGTTTCGGGTTCGAGTCCGTCAGTAGGCCGGGGAGATCTAGGCCGAACCGGGCCAGTAGGCCGGCCACGTCCGGCGGCAGGCTTAGGGGCGCCGTACGGCGCGCGCGGGCGGTCGTTTGCATGGGCCGTTAAGCGATAAAGGGGCGGCGATTGAACGCCTAAGGGCGCCCGACCCGGTAAGGGCGGGGCGCGGTTAGGGGTTCGGCGCGACCTAGGCGCGGGGTCTCCAACCCGTGGGGGTTAGGCGCTGCAGATTGCAGAGGTTGGCGTGGCCGATAATGCCGGGGCCTTGTGGGTGATAGTCCCACCGGATCGCGGCCATCTCACCGGCGGCGCCCCATAGGCGCACAATCTCGCCGCGGGCGGTGGGGGTCCAACCCGTGGCCGCGCCTATCAGGCGGCAGAATCGCGAGCTGTAGCGCACCCGGTCGCCGGGTTGAAAAGTGGGGCGGGCCATCATCCAAACCACACCCGTTTGGCTGTGGCGACTAGGGCCACCATTGATGGGCGGTCGCCCTGCCAATAGTCCGGGGACTCAAGCCGGCACAGCTTGCCATAGGCCGCGGCCGTAACGCCTATGGGCCAGGACATGGCCGCGTAGGCCTCAGCGCGAAGCGATCCCGGCACCGCATGGTGGCCGTGGTAACTCTCAGGCCAGAAGGCGACGGGGCGGCCGTCGCTGAGATAGGCGAACCCGCGGCGCGGGTTGGCGTCCGGGTCGTTTGTAGCTGTGAAGTAAGCAAGCATGGGGGCAAGCGATAAAGGGGCGGGGCGCCGCTTAGGCGCCGGGTAGCAATTCGATGGGGCGGCCGGGGGTCCCGTATTCAGCGGCCCACCGGTCGGGGCAGTAACGGGCGGCGGCGACCTCCGCGCAACAATCGGCGACGGTGAATTCGTGAACGGTGCCGGTTGCGGTGCCGGGGGCGATCCAACCAGGGGCCAGATAGGCCCAAAGGCCGTCGTTAGCGATTCCGCCGCGGCGTTCATCGCTGACACTGTGAACGGCGGGGTGGGCCAGTAGGTCGGCCATGGTGCGGGGTTTGCGCATAGGTCTAGGCGGTAAGGGGGCGGGGCGGCGTTCAGCCGACGTAGGCAACCTGAACCGGGGCGACCCGGTAGGCCCAAAGGTCACCGCGCACCGCGCGGCGGAGGGCGGCGCGACGTTCAGCGACGGGGCGGGCCAGGGTTTCGGTTTCGTCAACCCAGCCGGCGACGGTGCCCGCGTAGCGCTGGACCACGAAACGGGTACGGCTAGGGATGGTGTGGAGAGCTTGCATGGGTCGGTGGTGGTAAGCGGTAAGGGGCGGCGTTTCCGCCGCTGCAGACACACTAAGCGCGCGGGCGGCAGGGATCCAGGATCGGGTGGCCGGTTCGCCGGCTGTCACAGCGCGGCCAGGCAGGCGGCGACCCCATCGCGGCGGATCCGTGCCCTTAGGGCCGATTCCCGCGCGTCCGCGTCCGGCCGCTGTGCCCATGTCAAGAACGCATCAAAAGGCCAGCCAAGGGCGCACCACACATCAGACGAGAGGGCACCACCGCCGGCCAGGAATTCAAGGGCGGCGATTTTATCGGCGGCGCCTTTGAGATCCGGCAACTTAGGGGCGGCCGTGCCATGGGAGGGCGCGGGCGCTGTGGCCGGTTCGCCGGGCAGGCAAGGGCGCACCGCGGCGACGGGTTCGGCGGCGGGCACGGGTTCGGCCACGGGTTCGGCGACGGCCGGGGCGGGTTCGGCCCAAGGGTCGGCAACCACAAGGGCCAGGCGGGCGGGTTCGCCGGCGGTGCTGTGGCGTTCTAGTTGCTTTGGGGCCAGATCAGGGCGCCCGACCCATGCCATGGCCTTAGGGCCGGCGGCGGTGTCGATGATTACGGCCGCGTGATAGGTCCGGGCGGTGCGCCGCTTAAATGTTGCGCCGGTGATGGGGTCGCGGGCGGTGATAGTGCGGGTCTGTGCCATGGGACTAGCTAAGCGATAAAAGGGCCAGCTTCCGCCGGCGCCCCCATCCTTGCCACCGATCGGCGGGGATCCCATGTCTGCTGTGCCGATATCTCAGGCGGCCTAGGTGACAGGGCCACGGGCACCGCGGGCACCATCGCGACAGGCGGGCCACCCATGGCACCGCTTAGCGCCCCATATATAAGGAGGCGCCGGCCTGGCCTAGTTGGCATAGCTAACCCGGCCGAACAGTAAGCATAGCTAACTGCCCCGCGCGTTTGGCTAGGCCTACTGTCCCGCTCCGGTTAGCTATGCGAACCGTGCGGCCTAGTTTCACATTCTAATTACTTAGCAGTTAGGTATAGTGCAGCGGACACGTTGTACTTTTGGTGTAGCTTACTCATCTAGAGTTTGCTACACCGACCGCTGTATTTACGATTAGTTTGTGTTACTTAGGGCCGCACAGTTTGTATAACATAAGGCCAGGAAAAACTCGCCCCCACCCCCCTGGGGCACCGTGTGCGTGTGTATGTGAGGGTGTGTGTGAAAAAGGGCCTATAACCGGACCCCCGCGAGTCCCCCAGCATTTTTTGTGTGTGCGCGTAAGGGCCTAAAACCGGAACCTCGCGAGTCCCGCGCCCCCGCGTGCGCGATAAACCGCGGTCTAGCGAGTCCCCCGCCACTTAAACCGGATGGCTGCGAGTCCCGCGCTTCCAATGAACTTGCTCCAGTAACCGTGCCAATGCCGCCTGCTTAGTCCAGGTGCGGTCGCCAGGCAAAGGCTCAGTCCCGTACTCCCACGTATCAAAATCGTCCTGATTACGTGGGTCGCGCATTCGAGGCTGGTCCATTAACCGGGTGGCGCAGGTCTCGGGCACAGGGTAGTGTGGGCGTTCGAAATTCTATTGAGGAATCTCGAAGCGTCCGTAGCAGGCAGGCTGCGGTGAGGCCGGCACCGCGTGAGGACCGGCCACCTGCCACCCCTTTAATCGCCAGTCAGCTCAAGCCCAATAGCCGCCTGGAAGTAATTGGCGACCTTGATGCGGCGATACCACTGGCCTGCCTCTTCAGAGCTTTTGTCCTCAAACGTCTCGTACATGTGACGCGCATCGCTTAGGCCGGCGCGAGTCTCGATGTTGAGCAGGTTGAGCTCTTGGTTGCTCAGCTTGTTGACTTCGTCCAGGCGCACGACTTTGCCTTGCAGCAAGTAGGAGCGGTAATAGGGAAGTGAAGCGGGGTCGATCATTGACATAGATGGTTTGGGGTTGAGGGGGATTAGAGGGGCGGCCCCCCGGTAAAGGGAGGCCTCAGTGAAGTGCGGTGAATTGACCTGAGGAGAGACGTTAGGAGAGGAATGGAGGCGAAGTGAGACGGGTAGCGTTGAGGCGCGGCGCGCCGATCAGATCTGCACTGAAGTGATGAGAGCGGAGTTGAGAGGTTTCTGGGACTTACATCAAAGAATGCCCAGCCACTTAGTCGCCCTCAAGCCTTGGGGCCTGCTTGCCAGCCTTTTTAAGAAGGCGTAGCTGTTTCTGAGCTCCGTTGATTCCAGCCGCGATAAACGAGTGGGTGTTTATCCGGTTCTGGTGCTCCCGCTTGGACGGACCACTTAGCTGCGTCTCATCGACCGCGTTAATTAGGCGGTTGGTTGCGCGGGTATGACGGCGCAGGCCTTGGAACGCTTGGTCGTTGAGATAAGTGCTTGCACGTTCGTCTGTCAGGACGTTGATGCAGCCACCGGTGGTGTTCATCACCAAGGGCGGGAGGTTTGCCGCCAGGCGTTCGCGGTCCAGCCAATCGCGTACTTGCACGAGCACTTGGGGCAGACGATGCGCCTTAGCGGTCTCTTCGTCGCCGTATGTACTCAGCCAATTGGCGTAGGTGTCAGGACGGCGAACCGCGAAATGGTTCCAGGCAACAACTCCAGGAATTGACTGCCCCTTGTACAAAGACGCGGGGTCGATCGAAGCTGCGTTGGGGTCAATCATCCGACAAGCTCCACTTCCTCAAGCTGGCTAACAGCGAAGCGGCCGTGCATGGGGCGCCACGTGCCAATGCCCTCAGCAATCCCTGAGCGGTCGAGGATCTTGGCGAGCATCCCTGGGTCGATGATCTCGTCGTTGACCAAGATGTTGTAGCTGGCGCTCCAGTTGGGGATGCGAACCCGGATTGCCATGGTTCCGCGAGAAGTTCTGCCCGCAGACATAAAGCGGCTCTCCTCGTACATCACATTGGCGTCCTTAGAGCCGTCGTAAACGAGTTCAGCGTCGTTTTCGACAACAATGGCGCGCTTGGTGTCCTTGCCCAGCTTCCAGGCAGTCGCACCATCGCGGATGCAGCGCTGCAGGTTCTGAGCGGGGAGCACAGGAACGGCGTAGCCCTCAAAGCTGGAATCGCCATCAAGGTCGGCGCCGTAACTGAAGGTGCCCTCCTGCTTCCAGTAGCCCGAAAACAGCCAGTGCAGGCGGCGCAGGGCGTGCTCGTTTCGATTCTTCTTTTGGTCGGTGAAGTGCTTAATGGCTGCGGCGTGCGGACCAAGTGGATCCACGGTGCAGCAGTTGTCCAGAACAACAGGGCGGGTGCCCTCAAGCGTTAATGCAAAGCGGCGAAAAGCCATAAGTCCTCGTGGGTAAGTGGAGTGCGGGGGCTAAAAAGCCCCCTCGGTGAGTCGCAGCGACAAGAGAAGAGTGGATTGGATCAGAGTCGTACTGAAGGGAACTGAGCTGATAAGGGGTGGAACGATGGGAGCGGTTGGTGGGATCAACCCACCAGTAAGCCGAAAGGCTTAGGGGTGAGTTGGGCGGGGGCAATTAGCCCCCTCGGTGAAGTGCAGCGATCAGAACTGCCCTGATGGGAGCTGCCAAGAAGCGAGTAGAGGGGAGAAGCGCTGTCAGGAAAAGGAGTGACGCGGGGAGGTATGAAGGGAGCGGAGAAGAGTAGAGCGGCGGAGAGGCGGCGCAGACTTAACCGCCCTTGAGGGCGTAGGTGCCGCGCTTGTAGTCGCCGCACCAGTTTGTGTTGAGGGTTAGGGGCCAGACAGCCAGCTGCTCTTTGCCTGGGGCAGGCTCAGGGGCGTAACGACGGCAAGAGCCGGTGTTGTAGTCCAACTCCTGCGCCCAGTAGACGCAAAGCTGGCAGTTACCGGTGGTGCTCATCAGCTTCGTCGTGTTGACGGTCTTGGTGAACCACTTTGCCGTTTTCGTAGCGGACGTAAGGCTGCGTGCCGGAGTGCGTGTGGCCGTGGTGCGCTCCAGCTTCAATGCCAATCATTGCGAAGACGGCGGCGCTTACAGCCAGGCAGATTGCGTTGTTGAGGCGATCGAGCGCTTGCGGCGTCTCTCCGCGTCGCCCTTCTGGTTCTCGATGTAGTCCCAATAGACGTCGCGTAGGCATGTCAGGAGTTCAATGGTGCCCAGCCCGTAGACGTAATGAGCGCCTTTGTGCTGGTAGGGATTTGAGAAGCGGTCAAAGCTGTCGCTTAGCCACTCTTCGCGGATGTAGGCGTACCAGGCTTTGCCGGGTGGATCGTCAGGCCTGGCTTCTTCGTAGACGAGCCGCTCAAGCCACGGGGACTTGAGTAGCTCCTTCCACGAGTTAGGGAACTGCGCGTCTCGACGCTTGGCCATTAGTCAGCTTTGGGTTGCAGCGCCTGCCACTCATTACGGGCACGCTCACGGTGAGCAATGGTTTCGGTCCAATTCTCGTCGGCTTGCTTGGTCAGCAGCGTAATTTCGGCTCCCTTATTGCCAATCTCAGCCGACTTGGCAATGGTCAGGTCGCGCAGGTCAGAACAGACAGAGCCGAAGCCTTGGGCAAAGCACTCGGCGTAGTGGCCGGTGATTTTGTGGACGACCTTCTCCTCGTCTTCGTCGCAGTCCTGGTACTCGATGACCTTGTCCTCAAGGACGTTGATTGCGTTCTCGTACTGCTGAATCTTGTCCAAGGCTCTGGTGACGTCGCGCTTGAGCTCGTCGCGGCGCTCGTAGTAGCCCTTGCGCTCTTCGTTGAGACGGACCACCTCAGGGTCGCTGTCGATGTAGTCGTAGAGGCTCAAGCTGGCGCGGGGATCGACCTTGGGCTCGGGCTTGACTGCGGCTTTTGCGGGGCGGCCGACTTTGCGGCGGGGATAGACGCCTTTAGGCATTGGTTTGAGGGGGATAAGGGTAAGTGGCGGGCCAGTGGGCTCGCCGTCGAGAAAATACTACATTCCTCAGCGGCGATTTGGCAAGTAGGTGGGCGTGAGACTAAGTAGACACGGAATGCGATGGACGGGGTGCTTAGTCTGCGGGGGTTCGCCCAGGCGCAATGACGTGGATTACTGGCAGTCCCGGCTTCGCAAAGCCTTGAACCCCGAGATTCAAAATCTCCAGCGCCTTATAGACGCGCATACGGATCGCTACTTCAGGTTTGGCGATTACGCGGACCAGCAGCAGGCAGACGTTCTGCGCCGCAGACTTACGGAGCTCAAGCAGGAACTGCTCAGGGCCGAGGAGATTCAGGCACAGGGAGCGCCACACTCTGAACAGACGCCACATTCCTGACGCCGGGATACTTGACCGCGATCTGGACAGCGTCGAAGACGTTGAGGGCGTCGATCTCGACTTCAAGCTGGGTGCCCTTGGCGGTGTAGCACTTAGCCACATAGCGCTGGCCGGAGGGCGGTGTAGACCTGGGGGCAGTCGTTGCCTCGCGGTCTAGTGCGACGGCTTGGACGACGGTCAGGTTGTCGTCGAAGTCGGCGGAGGTGTAGACCGCACTGTGGTCGTACCAGCCCAGGGTGTTGTAGCGGGCGTCGTGGTTGGGGGTGGCGGATTCGGTGCGGCTAAGTAGGGCGCGGGTCGTCCACTCCGGGGCGTCGTTGAGGTATTGATCGACTGCGAGTTCTTCGGCCTCTTCCGGGGTTTCGGCGTAGCAGAGGCACTCCGTCGTCAGCGTGACGGTGTACAGGCGATGGGTAGACATCAGTTCGCGGCGGTAATCAGTGCTTGATGGCGAGTGCCCAGTTGAAGCACAAGTCACTCTGGCCCAGCTTTTGTTGGGTGGCGTGATCGTGGACCTTTACGACAATCCCGTCGCACTGCCACTTGGTAAAGCGCTTGTCATCGCGCCATTCCTCGAAAACTTGGCGGACTTGCTTTGCGGGGCAGAGAAGGTTGTCGGGAACCTCAAAGCCAAGCTTGGCTAGTGCGCCTAGCGCAATGGTTTCGTTGCTGGTCGCCCCGTAGAGGCGGAAAGCGCAGAAACCCAGGTTGCGGCGGGTGCGCGGGTCTTTGTTGGTCGGTTTGCGTTCCAGGCTCATAAAGCGCATGGCCTGGGCAGCGTCACTTTGGGAATGCGCTTTGTCGATGCCGTAGAGCTCGCCGTGTACTTCAAAGATGCCGCCCTGTTGGATGACTGAGGGGATGGCGGGGATCTGACGGGCCAATGCGGTCAAGTCTTTGCCTTTGCGGTTCCAGGCTTCAGTCAGGATGCCGCTGACATAGCGCAGAGCCAAGGTGCAACCGTCGATCTTGGGTTGTACTACCAGCGACGGAGTCACACGGATCTTCTCAAGCCAGTCCTCAAATGGGTAGTTGTCGAGGCTCAGCATCTCCGGGTCGCCCTTGTCGTACAGCTCTTTGGCCTGGGGATCACGACGGCGAAGCTCGACGATCTTGCGATCGAACTCTTCGTCGGTTACGCGGGGCGTGCCAGTGCGGTAAGCGGCGTTGTCGCCGCGGATCTGGTGCCGTAATTCGGCGGTCGACAGCTGCTGTAAGGAGACCACGGGGATAAGAGGTAAGGGAGTGCGGTCAGGCACGAGAGGATTGTACTACAAGTTTCTGAGTAAAAAAGCGGGGCGCCTGTCCCAACGCCCCACGTTCTCCCTCGGATAAACGCTAGGAGCGCGCCACCTAGCCGCCTAGGGCCTGTCGTAAAGATTTTTGGAGAAGTTTCGGGAGTTCCAGGCTGGCGCTGTCTTCGACGTAGAGCTTCATGTCGAAAATCGTCTGGACTTTGGGTTGGCGGGTGGTGTAGTTGAACAGGTTGACCGGGTTGCCGCGACCTTTCACGCGGTAAATGCCGGGCGACAAGTTGTTGCGCGCACCAGGGGCCACAGAGATGTAGCGGTAGCCGTTGCTTACGCCGCTGGTGTTTGCAAGGCCTGTTCTGATCTGTTGGTATTGGCCGGGTGAAACGTTGCCGTACTGGTTCAAGCGAATACCGGGACTTTCAAAGTTGGGAATGGCGTAGGTTTTTGCGTCGATCTTGCGGTTGGCATCCAGGCCGCGGAGGAATTTGACGAACCGCGTATCCAAGGCGGCTTTGCGACCGCGCGAGTCCTGAGTGCTGACTGGGTAGAGGTACGCTTTTGGCGATTGGCCTTTATCTTCAATGTCCTTTATGTAAAGGCGGGCCTCCATGCCCTTGACTTCGTACTGACCTGAATTCAGGGTGCGAGGTACAGGACGCTCGAAGGCGTCACGCATTTCTCTAGGCAGTTCCTTTTTCGAGAAGGCGTAGGCCCACTGGTTCAGCGCCCGGTTGGCGGCGTAAGGAATCTGGACCTTTTCAATGATGTTGAGCTTGCCGATTAAGGCCTCAACGTCCCACTCGATTGATTGGTTGGCCATAAGTCGTATAACCGTGTGTCTGCGAGTCCCCAGCCTAAGTAGGCGCGATTAACCGGGTGACTGCGAGTCCTTGAGGGCCTCGTGGAGTTGGTCGTAGTACTGGTGGCAGCGTTCCAGGTAGCGGACTTCCGCGCCACGTAATTCGAGCTCCGTCAACTCGCGGACCTGGGCGGGGCCGGCGCGACGGGCCACGACGATGACGGCGCCTTTGGCCTGGAGGTTGGCGACATGTTTTAGGCCCAAGGAATAAGCGCCTAGCTGGTCGGTGTAGTCGGTAAGCATCTCCTCCGACCGCTTATTAGCTGAGGTTTTCCAGTCGCAGATGAAGGGGCCTTTGCCGTTGACGTAGCCGAGAAAGTCAGCCGTGCCAGCAAAACCTGCGGGGTGGTGGATAGAGAATTCGATGCCGTGGATTGCCGTGACGTTCTCTTCGATCCACTGGAGTAAGGAGCGGCGGTAACCGCTTGCGCTAATTCCCACCTTGGGAGCTGAGGGGAGCGCTTGCTTGATGGCCCACTTGACTAAGGGGGCGGGGACGCTGTGGAGGCCCTGCTTATTGAGAAAGGTGGTGCCTCTCTTTTCGCTGGTTGCTTCCGCCATCTTTTTGGCGGTGCGCAGAACGTATTCGGCAGAGTTGTGAGTGCGGGTGCCTCGCTCGGCTGCCGTGTCACGTTCCACTGCCGCAAGCTCTTCGCCTAAGCGCTTTTTCCAGGCCTCTAAGGCGTCTTTGGACTGGGACGTAGCGCCCAAGATGCGCGTCACGCTGTGGAAGATTTCGCCGTCTCCGTTGCGATAAATACGCCCATTAGGGTCTGTTTCGTCGTCGCGGACCAGTTTGTTTTGGAAGGCGGCGTTGAGCTTGGGGTTGAATTCAAACGCCGCCATAAGTCGCGCTGTAAGTATTAAGACAGTCTAGCGTGTCTTGTTTGATCGAAATTCCGATACAGCGGTTTTTAGATCATCTTCTATACCGCTGAGCCAGTCGAATTCGTAGTCGCAGACGTCGCAGCTGCGGCCGTTGACTAGTTGCTTGTGGGTTTTGGGTGGACGGCCGTTTACCTCCATGTAAAAACGTTTGACGGATTTGCCACACGCAGTTGCAAGCTTTGTGGCTTCGCTAGGTGTGGCGTCGGTGAATTCGAGAAAAGCCTCCTGCAGGGCAAGCATCCGTTGGCCGGGAAGAGCCAACGTGCCACCGGCGCTCTTGGCGGCGTGGTTGAGGACGATGTCCTTGAGTAGAAGCTGGGCGCGGTCGTCGATTCCGCCCAGGCGTTCCAGTAGGCCGATGCTCCGTTCGACGGTGTTTAGGACGTCCGGCAGCTGGGGCTGAACTTCCCGCACTTGGGACACTCGGTTGTTCAGTTCCCCGATAAACCAACTGTCCATCCATACGGCGAATGGGGCGCTGATCCAGCGGGCCAGGTCGACGGCGATTTGGGGATGGATCCAAGTTCCGCCGCCGTTTCCGCTTCGAGACTGGATCAAAACCATTCCTCCGATATCGGAGGTTTCAGCCAAAGCGTCCAAATACTCCTGACAGCGGTCAGTTTCTCTGTACTTCGACCAATTCTTGCCGTTCGCTTGGCACATGGCCGTGGCGTTGACGTAGCCGTCGGTGGTGCGGCGCTGGATCGGGGTGCCGTTCCAGGAGCGGCTGATCAGGTTGCTCATAAGTGGTATTTGAAGGACTCTGACCGGTTGTGACCGGTTCTGACGGATTGCGCCAGAAATGGGAAAACCCCCAACCGGTTGGCGCGGTCGGGGGTCTTCTCCTCCAGGAGCTTACCGGTTATCGGTAGCTTTCTCGAACTCAACGCAAAAGTCTTTGCGACTAATGCGAGGTCCGAGAGGGCAGTTCTCCGAGTCTTCGGTTGGGGGAGCAAGCCTTTGGCATGAGCCGTAGGCGCTCCACCGTCCTCGGATTTGGTCGAACAGTGCCCAGCGGCAATTGAAGCACGTTTGCCGCGAAATCAAGCCTCGGGGCGGAAAGGGTTGCCGCCGCTGATCACTTGACTCAGGTCGAAGCCTGCTGCTTGGGTTTCGGCCCAGGCGTCGGCCAGCACTTCGTCCATGCCCTTCTTGCGGTTGGCAGGAAGGAGCTTGTACTCGGTGGTGAGGCCTGCGCCGGTCTTGCCCAGGGTGAAGTCGCACTCAAGGACGTTCCAGTCCTCGGATTGGGAGATCGAGTCGATCTCGCGGATCAGGCCCTTCTGGTTGAGCTGCATCACTTCGACGCGCTCGGTGTCGTAGTTGTACACGGGCAGAGCGATGAAGAACTTCATCGGCTCGAACCCAGTGCCTTCGCGGTTCATCCGGCGGTTGTACTCGCCGAGGCTGGCGTCGATCTCAGCCGGGGTGGGCTCGTGGTCGAAGCGGAAGGACTTGGCCTTGCCGTCGCCGTCTTCAGCCCAGAGCTCGTAGCCCTCGACAGGCTCTTCGCTTAACAAAGCGAAACGAACGCTGGTGCCGGAGACGATCTTGCTGGGGTTGAGGTAACCGCCAGCGCCGCCGCTGACTGCTGCTTTGGCGGATTTGGATAGGAGTGCCATGGGGGGTTGCTGGGTGGCGGTGCCGCTGTAGGTGGCGTTGCCGAGTTGCCCAAACACCTTATGTGGTGTGTCAACCCCTTGACGAGATGCGTACTGTGAAAAACGCTCCGCCTGGTTTTTACACCAAACGGAGCGCATGTCGTCTACCTACCGAGTATCGCATGAGTCCCAACAAACAACTCATTGGATTCGTTAATTCGCTTCCTGTTGGTCCCGCCTATACGCCTATTTATGCGAAGGGTGTTGTCTACGGAAAGAACCGCATCGTCAGTAAGGGCAAGAACCCTCACGAGGATTCGTTTAAGCGGCACATGTCGCCTGGTGATGTCGCACTGTTCTTAGAGCGAGACCCAGATGCGTTCGTTGCGGTTGGCTTATTTACCGGAATTCGCTCTCAGGGTCTCGTCATTCTCGACGTAGACGCAAACCTCGCAACCTTGTCAAAAAAGTGGGGCGACTCACTAAAAGACGCACCCAAGATTATTAGTACGAAGAAGAATGCTGCTAAGTACGTCTTCCGTGTGCCTGAGGATCAGAGAGCTCAGGTCAAGGGTTTTGGCCTCTCACACACCGGTGAGGGCTACGAGGTTCTGTGGGGCAAGCAAGGCGTAATCGGCGGTACTTACCCCGGTTCCTCCGATGGCAAAGCACCTGCAGGTACTTACAAGCTTGCAGCAGGTGACTTCAACCAGATCCCTCAGGCTCCTGAGTGGCTCTTGGCTGAGATGCGTGCTCGCTACGTACAGGATACGCCGTCCCAGACTAGCGGCCTTGTCAAGAACCGAAAGGGCCTCGACTTTTCCGGGAGAACCGAGGACGAGGTCGCTGAAATCATTCGCGACTGTTTGACCGTGCTGCCTCAGTGCGGGCGGGGTAATGAGGACGACTGGTGGATCGTCGGCGCAATGATTGCCGAAGACCTGCCCAACGACCTGGGCCTGACCCTGTGGTCTGCTTGGTCCGCTGAAGACTCTGATTACGAGGAGGATTGGAAGCGGGGCAACCCCTGCGCCGAGAAATGGCCTCTGATCCTGCAGAAGGCGGGTCGACCGGGTAACGCCGGCCTGGGCAGCCTGATCCGCCTTGCAGACGGCTACGACCCCAACAGGGAACGATTTCAAGACTCCAGCAGGGAAACGCTTGAGCAGGTCGAGAGCTCGCAGGTTCAACGCTTCCAGACAGTTGCCCTCTCCTTCGAGCAACTCCTTGAGCGTGCCAAGCAGATCATCGAGCTCGAAAACCCCGCTGAGCTGAACTATGAGATGCACCGGCTGGCCGTTGAGGCGGGCCACAGGGATGCCGAGAAGATCGAGCGGATCCTCGTTGATCAGCTCGCGTATGAGAAGAGCCGCGATGCGATCAGCATCGACACGCTTCTGGACACCGACTTCCAGCGGGAGTACTTGATCCCGGATTTGCTGGCCACGCCCTCCACGGTTCTGATGTACGGCTCTGGCGGCGATGGCAAGTCGATGGCTGCTTGGACACTGGCTAAGCACATCGCTACTGGCGCGCCATTCAAGATCCGTGGTCAGGAGGTTCCGGTGCAGAAGGGCGGCGTTCTGATCCTCAACGGCGACCAGCCGCTGATTCAGGTGCAGGAGCAGTTGGAGGAGGTGGACTTCCCTCGTGGAACCAACGTGACGATCCGCAGCGACTTCCAGATCCAGCGATACGCCTTCTTCATCCGCCAGATCGAGAAGTACCGGCCCAAGCTCGTGATCATCGACTCGTTGATTGGCTGCAGCGGCGGTAAGGCCTTCGACGAAAACAAGAGCGACTTCGCCACTCCGCTGTATTGGCTGACCCGGAACAACGGCGACGCATTCCCTCCCACAACCATCGTGGTAATCCACCACGCGAACAAAAATGGAAATTTCAGGGGCAGCTCTGCCATTAGGGACAGCGTGGATGAGGTCATCTCGCTGAAAAAACCTGACGACAAGCAGATCGAGCAGACGGGCCAGTCCGCGCGGATCTTGACGTTCGAGAAATCCCGCAGCGGTCGCGGTGGCACGCAGCTGCTGATGAAGCAGCAGGCCGACTTGAGCTACACGCTCCAGGACTGGACCCCAGAGGTCGATCCGACCAACGCAGCACCCTCTGGAATCAGCGACAGGGTGCTTCAGCGGCTGCGGCTGGCTAAGGAGCCCAGAACTCTCAAGCAGCTCCAGGCAGACCCCACCTGCGGCGGCAACAACGAAGCCGTCAAGAAGGCGCTCCAACGCTGGAAGAAGAAGGGCCTGGTGGAGATCGTGGGTGCGTCTCAAGAAACTCAAGGCAAGAAACCTCAGTTTTTGTATAGGGCTGTGGTTGTTCCCCCGCGGGGAGAGTGTGTTGAAAATGTCCCTTTAGGGCCTAATCCCAGTAGTGGTACGGGATTTGAAAAAGGGACAGCATCTGAAAAAGAGGAAGTTGTCCCTTTTACTCAGGGCCAGGTTCAAGCCGGTGATAACGCCGCTGGAACGGAGGGGACAAAAAGGGACAACTTCTCTTCAGATTCAGAGTGTCCCTTTTTGAATCCCTTGGAGCAACAGGGATCTGAGGGTAAAGGGACATCGGAACGCTCTATACGCGCAGGCGCGCGCGAGGATGACGACCCCGCCTTCAGCTACGAGCAGAAGCGCGAAGCCATGCGGCAGATCGCTGAGGAGTGGGGCTGATGGAACGGAAGACCTTCACCCCACCGACGGAGAAGGAGCGTTTTGCGCGCTTCTTCTCCGAGTTGGAGCGGGCCATTCCTGAACCACCGCCGAACTGGTTACGCGATGCGCTACCACCTGGTTCGACTACACGGACCAGGGGCCACCGGGGGCACCTTTTGCCCTGATTTGTAGTACAATCACCTCAGCCTTATCGCTTATGACGTTCACTGATTGGTCTGCGTCACCTGAGACGCTCCACGGAATCGAGTTCCTTCACTGGGTCTACGACTCCCCACTCATTGCCTTCGACACAGAGACGACGGGACTTAAGCCCAAGACTGGCGGCTTACGTCTACTGCAGTTGGCCGCACCAGGTAAGCCGGTGGTCGTTATTGACCTCTGGGATCTTGACGAGGAGCAGTGGGATCAGGTCAGGGAGTTCTTCACCGCCATCGAAGATCGCGAGTGGTACGCCCACAACGCCACCTTTGACTTGGCCTGGCTCCAGCAACACGACATCTACCCCGAGGGGATGGTGTTCTGCACCATGCTGGCTTCGCGTTTGCTGGAGAACGGCATCCCCAATGTGCGCAACGGCCTAGCGCCGGCCTGCAAGCGCTATCTCAAGATTGAGGTCAGTAAGGAAGAGCAAGCTTCTGACTGGTCTAAACCG
>Ga0070751_1001344_pt1 | contig 14633 bp, 32 predicted proteins | sample VirMetDEL_Aug_28_FD_78514 | JGI IMG/M metagenome (GOLD analysis project Ga0070751, IMG submission 78514) | Aqueous microbial communities from the Delaware River and Bay under freshwater to marine salinity gradient to study organic matter... | ecosystem: Environmental > Aquatic > Marine > Coastal...
GTAGCGAAATAGTCAATTTTTGATGCGTCAATGTAGCCAGCCTTTTCCAATTCTTCTTTGTTGTCAAAAATGCGCGCGTGTCTGTGGGTTTCAAAGTTTATCAAATTATCCTTTTTAGATCCTGTACTAAAAATCACATCCATATTATTGGGCAATTCTTTGCCTAAAAATAGCGGGATGCTTTTAGTATATGCGTAAAATTTTACCTTTGGGTTATCGTTGGCAATTGTTATCCATTTTTCCAAATATTCTTTTGAATAAAAGTCGCCCGAGTCGTGAATTCGTATTGCGTCTGCTTTCTTCTTTTTTATTTCAATATTCATTAAAGCAACAAAAATACTTTTTTTAGTCAATTGATAGCGCTCCTCCATTAGTTGCCCAATTTTCGGAAAGCGTTTGTAGTTTCCTTTCTGGGCATAACAATATTTTACGCAACTATCCGCAAATGGGCACGTCAATTTTCCGCTACTACTTTTATAGGCGGGTATTGAAAAGTTAAAAATGTTCATCCCTACTTTTTTGCCTGTCTCCTTTATTTTTCCGTTTTGTGTGAGTAAATTCATTCTATTAATTTTTAAAATGTTTCTTTGTTATTTCTATAACTTCCTCAATAATATGACTGTTATCACTTTCTAAAATTGTGTTAACTAAAAAAGTGATTTCATCAATAGGACAGCTACATTCATTTAATAGCCAATTTGCGTAAATTTCCGCATCTTCTAATTTTACTTTCATAAGGCTAAAAATTATAAGTTATTTTATTAAATGTAATTCGATTAACTGTGTCTAAGTTAATTGAGCGATATTCATTTTTTTGTAGATCAAAAACGCGCAAAATACCGTTATCGATTGGCTTAGTTATTTTTATAGTTTTGCCATTATTTGCAAGGTATTTTTTTACTCCAGTTCTGCAATTCATAATTCTTTTAGTGCCATCCTTTTTAGTAAATTCTACAGTAAAAAATTGACCTTTTAAAAGTTCTATTAATTTAATTAATGTGTTTCTTGTTTCCATTTGTTTTGTTTTTAGTTGATTAATAAAGTTTAAAGATTAGCGATTAAAATATTTACAAATAAGTAAATAAAAAAAGAAATTAAAAAAAGGTATTGAGCTGTCTTGAATGCTCGCCCTAATTTCGCTGCTGTTGTTTGTTGTTTGTTTGTTTTCATTTGTTTGTTTTTAGTTTATTGTATTTGCGTTGTGCTCTTTGCACGTTGCAAATATGAAACGTTTTTGTGACACTAAAAAACTTTTTTCGATAAAAATGTTGAAAAAATGTTAATTTATATTAATTCTAAATAAGGGCAAAGAATAAAAAAAAGGGAATCAGAAATGACCCCCTATTGAATTTATACCCCTATTGAATTCACAAGGGTATTGAATTTAAAACCCTATTGAATTTATTCTACACAATAATCGATTGCCTCGCAATGCTCGTAACATTGAGAACAAATTTCGGTTTCGATCGGAACGAGTGGCGCACCACAGCAATTACTTACTACCATCTTTTCTAATTATTAATTGTTTATCTATACTATCCATCAGCTCTAATAGCTCTCGTATATCATCTCCATAATGTCTCTTGTTGCCAATGACAAGGGCGATACAGTCTTGAATTAAATCCAATTGATCTTTGTTCAAGTCTATTTTAATTGTTCTCATAATCAAATATTGTTATTTGTCGTTCGTTTTGTTTTCTTATTATTCCTAAAGCTGTTTCTAATATAGTTTTCCCTGCTTCATAGTCAACAAGATTTCTTGCTATTTTTAATATTAATTGATTTCCTTTATATTTAGTAAAATCAAAATCGTGATATTTATTATAATGATTTAAACTTTCAGAATTAGTAGTATTTTCCTTTAGTTTTTTACTTCTTGTACTTAAATTTTTTGGCAAAATAAAATTAGTCCAATATAAATGACGACCTCTTTTTTGAGATGGTATAAGTGGCTCATAATAAGGAATAACATTCTCTACAACATATTTACCTTTAAAATGATGTTGTAAAAAAATTATCTCTTGATAAAGTTTCATATCAGGATACATTGGTTTTTTACCATTAGCTCCAAAACCCCAATATCTGGCTCTACTATGAGTAGGGCAAGGTGGGGAACTCCATATAAAATCAAACTCTTTATAATGGTCTAATAAGTATTGATGTGCATCTGCTATTATTACTTTATCATTTGGAAATCGTTCTTGATATAGTTTTGCAAGTTCTTCATCCCATTCAACTGCTGTAACCTGGATATCAGTTACCTCATCCCATTTGTATCTATTACCACCCAAACAAGCGTATAAATTTAAAATCTTCATCTTTATTTAGCTTTAACTCTCTCATTGAAAAATTCTTCTTCGTATTGATCCATAATCTCTATAAGCGCATTCAATTGATCTACATACTCAAATATCTTAAATGGCTCTGACAATATATTTCTACGTTCGGCAAACAACAATTCATTAAGTATAGTTACTTGCGATTCTGTTAATGGGATTAGTTTAGTTTTAGCTTCCATAGTCTAATTAAGTTTAGGATAATACTCACTATAGGATTGAGAAAAGGCTGCGAAGCAAAATACTGCATAGCTGTAATCATCATTGCCTTCGCTAAGGTATCTGCCAAAGTCGTTATTCAACTCTTCTCTGTGGATTTCGTAGAAATGATAGAAAGCATAGCCAACTTCCATCAGTTTCTCTGGGTCAATTCTTAAGTCTAAATGATCTTTCATAATTATCTTTGTTTAAAATTATATCGCAAGTTAATAATTATTTTGCAACTGCCAAATATTTTAGCAAAAAAATATAAAAAAAAGAACCCCCTATTTCTAGGAGGCTCAAATTAACAAAACAAACTTATGAAAAAAAGTCATCAAAAGACTTCGCTAAGATATATATAGTTTTTTAAATATGCAAATTTATCTTACAATATACATTCCTTTTGGCACTGTCCTGGTTAATATATATTCAACCCCATACCTTGCCGCATCTATAAGGTGATTGTAATTGTCTATAGGTTTAACTCCTTTAATACTCCAAACGTAGTTATTGAATTCTTTGACTAAGTTTTCTCCTTCCAGGTTAATATTGTAATCTTGCATAAGGGCAATCCCACTTAATATACTTCCTTTCTTCTTTACTGTAGGCGTAACATTTAAAGGTGGGTCTTTCATCTTCATCTCTGACAAAAGTCTCGGTTCGCTATTATCACAGACAATTAACTTTCTACCTGCTACTCTTCTACAATGTTCGTATATCTGGGAAGTAACTAAACCTTTCTTATATAGATGTTCTTTTAACCAAATAATTTTTCTAACTTTGTCAATGGCAATTTCTACAAGAGCCGACTGATCTCTGGCAAATCCAAAATCTAATGCAAAGATTGAATCTATTTCGGTATTGAATTCACCTATCTGCCAATCATCGAAGACAACTCCCTCAGCTTTTTGTAGCCATCCACCCATTATCTGGTGATTATATTTCTCTGGTCTCCTTCTTTTTATATCCTCTATTTGTTCTACAAAAGACCCCGATAGATTGTCTATATTATCTAAATAAGTAGTGTGGATATAGGTTACACCTTCTTTCGTTCCGTTCCATCCATCTGGTATTTGCCTATTCTGAAAGAACCTTTGGTATATCCAATGCTCCTTAGTAGTTGGGTTCAATATCAACACACATCTATTCTTGGCAACTTTACTACGAATAGAATAATCAATCTTGTCAAAACTAACTTCATCATTTAATTCCTCAGCCTCGTCAAGTACAAAAGTATTTACTCCTTGTATTGACTTTAGTTTTGCAGTCTGATCACCACTCGCAGTTTTAATCCCACTAAAATATATAGAACTTCCAGTAAGTTTATTCTTAATCTCGGTCTTTGTTATAATGAATTGATCTTCAACCCCCATAAGCTCCAGCTTCTCTCTAAACTCTGGAATGATACTCATCTCAGCACTACTCATTGTGTATCGAGTAAATAGTGTTTTGGTGTTTTGTTCGTAAGTAAGTAATACAAGGAATGTATTTATAGCAAAAGACTTACCAGAACCTCTACCTCCAGTAACTACAAAATATCTGCTATCGCTATTAAATAGAGATTGATACTTAGGATTTAAATCTATTTTATTTGACATTTACCAGAAATTGTTTTCGGTTAAATATTTTGGATCGTAACAAGGGAGGTACTCCCCATTCATTATATGGTGAAAAATAACTCCAGGCTTATTTATATTTTCATTTTCCATCTTTATTGAAATTATAATTATTGAAGGTATCTCTCCATTTGCCACTTAAATTGAATCTTATAGCCTGCATATTACCTTCATTGCGGAATATAAAAAACCCATTGTAATAAGTGGAATAAACTGCGAAATAATCTATAAGTTCTATAGAATAATCTTTTTGACTATTCTGTATATTTATTTTGATATTAGATTCTCCATCTGAAGGCTCTTTGCCTGTAGATTTTATTTGCACCTTATATAGTCCACTATGAGTATCAACAATACAGTCATAAACGCTAGAATCCAAAATAGGCTTACTAACATTGTAACCTCTTTTAATACATTCAGCAAAGAACAAAGTCTCTCCATAGCATCCTATATAATTACAATCAGTCATTATTTTTGGCTATCCCAATCGTTTTTTCTCATCTTATAATGGTAACCAACTATTGGATTCACTATATAATTCCAAAAGTCCTCTGGCATCTCCATTCCCTGATTAATTACCAAACTATCAATCTTCGTTTTCTGTTTCATCTTCTATCTCTACATCTATTACTTTAGGCTTGGCAAAGTCAACTACTGGAATATTAATATTCGTATTGACATTTATATCCTGCTGTTCTTTAGGTTTCCCATATCTATATTCCCAAAGCATTTTAGTATAATTGAAATTACCTTCAGCAGCTTTTTGGGCAACGTGAATCCAAGCCTTTTCCTCGCTACCAAACGCTTTTGTAAGTGCCTTTAACGTAAGGGCATTGGTTTCTCTTTCTTTTATCTTAGGTGGTCTTCCCTGACCTCTTGAGACTCCCTTAATCGATCCGTTGTTTTTTCTTCCGTCTATTTTCTTTGGTTTATCTTGATCTTCCATCTAAACAACAATATTACCTTTTGACTTTAAATAACCATTTTGTATTCTTAGTTGTTTGTTCTCTTCCACTATAATAGTGTACTCATTCAATCTGTTTGATAGACAATTGTATTCAAATAGAATCTTTTCGTATTTTTCATTTAGATTTTTATATTCTACTTCCCAGAAGTTTTCTAAATTATCAGATAGCTTGAATCCTTTTGGATTTAATTGAGCTGCGGTTAAAAGTCTTTCTTTTAATATTTCGTAATCTCTTCTTAAATCTTTATCGTATTCAATCCAATTGTTTATTTGTTTGAGGAAATGTAAAACTGTAGAATGATCTCTATTCATAGTTTCGCCAATCTCTTCAAGCGAACATCTCGTATTATCTCTAAGCAATTTGTAATAAATGGCTCTAGCCTCAACATATACCCTTTTACGGACATTCTTTGTTATTTCTATCTTGTAATAGTCTTCTACTAATTCCTTAATTAATTTTTGTGTGTTTGTCATTTTCTATATTCTTTTTTAATATCTCTAAAATCTTTTAGGGCTTCCAATATCCCTTGGCAACATTCATAATGTTCTATATCACGATAATAATGGAGCAAATCTTCGCTATCCTTTTCGGTTAACACACCAATAGTTAGCGACAAGTATACATCAGTATAGCATTCTTCTTTACTAGAGTACGTCATATAAATAGAATTCATCAACTGCCTTTTTGCCATCTACAAAATAATCTGTATATATTTGTAGGGCTTCCATAGTTTTATGTTCACCTCGATGGTAAAATTCTTTACTACAATCAAAGATTCCTATTTGATGGGAACTTTTATTTATCACAACAAATTTAAAATCCTTGTAGCTAATTCCAAATAAATAGCAATATATAAAACATTGCATATCATACCCATAAGAATCTGCTGAATACTTAAATGAAGACAATGGCTTACTTGTTGTTTTAAGGTCAACGATAAATCCATTGCCTAAAATATCAGCCTTGCCTCTGAATGGAAATCCAGCAATCATTCCGATAATAGCTACCTCTTTACGAGTGTCATTAAGATAGTGGGAAACTTTAGAATTGCCAAAATAAGCTGCTGCCATCATTTCCGCATTGTCTTTCTCTTTTATAGTATAGACATTATCTTCTCCATATTCCTGGACTGCTAATTTGTATATCTTAGTATTTTTACTCTGGACATCTATAAAATGAAGTGAATTCCATTTTTCTGGTTCTAACAATCTATAATGGAATAAAGTTCCATCTCTAAATTCTTGTCTTGATTCACCGCTACCATTTAAGCTATTTTTATAAGCTCTGGGCGATTCCAATAATTTACCACAAGCTGAACTGGATAAGGCATTTTTACCTAAATACCCAAAATAAAACTTGTCATCTTGCATTTGAGATAGAATATCTTGTTTATCCCAAAATACTCCGTCTAATGTTGCTATAGCATCGCTATCTTTTCCTTTGCCTCTATACATAATGACTATACTAATATTGTTTTAAGTATCGTCTTCTTTACGCTTTCAGGCACTTTAGAATCCACCAATTCATCTTGCATCTCTCTAAGTAATTCTAATCTAGCGTAGAATTCTACTGCTGACTCTTCGTGGTTCATTTCCATAAACATTTCTTTTACTCTTCCCATAATAATTCTATTTTACAAGGTTTAATAATTTTTTTATAATCCAAGCTATACCGACCTGAATCAACTCAAAAGGAATTGTTAGTGCAATAACAAAAGACTCAAATATATACAACAATCCTATCAAAAGGAATATCAGTATAAATTGAGGCTTTCTTATTAAAATCTTGAGTATCTTCATTGAAATATCAACTTGTTTTGAACAAACTTATGACATTTCTTTAATACCAGCAAATATTTTTGCTATTTTTTTGGAGAAAAGTTGTCTTTCCAAATACCTTGACAAACTGCAAACCGCTGATCTCTGTCTGGGAATTCCTCGCCAACCTTAGCGTTCCCCATACATCTGCGGATAAATTCATTGTTCGTCTCGTACTTCTTTGGTTTTAAAAGTGGCATCTTCTAAGCGTTTAATTTTTTCTAATGCTACGACTAAGGCTTGTTGTGTTAGCTTTATATCGTGCTTCATTTTAAATAACTCTGATTCTTTCATAGTGTTTTAATAAAACATATCCAATGTGTATTCATTTTCTTTCCGCTTTTATGACCATATAATGGTTTTTGGTCTGTTAGCTTTAATATTTCTTTTACTGGGAATTGCACTTCACTCCATTTAAATATTAATGTGCCATTTGGTTTTAGTACTCTAAAACATTCTTTAAATCCTTTACTTATGGTTTCCCTCCAATTATCTTCTAAAACACCATATTTTTTAGTAATCTGGCTTTCTGATTTTTGTTTAATATGAGGAGGATCAAAAACAATATGCCAAAAAGAATTGTCAGGAAATTTAATATTTGTAAAATCTCCTATGATATCAGGATTTATAATATTTGTTTTAGTGCCACAAGGATATATATCTATGTGGGTTTCTTTTCTTTTGTCCATAAATAATGCTCTATTATCGCTTTTGTCAAACCACATTCCTTTTACACTACAGCAAACGTCTAATATAATTTTATCTGAATAAGTCTCTGTCACCAGTAAAAAATGATACTATTAATTTAACGATTAATATTATAGATACCATAGAAGTTAGGTATGCTAAAAAGTTTAAGAATGCCATTATCATTTCTGCTGCTTTATTTTCTCAATATACAATATCGCATCAGTCAATTCCTCTTGTAGATGATTCAAAAAGGCATAAAACCCATCTGGACTATCGTATAAAGTAGTTCCGTATTTAGCTATACCTACCTTGCTTCTCAGCCTCATTTTACTAATTACATCCTCCACTATAGGGTCTACAGTTTCTTTGCCTGTGGAATTGGAAATCCAGCCTCCAGATTCAAGCATCTCATTGTACTTTGTTATACTATCACTCATATTGTTAAAATTTATATAATACTTCTGCGTTTCTTATTTGTAAAAATCCAACTTCCTTTTCAATCTTTTTATTATCCTCAAATTCTGTTGTTTTATTGTGGGATTGTATTTGCCATTCAGGATTGAAGTCAAATAAATCAAATCTATAAATTCCTTTAGGAGTGGAATTAATGTATATTGGAGAATCAATATTAGAGCTACATCTTTTATGGAGATTATTATATTTCTTTTTCTCTATTAATAATTCCTCATAATGTGAACCTCTACATTTAAGCTCTATTCTGTGGAAATGAGATGGGCTATAGCAATCCCATTGACTCATCTTATCATTACTGAAAGTCAAATCAGGATAAAAGTTTTCCTTCAGGAAATTGTATAGCTCTTGTTCTCTCATTTATATTCCTTATAAACTCTCTCTAATTTCTTATGGATAGAATTTAAAAAGCATTTACTACAGCTTGTTGTCGTTGCCTTATCATTAAATACTCTGTTGTATATGGCTACCAATTGCTTTTGCGTATCTGCTGGTAAAACATTTTTATTATCGGCAAAATATTTTGTAAGATAATTATATTCGTCTTCTGTTAAGCAATTTGGTTTCTGGTAAGGAAACACTTTATTTAAAACTTCTCTACGATCAGAGCAGCCACAATCTTCTCCCATTATAAACTTAGCTACAGCCCCAATACCAGTAGCATCAAATACCTTTTCTACAGTATCTCCAAGCCCAGTAGACTTAGTCTTTGGAGTCGAGGTATCTTTTGTATTCTTTGATTGCACCTTCTTTGATTTTATTTTTGCCATTGGTTAATGTATTAAATATTGAACTTAAACTTATTTTAGTTTCTTTAGCTATCTTCCTCATACTCATCTCGTTATAGAAATGGATATTAAACACCTTCTTATCGTACCAATACCAGTCATCTACTATCCCATCTATTCTCTCTATAACCTGATCAAAAAACTCCTTTTCCTCATCAAATTTAACCCTACAAGTTTGGTAATCAACTTGAGACTCAGGCAAATCTTCGCTATAGATTATTCTTTTATCTATTTTATGGAATTGCGATAAATATAGGTTTCGTAAGGTTATATAAACATAATAAGTATTGACTTCAGTATCATTGTACATAATCTTGTCCACATCACTAACATAGTCAGTAATACGGATGTACATTTGCTGAACTAATTCATTGGCATCATCATCATTCACTCCGAATGACTTTGCCATATAAATCCAGTCATTATGCTTATCAGCTAATATTTTTATTATTTGCTCTTCCATATGTGGAACGAAATCCCTATAAAACCAATCATTAATTGGACTAAATGTTCGGTTTCTAATTCGTAATCATCATCGAAATCCAAATCTGAATTCCAATAGTTAAATCCGAAACATAATCCGTAAATGGGAAAAAGTTGAATATACATATTTTATAATTTAGTTATTATTACGTCAAGTCTATGAGCGATTTTATCTATCCCCATATATTTAGAGTTTACCTCAACCACAGTAGATAAATCATCGCTATCTATACAGCCACTTTCAACCATAGCATCCTGGAAAAACTTATCTATTACTGATATCACATTCATTAAATCTCTAGTCCTTTTATCAGGAGCATAGTAAAGGTAGTCAATTCTTATTTGCCCAGCAAATTTAAAATCAAGTTTAGACAATATAAAAGATTTAAATCTACGCTTTATGTCGTTACTTATTTGATAATGCCAATTTCTGTAGCTATTCATAGTTAACCATCTTTTTCTATTGCTCCTGTCGATTATGTAAAGAGGCAATGATAGGTGTACTTCTTTTGTTTCTTCTAATTTCATCTATTTTAGTAAAAGGTGTAAAATTATTAAAGTAATAACGACATTCCTTTATGTCAAATTCGATGTTTTCGATATCTTGAGGTATACCTACCAATCTTTGTTTTTTTATCTTCTGAGAACCAAAGGTAACTAATTTATTCGAAAAATCAATAGCCCTAAATGGTCTCCACACAAACATTACGTTATCAGCCTTGTCAGCAAAAGTTCCACCGCCTTTTATATAATTTACATCTGGCTTTGGATACCTTCCATCATCTCCCTTTCTTGGTGTTACCTGATGGGCAACTAAATGTACAGAAATATGGTTATCTACTGCAAACTTTTTAAGATCAGACATAAATCTGGAGATATATAAATCTTCCCTTTCGCCACTTCTCATTTTATGTTGAATAGTGTTATATGGGTCAATTATTAAACTATTTATTCCTCTTTGCCTAATTAGAATCTTTGTCTTCTCCAGTACAGTTTCAAGTAGAAATCCCTTACTCGGATAGATTAAAAAGAAATGATCATTGACAAATTTCAATCCTTCCTCATACTCAGCTATATCCATCTGTAAGCTCTTGTAGGTTGGATTAGTAGTTTTCCCAATATACATTTCAATTAACTCATTTACAAAATCATTCATTGGCATATTCTCAGGAGAAAATACAGCAAACTTCCACCCTTCCATAGCTGCCTTAACACAAGCTAATTGATTCAGAAAAGTAGACTTTCCTTCATTCTGATACCCAGTCCAGATATTAACCTCACCAGGTCTCCATCTCCAGGCATTGTCAATCTGAGGAACATAGGTTGTTGTGCCTTCCTCAACTCCATTGTAAAATCCATCTATAAGTGAGTCTCTAATATCTTCTACTTCAAATATACCTTCTACCTTTGGATATAAGGCACTTTTAAAGCGTTCTACGAGACTTTCTTTGCCTTCGTGGACCAATACCTCATTTGCATCCTTAAAAGGGCTTAAATCGATTAATTTGCATTTTTCAGCTCCTATACGTCTAATTAATTCTCTCTGTAGAAATCTTCCGTTCTCATCATTATCCACAGAAATATAAACATTTTTTGCCCTTCTGAATATCTCATAAGCACCATCCAAACATTGCAGTTTCTTGTCTACTGACTTGTCCTGAGGGTTTGGCGCACCCATATTAACAGAAGTATGGTAAGTACATCCTGCAACTTCCCAACTAAGACTATCTATTTCTCCCTCGCAGATTATTACATTCTCTTTGCCAATTAAACCATCGTAATTATACATTACTGGTTCACCATTTCTAAACTGAGAAAAAGTCTTCTCATTTATGCCTCTGGTTTTATAGTTAACTAATTTACCCTCTTTGTAATAAGTAAATACAATGTTCTCTCCATTCTTAGATGATTTCACATTGTTATTATCTATAACCTCATTTGTTATTCCCCTTGAATTTAGGAATTCTCTTGCCTGATTAGTTATTTGAATAAGATTATCTTCATTTGGCAATGAATAAAAACTATTATCAAATCCATCCATATTAAAATTACCTTTTGCTAGATTTCCAACTTTGCCTTGCCAATTACAATGATGACATTTAAAAACTCCATTCTGTAGGTTTATAGATAACGATAAATCTTCTTTATGTTTTCTGTCTCCTATACACTTTGGACATTTAATCTTCTGTTGTATTTGATTGCCTCTTGGTTGAATACCTAATGTTAAAAATTCTTGTATCATCTTTTTTAGTATAGTACTAAGTATTATATATTTTTTTAATTTATAACTAAGTATATTACATAGTTACAACTAAGTATAATATATTACTATCTATATATATGTGTCATTTTGGCACTTGGGAATAGTTACTGAATATTCTTCGTTCCTTACCATCATTGCCAATAGATCGAGTTCTTCTGGTAATTAGATTCTTACTTTCTAATCTACCTAAAATACGATATAAAGTACGCTGTGTGATGTTTAAATTCTCACATATAACTTTATTACTGGCAAAACAATAATCCTTTACGCCATTCTTACACATTGAATCTATATAGTTTAGTACAATTGTTTCCTTGTGGGATAAATCTAAATTGTCCATATCTGAAAAATTAATAGTTACAAATCCCTTGTTCATAATTCTCTTGTTTAAATAAAAAGAGGGCTTTGATATAATCTCCACCCTCGATTGTTATTAGAAAGGTAAATCAGGTGTTCCTGACTGACTTACTTCTTGTTGTTTAGGGGCTGTAGTTTGATTCTCCGTAGGCTTGTAATCGTTAATCCAAACACTATGGGTTTTGCCATACTGATCAGTTTCACGAAGTCCACCTACTACAAGTTTAGCATAACGCTTTCCGTTATACTCATAAACATAGGATTCTACATCATCAATACATATTGAAATATTAATTAAGTCAAATTTACCGACTTTAACTCCTTTTCCAACATACGTTCTAGGTTTCTGGTTTTCCATAATAAATAAATAAAAATTAATAGTTATTCTTCTAATAAAGCAGCAACTTCTTTGCTAACCTTATACTTTTGTCTAATATCATTTAATGTGAACTTGCCACTATCAATAGCCTTTTTAGCATTCACAAATTGTGTAGTATTCTTCTGCAACCATTGTTTGTTGTCTACTACATCCGCAACAACATCTACATTGTGTGTGTTTGTTGCATCTGCATCCTTAGTATCATCAATCAAAAACAATCCATTAAGAGCATATTTTCTAGCGTAACTACTAGATGCTCCAAACGATTGTGCGATATCCATACCTTTCTTATTAGGAGTAATTCCAGCTTGAGCATTAACAGAAATAGAATTCTCCCCATCACTAATAACAGCTGTTGCCTGGATAATGTAAAGCTCTCCTAATTGGATAGTTTCATCAGTAAGGTTTACTGTTAATTTGTGTTCTTGCAATAATGGTTTTACAGCCTCTAGGATGTCCTCACAACTCCTATAGTTATAATTACCAAAACTGTTTCTCTGATTTTTAGGTGCTTTCAGTCTCCCCTGAATATCCACCAACTTCTCATTTATTGTTTTCATATTGGCAAATCTAAGTATAATTTTCCAACTGACAAAATAATATCAAAGAAAAAAAGAGGCGATTTTTACACCGCCTCAATTTGAACAAAGATAAACAAGAATTATGTCAGGTATTTCAAGAAGACCGAAATCTTCGATGCAAATATAATACCTATTGAATTCACAATCCAAATATTTACCCTATTAAATTCACATTTATTTATCTAGATGATTTAGTAGTAAATTACCATCGTATTCATTAAAGCCTTTTATCTGCTTATATAAATATTTACTATCCGATTTAACTTTACTTTTTTCTAATTTACTAGAATCAATACCAAGATTAGTATATTGTATTGCATCTAATTCTAAAATACGATCAGTACGCTCTCTTATTGATAGCTCAAAATCACGAGCAATCTTCTTCGCTAACTTTCTAATAGTTAAATCTTCAGTCATTTTATATATATATTAAAGGTTAATTATCTCTTACCTTGACCTCTATAAAGTTTCTTGTAATTCTTAGAGGATTTTAAATGGCTTCTTTTACTCTTTGCGTGAACACCTGGTCTTTTTACCTTAGGCTTCTTTTTGTACGTTACTACTTGTTGTTTTTTAGCCATTTTTAATATTCTTTACATTCAAAAACATATTCGCAAATCATTTGCCCATCTTCATTAGGCTCTCCGCAAACTCTATCTAAATACTCACAATGAAAATCAGTTTGCTGACTACAAGATACGAATAAAAGAACAAATAATAATCTTATCATTTCTTAAAATTCACTCCTATCTTATCAGCAGTTCTTGCGCCAAAATACCCACATAATACCCAAGTCAATAAGTCCGAAGTATCACTTGTATCTAACCCATAGAACCAACCAAATATATAGGCAAATGTCAAGGTTGCTAAAGTAAGTGGTCTAACGTTTCTTGCTAACCAACTTTGAGAATTACTATCGGCAACCCAACGTTTCGTAATTCCGTCAATTTCTGAGCGTTCTACTCGTAATTTTTCTAACGCTACTGCTTTGTCAGCCTCGTTCATTTCAGAACCGTCTATAATAGCTTCAATGACGTTTCCTACAACCGTATCTTCTGCTATTTTGCCTACGACATTAGGTATCTTCTCTAATAGAAATTTACCTACTCCTGTATCCTTAAACTTTTTTTTACCCTCACCCATTAGTAAGTCCAAATAACATTAGAGGGTTTGCTTGGGTCATCATCAACGTGAATAAATGTTTTGGCAATACCGATACGATTGAATCCGCTACGAATAAGAGCGTTTATAACTATCCATCTATCAGAACCACTACCAACCGAAATATCGGCTGCGTGTCCTTTCATATGGGCAGAATCAGGAGATGCTTTGTAACCTCTATTCAATAAATCTTCGTTATATTCTTTTGTTCTATAACCTGAAGTTATCTTAAAAGGGATTGAAGATATTGCTCTTGCATTATCTAATTTGGTAAGAAATCCACTATCCATATTAACCCCTGAATTAGGTAGGTCAGGAGAATCAAACTCCGATAGGGAAAAGTACTTAAGATTCATACTAATATTTCGCTTAATAAAACTACTGCTACAAAGATATGGACAACTACCATTATTTTTTTATTTATTGCCCATTGAAGTAAATACCAATTTTTAACATTCTCAATTACTTCGCCTCCTATTTGTTTTATCTTATCCATTATTTTCTTTTATCTTTTTGTAAATA
>Ga0070751_1001345_pt1 | contig 14630 bp, 15 predicted proteins | sample VirMetDEL_Aug_28_FD_78514 | JGI IMG/M metagenome (GOLD analysis project Ga0070751, IMG submission 78514) | Aqueous microbial communities from the Delaware River and Bay under freshwater to marine salinity gradient to study organic matter... | ecosystem: Environmental > Aquatic > Marine > Coastal...
CTAATTGATATTAGCTATGATTTTAAATTGTATCGTAAATTCGAAGACAAAGGAGTATCACTACGTTCCTTCTGTACTAACAACAACGCAGCTTATGTTGCCGTTGAAGAAACGTATGGAGATGTTAGCTACAACGGACACGCCAAAAAAGGAGAAGAACATAGAAATAATATGACCAATTTTGGTATCTTGATGGAAATTCAAGGTATTGAAGAACCATTTAAATGGTCTAGAGATTTAGTTAAAGCTGTAAATGAAACCTGGTTTGATAACAGTACAGGTCAAGGTAGATTTAGAAGAAAAACTCACACAGGTCTATATTATTCACCTACTCGTGAAGCAGGAATGACAAGTGAAGGTATAAAAGTTGATGCTATGCCTATTGAATCATTAGACCGAGTTAAAGATGCATTCCAGGGTTACTATGATTATATAGAAGACTTTATTGAAGATATGAAAAAAGTATTCCCAACACTTAAAGATGATTGGGGTATTTATGTACCTGAAGTAAAATATCTTTCACCTGAACCCTTAGTTGATTATGATACATTAGCATTAATTGACTATAACAATGTTCATTTTGTGGGTGATGCATTAAGCGCGAGAGGTATTACAGTATCAGGAGCACAAGGAACATATGTTGCAGAATGGATATTACAATGTATAGAAGATGAAAATCCATTTGAAGACCCAGAAGTACAAGCATTCTTAGAACAAGTAGATCAACCAGGACCGTGGTCAGAAGAAGATAATAAAATCCACACTGTGGGGGGTTTAACTAATGATAAAGAAGGATCATTTATGAAATTTCAAAATAAATTAAATAAATAAAAATAAAGTTATGAGTGATAAATTATACGAAGAAAAAGTTATTAAATATCAAGGAGCAAGACATTATTTAATTAAAATGGAAGGTGAAGAACATTTTAAACATCATAGATATGATGCCCCCGCTATTGTTCCTTTGAAAAAAGACTCACCCTGGAAAAAATCATACTATTTAGGAGGTATTGAGTATACTGAAGAAACATTTAAAGAAATAATGAGTGAAAGAGAAGGATTACCTTGGTATAAACAATCAGGGCCTAAAACTAATCGATTCTAATGAGAGAACATACGTTACAAGCAATGCCTTATAAAGGTGAAATTCATAAAAAAGCATGGGGTCATGAGTTATGGATTATTAATAATGAGCTTTATTGTGGTAAATTATTAGTATTTAAAAAAGATAAATCTTTTTCAATGCATTACCATTTATTAAAAGATGAAGCATGGTATATTTCTAAAGGAAAATTTTTATACAAATACATTGACACAGAAACAGCTGAACAACATGCTGTTGAAGTTAAAGAAGGAGATTGTATACATCTAATGCCAGGACAACCCCACCAAATGTTGGCTCTTGAAGAAGGAAGTTGTATATTTGAGGTATCAACTCAACATTTTGATAGTGATAGTTATAGAATAGGGAAAGGATCTTCCCAGTTAGATCCAATAAATTTACCTTTTTAATCATGATTAGAAAAAAATATAAAAAAGAAGAAAAAGAATTACTTGTTGATTTAGTTACAATTGAAAGAGATACAGCAGTATTAGAAATTAAACTAATTGGAACATCTAAAATTAAAAATAATTTACTATACCAATGTAAATATGTTGAAAGCGGAAAAATTAAAGAAATTCCTATTATAGCTTATGATATAACACAAGCATTAGCAAAATTAGATAGTTTAACAAATTCAGGCATTCCCGAAAATGTTTTAAGATACATGCTTGGGAGTGAAAGATTAAATCAATAAGTTATGAAAATAGGTTTATGTGGTACAATGAGTGTAGGTAAAACAACGTTAGTTAATGCGTTAAAAGAATTACCTGAATTTAAGGAATATATTACTAGAACAGAACGTTCTAAAGAATTAATGGCAATGGGTATTCCATTAAATACAGACTCAACTGTAAAAGGACAATCAGTATTTTTAGCTGAAAGAGCTAGTGAATTGATGGAAGAAAACATCATTACAGATAGAACAATTATTGATGTAATGGCATTTGCTAAATGTTCTGAATCTATGTATTATTTTGAAGCAGAAGATTTTTGTAAATTTGCATCTTATATGTTAGAGGAATATGATTACATATTTTATGTATCTCCTGAAGGTGTAGAAATTGAAGATAATGGTATTAGAGAAACCAATGCTGATTATAGAAAAAAGATAGATGAAGAAATTCAACTATTGATTACTAAATATAGACATAGGATTAAAAATCTAGTTGAAATTAGTGGTTCAACAGAAGAACGTATAAAATTAATTAAACAAGCAATTTCTTTGTGATATTTATAACAAAAATATACTATAATGAAAAAATCAGAATTAAAAGATACCATTAAAGAAGAAATTTTAGAAATCCTTGCTGAAGCAGATCAAGAGGATATTAATGCCCAAGCTGATTTAAACAAAGAATTAGAAGCAACTAAGGGCCATAGAGATGATTTAGGAGATTCTTTATCAGAAGGTACTTGGTCTCTTGGAAAAGCCTCAGACATAAATATAATTTTAACTCAACTTCAAGATATATCAAAAAAAGCATATAATATAGTAGGTGATGATCAATTTTATAATGGTATAGATAGTGCAATACAACGTGCTGAAGAATTAATGATGAATGCTCCTTTAAATGAGGAAGATGAAGATGATATGGATAAAAAAGCTATGTCAGCAGCTAAAAAAGGTGATTCTGTATCTACTATAGCTACTAAACTCCAACAAACTACTAAAGAAATGAAATCAGTAGTTAAAAAATGGAAAAATGCTGATGGTGCTGAAAAAGAAAGGTTAACTAATCGTTTAAGAGAGTTAACTAAAATTAAAAAAGAACTTGAAGGACTTCTTTAAAAATATCCAAACACTACTTATTGTAGTATTATTAATTGTTATCTTCCTTATGCGATCTTGTGGTGGGGGAGATACTTTTACTGAACCCAAAGTTATTACGAAAGTAGAAACTAAATGGGATACACTAAGAATTGATTCTACTGTATATGTTCCAAAATGGAAAACAAAAATAGTTACACAAGTTGATTCTATTTTAGTAAATATACCTATTGATACCTTAGAAGTATTAAAAGATTATTATGCTAAAAATGTTTTTGTAGATGAAATTGTATTAGATTCATTAGGTATTATAACAATAACAGATACAATTTACAAAAACACAGTTTGGAAAAGAGGAATTAAATCTAATGTTTTAATCCCCAAAACAACAATAACTGAAGAGATATATCTTAATAATAGAGAATTTTATTGGGGATTTGGTTTACAAGGAAGAAGTGACCAAATTAATTATTTAGGTGGTGAATTGTTATATAAAGATAAGAAAAAACAAATATATGGTCTAGGATTAGGAGTTAATCAAGATTTACAACCCGTAATATCAGGAAGACTATATTGGAAAATAGGTAAATAATGGCTGATTTAAAAAAAGCAATAAGACAAGAATATTTAAAGTGTGCTCAAGATCCAGCTCATTTTATGAAAAAATATTGCTATATTCAACATCCTCAAAGAGGTAGGATTCAATTTGGTTTGTATCCTTTTCAAGAAAAAGCCTTACATTTAGTTAGAGATAATCCTTACTCAATTATCTTAAAATCACGTCAGTTAGGCATATCAACATTATCCGCAGGCTATTCTTTATGGTTAATGTTATTCCATAAGGATAAAAACGTGTTATGTATTGCAACAAAACAAGAAACAGCACGTAACATGGTTACGAAGGTTAAGTTTATGTATGACAACTTACCTTCATGGCTTCAAATTAAAGCAGAAGAAAATAATAAATTATCACTTCGATTAAGTAATGGTTCAATAATTAAAGCAACATCTGCAAGTAGTGATGCAGGTAGATCAGAAGCCGTTTCATTACTGTTAATTGATGAAGCAGCTTTTATTGATAATATTGGAGAAATTTGGGCATCAGCTCAACAAACACTAGCAACGGGTGGTGGTGCTATTGTATTATCTACACCTTATGGTACTGGTAATTGGTTTCATAAAACATGGGTTAATGCAGAATCAAACGAAAATCAATTTTTACCAATTAAATTACCTTGGTGGGTTCACCCTGAAAGAGATCAATCATGGAGAGATTCACAAGATGAATTATTAGGTGATCCTAGATTAGCAGCACAAGAGTGTGATTGTGATTTTAGTACTTCAGGTGATATTGTATTTTATTCTGAATGGGTTGATTTTGTTAAAGAAACAACTATACAAGACCCGATGGAAAGAAGAGGTGTTGATCAAAATTTATGGATTTGGGAGCAAGCAGATTATTCTAGAGAATATATGGTTGTAGCTGATGTTGCTAGAGGTGATGGTAAAGATTTTTCTGCGTGTCATGTAATGGATATAGCAACCAACACACAAGTAGCAGAATATAAGGGACAAATGCCACCTAAAGAATTTGGTTATTTTCTTACAGGTTTAGCTACAGAATATAATAATGCAATGTTAGTAGTTGAAAATGCTAATATTGGATGGGCAACATTAGATGCAATACAAGAAAGAGGATATAGAAATTTATATCAATCCCCTAAATCAGATCAACTAACGGCAGAATCATATCTTAGAGTATATGAAGGTAATTCTGAAATGGTTCCTGGTTTTACTATGTCAATGAGAACAAGACCTCTTTGTATTAATAAATTTAGAGAATTTGTTGGTGATAGATCAGTAACAATTCGCTCAAAACGTTTACTAGAAGAAATGAAAGTATTCGTTTGGAAAAATGGAAGACCAGAAGCTCAGACAGGCTATAACGATGACTTGGTTATGTCATTTGGGATTGGTATGTTCCTACGAGATACTTCATTAAAGTTTCAACAGCAGAGTTTAGACTCAGCTAGAGCAGCTTTAGGAAGTATAAAATCCAATAAAACTACATATAGTGGTGGGTTTTCTGGTAATAATAATGTAAGTAATCCATATGAACAAAAAATAAATGGAGATTCTTATAATATTAAATGGTTATTATAATATTTATAAATAAATAAAAGCATGGCAGACACGGGTTTATTTTCAAGATTAAGAAGATTGTTTTCTACAGACGTAATTATACGTAATACTGGGGGCAATCAACTTAAGGTTTTTGACGTTAACAAAATACAACAATCAGGAGAAGTAGAAACAAATTCATTAGTAGATAGATTTAATAGAATTTATTCTAATTCCTCAACATCATTGTGGGGTCAACAAGCAGGATATAATTATCAATACCTAAGACCACAACTTTATTCTGAATATGATTCAATGGATACAGATGCTATTATAGCTTCTGCTTTAGATATTATTGCTGATGAATCAACATTAAAAAATGATCAAGGAGAAGTATTAGCAATAAAATCCCCAGACGAAGACATTCAAAAAATCTTATATAATTTATTTTATGATGTATTAAACATCGAATTTAATTTATGGCCTTGGGTTAGAAATTTAGCTAAATATGGTGACTTTTTCTTAAAGTTAGAAATTGCTGAAAAATATGGTGTTTACAATGTTATACCTTATACAGCCTTCCACATTGAAAGATTAGAAGGTGGTGATTTAAGCAACGTTGAAAACCCAATGGATATTAAATTTAGATTTGATCCTGATGGCATTTCAGCTTCTGATTATGGGTATTATAATGTGCCAAACCAGTTTGACCAACCAAATGCTATTATATTTGATAATTATGAAATGGCTCATTTCCGTTTATTAACAGATATGAATTTCTTACCTTATGGTAGATCATACATTGAACCAGCTCGTAAATTATTTAAGCAATATATTTTAATGGAAGATGCTATGTTAATTCATAGAATTGTCCGTGCCCCTGAAAAACGTATTTTCTACATGAATGTTGGATCTATTCCTCCAAACGAGGTAGATGCATTTATGGAAAAAACATTAAGTAAACTTAAGCGTACTCCTCACGTAGATGAAAAAACTGGTGAGTATAACTTAAATTATAATATGCAAAACTTGTTGGAAGATTTTTACATTCCATTAAGGGGTAATGATGCAAGTACTAAAATTGAAAGTGCAAACGGTTTACAGTGGGATGGTATTCAAGATGTTGAGTATTTAAGAGATAAATTATTTGCTGCTCTTAAAGTACCAAAAGCATTTATGGGTTATGATGAAAATACAGATGGTAAAGCTACATTAGCAGCACAAGATATTAGATTTGCTCGTACTATAGAACGTATACAAAGAATTGTAGTATCAGAATTATATAAAATTGCTTTAGTTCATTTATATACTCAAGGTTACAAAGATGAACAGTTAGCTAATTTTGAGTTATCATTAACTACACCTTCTATTATTTATGATCAAGAAAGAGTAGCATTAATGAAAGAAAAAATGGATTTAGCTGCTCAAATGGTTGAAACTAATTTATTCCCATCAGATTACATATATGATCATTTATTCCATTTAAGTGAAGATCAATATGATGATTACAGAGATCTAATTAGAGAAGATGCTAAACGTAAGTTTAGAATTGATCAAATAGAAGCTGAAGGTAATGATCCTGTTGAAACTGGTAAATCGTATGGTACCCCTCATGATTTAGCTTCATTATATGGGAAAGGAAGAATGTATTCAGATCCAGGTGGAGTACCAAAACCTGAAGAGTACGCTAAAGATGATAAAAATGTTTTAGGAAGACCAAAAGAAAAAGCATCTAAAAGAAATACTCAAGATGATAATTTTGGAAAGGATAGATTAGGAGTCAAAGGTATGAAAAAAGATTACAATGATACCAATAAATCAGGTTTAGCTTTAGAAAATAATCTCCAATTTGCTAAACATCAATCTATGTTAAAATCAATTCCTACGGGAAAAAAGTTAGTATTTGAACAAAATAGCGAAAAAAATTCGCTACTTGACGAATCAAACATTAAGGAGTAATAATTTTAATATATTTATAAAAAAATAAGTATTGATGTATATAAAACATTCGAAATTTAGGAACACAGGTATTCTATTTGAAGTAGTAGTAAGAAAAATTACTTCTGAAACCTTATCAGGGAAAGATTCACCTGCAATAAACATTTTAAAATCCCATTTTGTCAATACTGAATTGGGAAAAGAGTATAAATTATATGAAACTATTTTTAACTCTAAAAACTTAGACCCTATCAAAGCTTCTGCGGTGTTAGATACTTTATTGGAACAGTCTAAAAAATTAAATAGAACTAGAATTAGAAAAGAAAAATACAACTTAATAAAAGCATTAAAAGAACATTATAATGTAGAAGGTTTATTTAAATCTCAACTTAATAATTATAAGGCTCAAGCTGCTTTTTATACTCTAATTGAATCTTATAACACCAAAAAATTAATTGATCCTAATCAAATTATAGATAATAAAGTAACTCTTTTAGAGCATTTAACTTCTTCAAATGTAGAAAGAGAAAATGTAAGAGAAGATGTAATGGAAGAATTTAAATCTCAAGATAAAGATATCCGCACACTTACTTATTATGTATTATTAGAAAAATTTAATGATAAATATTCTTCATTAAACAATAAACAAAAATATATCCTTAAAGAATTTATTGAATCTGTAGATAATACACCTCAATTAAAAGAATTCTATAATAAAGAAGTTAACTATATTAAAGAAGAAATTTCTAAACAATTAAAAAATACTTCTAGTAAAGTAATTAAAATTAAATTAGATGAAGTTTCTTCGCTAATTAAAGAGTTAGATAAAAGAACAGTTATCAAAAGTGATCACTTAGTTGATTTGTTACAATATCATTCATTATTAGAAGAATTAACAAAAGCAAATGGATAAAATCGTTAACAATATAGTTAAAAAACTTATATCTGAAATTAAAAAAGAAGATATTGATCCAAAATTAATAGCTTGGATTGAAGATAAATATGGTCCATGGAATGATAGAGACTTTATATCTGATAGTGGTGATACTTATTTTAAAACAGATAAAATAAATAAAGAAACAGGATCAGTATCTCATACAATAATTAGTTTACCATCATTTTCTGAATTAATTAAACAGTTAAAAGCAACTAGAGATGCTGCTAATGAGTTAATTAGAGGTGAATCTGTAAGAGATGATGAAGTATTAAGAGATATATACAATGAAATAAGAAAAGAATTTAATAAATTTAGAACCCACCTAAGAAAAGAATACCCAGCATTTTATTCCCAACTAAAAAGACAACTTACAGAAGAAGAATTAGAAGAGATGTCTACAACAGGTGGTGGAGCTGGATCAGCCTCATTTACCCCAGGCACAGGAATGCAATATGCAACTCCATACGCATTTAAAAAAGTAAAAAAACAAAAACTACCCGAATCTAAAGACCCAGGAAAAGATTTAGGACCTGGTCCTAAAGCAAGTGAAAATGGAGTTAAAGATAATGCTTATGTAAAGCAATTTGGTTATAAATTAGTACCAAAAAAGATTAAAGGATCAGGTTTAGAGGTAAAACAACTATTCGAAAAAGAAGATGCTAGTGATTTCCAAAATAGAAGAATTCAAGCATTTGATCGCATTGAACAAGAAATGAATGATATTTATAAAATGTTGAGCAATGCCAAAAACGAAACTAGTGATTATTATAATGAAAATCCTGGTTCATATTCTGTTGTTAAACCTACTGATTTAGTTTTAGACTATATAAAAGATATTAAAGACTTATTAAAAGGAGAATAAATGAAAACATTACAAGAACAATACAACCAAATTAAAAAAGGAAATGGCAGTAAGCATATTTTTCTTAAAGAGGTTAAAGCTAAATACCCTAACTTAGTACGTAACGCTGCTGGGTTTGAAGAAGCCTCATCTGCTCTTATTAAAAGAGATATTATAGCAGAAAGTAGTCTTCACGTAGCAACAGGTTCAACTGAAAAACCTAACTGGTTTAAATTGTTTGATGAAAATATGAATTTAATATCAGAAGAAGAAGCTAAAGCAATAGAAAAAAAAGTATCTAAGGAAGTAACTGACTTACAAGCTCCAAATAGAGGATATGATTATAAAGATGATAAAATGCTTAATAATGTATCTGGTGAGCAATTCCGTCAAGGTTACTTTACAGAATTAACTGATGTAGCTAATAAAGACAAATCAAAAGAAGAGTTAATTGATATGGTAATTAAAAACATAGATAAAAATCCTTTATACTATGTTGAAGAAGCTCAATTTGGAGTTAAAGGCATTGGTTACACTGATGATGCCCCAGGTTTAGGAAAAGGAAAACAAGTTAAAGACGCTGGTGTAGGTGGAGGTTATGGTACTGAAACTAAAAAAGACTTCCCTGAAGGTGAAGTAGGAACTGGTTATTTAGAATTAAAAGAAAATAAAATGATATCATTAATAGATTTATATGAAAACAGTCCTTTAGGTGAAGCACCTAAAAAGGTAAAAAAGAAAAAAGTAAAAAAAGAAACAACAGATAGTAAATTAGCTGAAATTGAAAAAAATGGAAGAATTGCTACTCTTGAATTACAAATTAACGCTTTAGAAGAAATTATTGAAGGAAAAAATGATAGAATTTCTATGGTTACTGAAGATGATAGTTTATCTGAATTAGTTGATAAAAAGAAAATGAAAGAAATGCAACGCGAAGTAAAACTTTTAGAAAAGAAAAAAGCGGGCATGGAAAAAATGTATGAAAAAATGTGCGGTAAAGCATATAAAAGAGTTGTAGGTGAAGGTAGTAATGATAATAGCAACTTAGGAAGCAACGAAAACAGTAATAAAAATTCTAATGATAATCCTGAATCATACTCAGGTTTAGATAAATTTAAAGAAGACTAATATGAGCCAATTACTAGTAGAAACTCATGTCTTTAAACCAAGACAAGTAAGATTATCTGAAGGTAAATCAGATAGAGGTCTTCCTTTAGTTGAGGGGATATTAGCTACTGCTGAAGTAAAAAATGGAAATGGTAGATATTACTCTAAAGATTTATGGGAAAGAGAAATTAACAAATATCTTCCTTTAGTCAAAGAAAATAGAGCAATGGGTGAATTAGATCATCCTGAATCTTCAGTAATTAATTTACAGAATGTATCACATAATATTTCTGATATGTGGTGGGATGGAGATAATGTAATGGGTAAAATAGAAATTTTACCTACTCCTGCAGGTAATATTCTAAAAGCACTTGTTGAAAGTGGTATTACAGTAGGTGTTTCTTCTCGTGGAATGGGTTCACTTAAACAAGTAGGTGAATTAATGGAGGTACAAGATGACTTCGAATTGCTATGTTGGGATTTTGTTTCAACCCCTTCCAACCCAGATTCATATATGCATTTAGTTAGAGAAAATAAAGAATTTAAATCACAAGATAAATATAAAAAAGTAAATGGAATATTAGGCGAAATTTTGTGTTCGCATGGATTTTGTCCTATTTAATAGTTTAACCCCTGATTCCTGAAAAAGGCGTTTCCATTCTTGGAGCGCCTTTTTTGTATTTTAATATCTTTTTACATACGTATAATTGATAATATGCCATCTTCTATATGGCATTTAATAATTTACAAACCCCCCATTACGTTTCTTAATAAACGTAGTTTCCCAACAAAAAATTTAGGAAAAATGAACAGAGACTTTTTAAACGAAGCAATCGCTGACGCTAAAGCTGTAAAAGAATCAGCTATAGCAAATGCCAAAGTTGCGTTAGAAGAAGCATTCTCTCCACAAGTCCAAGCCATGTTCGCTAGTAAGCTAGAAGAAATGGAAAAAGAAGATAAAATGGAAGAATCTTATGATGACGTAGACGAAAGTAAAGATGCTGAGATTTCAGAAAAGAAAGAGTACATGACCAAAAAAGAGAAACGTGAAGGTGACGATCGTAAGTCTGATAATAAGGCTGAGACCGAAACTGAAAAAATGCGTAAACTTAAAGAGGAAGATGAACTTAACTTAGATGAAATTTTAGCAGAATTAGAAAAAGATGAAGATCTTAAAGAAGATGCTCGAACAGACGCTGAAGAAGAAGGCTACTTAGACGGTATGAAGGACGAAAAAGAGGACTTGAAAGAGGACGAACGTACGGATGCTGAAGAAGAAGGCTATTTGGATGGTGAAAAAGACGAGAAAGAAGACATGGAAGATGAGGACATTGACCTCGAAGATATGTCTGAAGAAGACCTTAAGAAATTTATCGAAGACGTAATCGAAGATATGGTTAATGCAGGTGAAATTGAAGCCGGTGAATCATTCGAAGATGATGTAGATGTTGATGTTGACGTAGACGGAGAAATTGAAGTAGAAGATGATGAAGAAACTTCTGTTGATGTTGCCGAAGCTAAAGAAGACATGGACGAAGGTAAAGAAGAAATGGATGAAGCAAAAGATGAAGTTGATGAAGTGAAAAAAGATTTAGATGAAGCAATGGCTACCATTGAAACATTAAGATCTGAATTGAATGAAATCAATTTATTAAACGCTAAATTACTTTACACAAACAAAGTGTTCCGCGGTAAAAATCTTACTGAAGCACAAAAAGTTAAAGTATTAGGAGCTTTTGATAAAGCCGAAACAGTTAAAGAAGTAAAATTAGTGTTCGAAACACTTAATAGTTCAGTTAAAGCGAAAGCTGTAAACAAATCTATTACAGAAAGTGCAAGAGCAAAAGGTAGTGCTTCTAACTTAACAGCTACTCCAAAAGTAACTAAGAAACAACCTATTGTTGAGTCAGATGAGATGGTTTCCAGGTTCAAGAAATTAGCTGGTCTAATTTAAACAAATTAAAATTAAAATTAACTAAAATTTAAAAACGTAAAAAAATGAGTCAATTAAATTCTCTTTTAGAAAGCGCTAATCCATACAAATCACTACAAAGTGATGCTGCAAGATTAGCTAACAAATGGAATAAGACAGGCTTGTTAGAAGGTATCGGAAGCGAAACTGAGAAAAACAATATGTCTCTTATTCTTGAAAACCAAGCCAAGCAATTGGTTATGGAAGAAAGTAACACAGGTGGTCCACTTCCTGGTGCAGGTACATTTACTCCTGGAACAGGTGCACAATGGGCTGGTGTTGCTCTACCATTAGTAAGAAAAGTATTTGGTCAAATCGCAGCGAAAGAATTCGTTTCGGTTCAACCAATGAATCTTCCTTCTGGTCTAGTATTTTATTTAGATTTCCAATACGGAACTACTAAAGAACCATTTACATCTGGACAATCATTGTACGGTGATAAAGATGGTAACAACCCATTCGGTAACGGAGCTACAGGTGGTCTTTACGGTGCTGGTAGATTTGGTTACTCAATTAACAATACTCAGTCTGCTGCTTATGCTGTAGCTTCTGGTTCTGTTGATTGGTACACTGATTTACAAGCTGATTCTTCAGTATCACAATCTTATGTTGCTGGTGCTTCAGGTCAAATCGTAAAATTAAGTGTTCCTGTTGCTTCTTTACCTAATTATGATGAAAGAGCTGTTAAAGGTTTCTACCTTTCAGGTTCAGCTGCTGTTTTACCAGCTACTGCTATTCAATACCCACAATTTACTAAGATTAACGGTACAAATATCGAATTCTTCGTAGGTTCTGATGTTGTTGAAGCAGGTGCTTTAAAAGTTGTTTACTTACTTCAAACAAATGACGCTCAAAGAGGTGATTTCGAAGACGGTAACACTAACTTGAATGCTGACAACGATCCAATTTCTATTCCTGAAATTAACATTCAAATGGAATCAAGCGCTATTGTTGCTAAAACAAGAAAGCTTAAAGCTGTTTGGACTCCTGAGTTCGCTCAAGATCTTAACGCTTACCATTCTTTGGATGCTGAAGCTGAATTGACTTCTATCATGAGTGAGTACATCTCATTAGAGATTGACTTAGAAATTCTTGATATGTTGATCGAATCTGCAAACGCAGGAACTGAATACTGGTCAGCTCAAAACAACTTATCATTAGCTTCAACAGGTGTTGTTGATGCTGATTTAGGTTTCTACAACTCACAAGGACAATGGTTCCAAACTTTAGGAACTAAAATCCAAAAGTTGAGTAACATCATTCACCAGAAAACTCTTAGAGGTGGAGCTAATTTCTTAGTATGTTCTCCAACAGTAGCTACTATCATCGAATCTATTCCAGGATTTGCTAGTACTTCTGACGGTGATGCTGCTAAAATGAGCTACGCATTTGGTGTACAAAAAGCAGGTACTATCAACTCTAGATACACTGTTTATAAGAACCCATACATGACTGAAAACACTATTTTATTAGGTTTCCGTGGTGGTCAGTTCTTAGAAGCTGGTGCTGTATTTGCTCCATACATTCCGTTAATTATGACTCCTCTAGTATACGATCCAAATACCTTCACTCCACGTAAAGGATTATTGACTCGTTACGCTAAGAAAGTCGTAAGACCAGAATTCTATGGTAAGATCTTCGTAGAAGGATTAAACACTCTATAATCAATAGATTATAATTAATAATAAAGAGCCCCGCATTAGCGGGGCTTTTTTTTACTACTACTTGTGTACTTAGTTAGTAGTTAGTATATTTATACCCGAATATAAAAATTAAAAGTTATTAAAATGAAAGAAACCCCATCGCAGTTACCAATTCAAAGTTATGTAATGAACTTTCCATTTACTTTCAATACAGATGATCCCAATAATGTTTGGATGAAAGAAATGTCCCAAGAAGAATTATCAATTAATAGACCAAAAGCATATAAGCAATTTATGGACTTATATAATTTTATGGCAGGTCAATCGTTAGTACATTTATTACCCGCAGAAGGTAATTTCCAAGATTTAGTTTATGTAGCAAATTTAGGCTTACATTTACCTCATAATTGTAAAGAAAATCATATACTATTATCTAATTATACATCCCCTCCAAGACAAGGTGAAGAATATGTAGGTCAAAAATTCTTTAACCAAATGGGCTATAAAACACATATTTCTCCTTATAAATGGGAAGGTGAAGCTGATATAAAATATTTAAAAGATAATACTTACATTGGTGGGTATGGTATTCGTTCTGATATTAAAGCCTATGAGTGGATGGAAGAAAATTTTGATATGAATATTATTAAAGTTGAAATGGTAGATGAATATATGTACCACCTAGATTGTAGTATATTCCCATTAAATACCAACTCAAGTATGGTTTGTACTGAATTATATGATAAGAAAGAGTTAGCTGAAATAAGTAAATATACAAATATAGTAGACATAGATGTTGAAGACTCTATGTATGGAATGGCAAATTCAGTTAGATTAGGAAATATGATTTTATGTGCTTCTAATATCTCAGAATTAAAAAAATCAGATGAATTTTATGATGGTGAAAAACACAAAATTGCTTCATTAGAAAAAATATGTTCTGATGAGGGAATGGAACCTGTAATATTTAATTTATCTGAATATATGAAATCAGGAGCTATGTTATCTTGTATGGTAATGCATTTAAATAGAGTAGATCATTTTAAAACTCTTCTATAATGGCTGAAAAATTAGAAGATTGGTTAAATGGAGAAGTAGCGGAATTATCAAAACTCCCAGTTGGTGAGTTAAGTAATACTTTTTTCTTTAGGGATCCAATTAGACCAACATATATAGATTACGAACATTTTTATAGTCC
>Ga0070751_1001355_pt1 | contig 14569 bp, 20 predicted proteins | sample VirMetDEL_Aug_28_FD_78514 | JGI IMG/M metagenome (GOLD analysis project Ga0070751, IMG submission 78514) | Aqueous microbial communities from the Delaware River and Bay under freshwater to marine salinity gradient to study organic matter... | ecosystem: Environmental > Aquatic > Marine > Coastal...
CCCGGATGCGGTCAGCCCCATAACGGCGACCTCAGTCGCGGTGCCGATAGTGGTGGAGGTCGCGGCGGTCGTCATCGTGGTCGCCGAAGCCACCTTGAAATGGACCAGCTCGATCGTTGTGCTGCTGTTGGCTCCAGACACGACGCCCGCACCCAGGGCTTCATCAAAGACGAACCCACAGTTCCGGTGATTGAGCGAGAAGGAGCCGGTCGCGTTCTCCGCCAGGGTGTCCGCGTCGAACAGCGTCCACCGCATGATGGACCCCCCATACTCGGGCGAGAACAGTCCGACGACATTATAGGTACTGTCGTAGAAGACATAGCCGCCCTCGTCCCGCACGGAGGCGGTGGCTTTCGGACTCTGGGCAGGGTCATAGCCGACGGCCTTGGACACTTTCCCGGCGCTGGACCGGGCGATCAGGTCGCCAGCCGTGATCGCCTTCTCAGCGGTGGCCGTGATGGTCAGGCCGCCACCTGCGCCACCTGCGCCACCCCCGCTACTACTTGTGCGCGGAGGAGCGCCCAGCGGCAGCCCAGCAATCGGCCCAGGGCCAAGCGGAGGGAAAACAGTCGCCATCAGTAATCAGCCCCGATCGCTTCGGCGATGATCAGGCCGGTAATCGTGACCGCCGTCGTGAAGCCCAGAACAGCATCGGCTGGCAGGAACATGTACTTGGTCGCGTCGTCCTGGTCGATCACCGTGATCTTGCCCGCGTTCGCCGTCGTCGCCGCGAGAGTATGAGCCGGAATGAGGCTGTCCAAATGCGGCAGGTAAGTCCAGGTCGATCCCGCATCGGTCGACAGGAAGAACCGAATAGACGAAGCCGTCACCGTCGCATTCGCACCAGCATACAGGCCGGTGATCAGCGTTCCGTCTGACCCCGCCGTGATCAGGGTTGTGATCGTTCCCGATCCGTCGGTCGCCGTGTTCGCCGTAGCGACCGATGCTACGGAATAGCGTGGCGTCTGCGGCCATGCGGGGGTGTTCGTAACAGCCATATCGGCCTCCTAGTTTGCGAGTGCGAAGGCAACGCCTGTGGTCAGTGCGTAGTTTCCAACCGATGTCGGCGTTGTTGGGTCTCCGGCTGTCGTTACGGTCCCTGCCGGGCCGGTCGCGCCTGTATCGCCCTTGTCGCCGTTGAAGACCGGCGTGATCATGATGGCCTCGCCATTCGTCAGAGAGCCGTTGCCGTCGACATAAGTGACGGTCATGTCCATGTAGCCAGAATTGTCCGTGATGCTGCTGGCGAGGGCGTAGATATGGAAGTTGGCCGGCGTGCTCTTCGATTGAAGGATGATCCGGCAGGGGACGGTAGATGTGGAGTTATCCCAAGACAGCAGCCATGCTGACACGTCCGCGCCGTTGGCATCCGCATCATTGATATAGATGCCGGTCGCGCTGGCCTGCGTTGCGTTGTCCAGCCGCAGATATCCGTTGCCCGGATCGGCGTTCGTGGTCGTCGTCGAGAACAGGTAAGACAGGCTGCCCGGATACGTCTGATCACTGCTTTCAAACAGGTCCTGGCTTAGAACTGTCGTGCCGTTCGTGTAGACGAAGCCCATATGATTGGCTGAGACCGACGCGGTGTTCGATCCGTTGCTGTACGTGATGGCGTAGTCAGTGCCGTTGACCACCAGAAACCAGCTTTGAACCGCTGGAATGGTGATCGTCGGAGCCGCCGACAGCCCACCATCGGAGAACACCTGAAAACGCGGCGTGAATTCGTTGCCCGTCGTGTAGTTCGATCGACTGAGCGTCTTATTGCCGGTCAGGCTGATTTCCTCGACGCCGCCAATCGCATCTTCAAGCTGCTGAATGACGCCGTTCAACCCCGCGGCAAGGCCCCAAGTATTCAGGTTCTCGCCAAGCTCTTGGAGCTTCAGCAGGAAAATTGTGCTCGGGTTACTCATGACACCACCGCCCTGTCCTGCACGCGCCGCCAGTTTGTCCCGTCGCTAAAAGCCACGGTCGCGCCGCCCGTCTCATCGCTCACGTAAATCGGTTGCCCTGGGATCGACGCACTCGGAAGCGTCGACACCGTGTAGATCGGCATGGTGTAGAGCTGCTGCTGCCGAACAAACGTCGCTTCAACCTTCGTCATGAAAGGTTGAAGGACTCGGGTTAGTTGCTGCGCCCATGACTGCCAACTCGGATAGCCCTGGGGATTCGGCGTCATACGACCACCACATCAACAGTCGTGCGAACCGGCGCCCCGTTGTATCGGGCACGCGCATCGGCGCCCTTCAGTTCGGCCAAGGCCCGGTCATACAGGCCAATCCAGAGCTGAATTCGGTCGTCATCGAGAAGGTACGGAGCAGACGCCACCAGAGACCCGTACAGATAGATGTCTGGATAGTTCGTCAGCAGCCAGTTCGTATCGCCGTCGGAACTAAGAGCGGTTAGGCTCTGGTAATAGTACAGCGTCACACCTTCAGCAGGCGACGCTGGATACGGGCCGAACTTCATGGTGCTGCCCGTGATCGTGTAGTTGCTTGGCGTGCCACTCGCCGCGTCGCTCGTGTACGTCTGTTCGAATTCGGCCAACGTGCGGAACTCAAGCGGTGCGCGCGGACTGGATAGCCAGATGACCGCACGCGCCTCGAGATAGTCGTCCGGCAGATCAGCCGTGTTGCCTGTAACGGTCAACGTCGTGCTGGTCTCCATCCGCCGATTGCGAGCGTCCGCGTTCTTGTCAACGGACACCTCACAGAGGCGGATGAAGTCAGGGATCTGCGTCGTGAGGTCGGTACGGTTCAGCCAGCTTGCGACAGCCGTCTTGAGTTCCGCATACGTCGAGATGGCCATGGGCGTTACTTCTTGCCGCCCTTACGGCCCTTGTAGTCCATCATGGCCTTGGCCTTGGCGGACTTGCCGTCGGTGCCGTGCTTGCCATAGCTCCACGTCATGCCGCCCGCACCCTTGGTCGCGCCGCCCTTTTTGCTACCTTTCATCGATCTCGCTCCTGATTGAGGTTAAATTCCATTCACCCTTCCGCTGCCGGATCAGCTTCGCGCTGTCCCACCAGTAGAAGTCTTCCCCCGAACCGCCGTATTTCCAGGAAGGCGGATCGGGAACGAGAATTCGCACGGGCACGCCCAACCCGCCCGCAAGGTGGACAACCGAAGTCGTCACAGCCACCACCAGGTCGAGTTCGGCCACCAGTGCCGCCGTGTCGTCGTAGTCCTGTGTGTTGGTCAGAAACGGAAAATGACGGACGTTCTCCGCGCCCTGGATCTCCGAAAACGTCTCTTCGGCGGGCTTGTACTCAAGAGACACGAACGTCGCGTCCAGGCCCCTCAGATCGCCATAGAGGCTGTCAAACAAGGTCGAGCGTTCATCCTTCCGGGTGTCGGGAAGCCCGCCCGTCCATGCAATGCCCACCTTCTTGCCGGGCAGCCCGTCCAACAGGCCGCGCACCATGCGCCGGCGCTCTGGATCAGCCACCAGATGCGGCTTGCCGAACGCCTCACGCTCACGTCGGAAGAACTTCGGCAGGACGGCCATCGAGACCCGCGCATCCGCGCCCTTGATCTCAATCTCATCCTGTTTGCTGTTCACCACCGCTGCCGTGGGAAAAGACCGCTGGAATAGCCCCTTCAGGCGAGGCGTCTTGCTGTCCACGATGACGTTATCAACGGCGCCGATCAGATCCGGGATGCACGAAGAGAATAGGATCTCGTCTCCGATCCCCTGTTCGCCGTAGCACACAACGGTGTCGACACGGGTACCGTCCCAGCGGCCTTCATCGCCGTAGATCCGCTCATCCCGCTTCGGTGAGCCGATGGACATCTCCGCGTAGTCCCAGCCGACACCAAACTTGTGCAGCGCCAACGACGACATGGACAAGTTGTCGTAAGCGGGCAGGCAATCGGGCTGCATGTCGACCGCCCGTTGCGCGAACGCCGCCGCGTCCTCAAACCGACCCAGGTTCAGGTAACAAAGCCCGATATTGTTGATCGCATGGAAATCAAACGGGTCGATCTGTGCCGCCCGCTCGAAATACTCCAGCGCGGCCCTGTAATCGCCCTGCTCCTGGTAGCACCGACCGATGCCGTTGACCGGATCGCACACATGATCCGGGCACATTTCAGCCGCCCGACCGAACAGATGCAGCGCCGTTCCGTAGTGACCGACCTTCAGAAGCGCGACAGCCGATCCGTACAGCCCATGCCAGTCTTCAGGACGTTCCGTCGTATGCCGAGACGACCAAGCGAAAGCATCCAGGTACTCACCTGCATCATAAGCCGCTTGCGACCGCTTCAGCATCTCCATCAAACATTCCACTCCGCTGTGCGCAGCTTGCGATAGTCGATGTCGTTCATCTTCCGGCGCATGAAGTCCCAATCTCGCTTGGTGCTCGGGTAGTGCCCAAGCTCCTGCATGAAACTGATCATCACGGCGTTCGGAATAGAGGCGACACGACGCCAGCTCTTGTCCTTGTTCCAGCCGCCCGTCCCGTCATTCCGCAGTGCGGCGTTCTGTTCAAGGAACGGCTGAACATCCTGAACGGTCTCGATGTGGAACTGGTCGCCGTCTGGGATGTAGAAGGTCTGAACCCCACGATCAGCATCATGGGAGAGAAGCCATTTGGATTTCGCCATATGAAAAAGGGGAGAGCCGAAGCCCTCCCCTCTCCTGTCCAGTGATTACGAAATCGCGCGATCCGTGATCTTGCCGCTGGCCTTCTCATTGTCGACGATCAGCGTGTATTCGCACAACATGTGCTCCTTCTCGCTGTCGCCGGTCTTTGCCAGCTTCTCGATCTTCATCGGGCGGTACATGCCGACGGCGAACTTGTCCATCTGGAGCGCATGAACCGTACGGCCACGGCTGAAGCGGTTCGGCACAAAGGCCACTTCGCCCCAATCCGAGACGTACACGTCCGTCGCCCCGATTGTCACGCCCGGCCCGACCTGCGGGTTGTCGCGGTACTGAGTCGCGATGCCCGCAAACTTCGACGCCTGACGCTTGTTGAAGGCGCCAAGCATGATGACGTCGGGATCGCCGCCGTTGGTCCAGATGCTCTGGAGCAACGTCTGCAAGTCGCTCTCCACGAACGTCGCCGTGACCGTGGAATCAACCACCGCCGCCACGTTGCCCGAAGAGAAGCCCGGCGTCGTGCCAACACCGGAGTTGCCGGTGTAGTTGCTCGACAGCCAGTTCTCCAGGGCGCCAAGGCTGGCACCCGTGGCCGTCGCACCCGTCGAAGACGCCTGCGAGCCGGTCAGGATCGTCTCCATATCCCGGCGAAGCTCAAGGCCCGCCTTCATGCGGATGTAGCCCAGCTCATCTTTTCGACCGGCAGTCGGAGCCGCCTGCGCCGAACCGGACACGCCATAGATCTTCTTCGAGATCTGGCAGCGGTTGCCCACACGGACGGTCGGAGAGCGCGCTTCAAGCGCGCTGTCGTCACCTTCCGGGTGCTTGTTCGACCCGTTGGCAGCGGCAAGGGTGTCGGTCTGCCACTCGTGGTACTGAGCGCGGACCTTCCGCTTGTCGGCTGCCGAATAGAACGGGGTCTCCGTCGGATCGATATTCGTGATGGTATCCGTAAGGTCTTCACGGATACCCACCATGCCGAACGTAAGTACGGCATTCGCGGGAATAGCCATTTCCTGTCACTCCATGTGAGAGCGTCAGAGCTTCGACAAGATACCGACCGCGATATTTCGCTGGTTCCGTCCCGAAGTCTGACCAAGTTGCTTCAACGACTTGGAAATCGCTTGATCTCTGGAGTTGCCTGTTGGCTTTGTCCCTGGACGACGTTCCCGCACGACTTCAGGTGCCGACTTTTCAACGGCTTTCGCCTTGCTCATCATGTCGTCGTATCGCCGTGCCTTTTCGAGCAGGGCATAGACGCGGTGATCCACGACATTCCCGAAGTCTTCGTCGGAAAAGCCCATGGATTGTGCAGTTTTCAGCAAAGCGGCCTGTCGCTCATCCCTTGCCTTTTCGTCACTTGCGACATCGGCAAAGAGAGGATGCGAGCGCACCGCCTCGATTTCGTTCTGCACACGCTGTTGAAATTCGACTGCCGATCTGTGGCGTTGCTCGGCAAAAGCACGTTGGGCTTGTTCACGCGCTTGCGTGAGTGCCTTCTGCTTTGCCTCCCATGTGGCCCGCTGCTCCGCGTAGGAGAACGGGTCTTCCTGGGCAAGCTTGACCCAATCGGGTTCCTGGTCCTGTGGAAACGCTTCCTCGACACGCATCAGCGTCTCTTGGATCTTCGCGAGTTCCTGTTGACTACGCGCGTCAATTTGGCGGGCCTGTTCGGCGATCGCCTGTGCCTTCCGCGTGTAGTCACTCTGTCGCAGATAGCCCTTTGTAAGCTCCTCATGCGTGACCGTGGCCCGTGTCCCATCCGGAAGGGTGATTTCAACCTCTTCCGGACCTTTCGGGGTGGGCTTATCGGTTGCCTTGTCGCCGTCTAGGTCTTCTGCATCACCGTCGTCACCGTCTTCTTCCGGCTCCGGGGCGTCTTCTTCCGCATCTTCTTCTGATACGGTATCCAAGTCTTCCGGTAACGCTTCGTCAGCGTCATCGTTCAGCATTCGCCCCAAGAGGCCCGCGGCATCCTGAGGTGTCAGCGGTCCAGTCCCGGAATCCGGGGTATTGGCCGTTTCCGACATGTTTAACTCCATCTAAGGGAATGCCGGCGTCTCTCGACGCTGGCGTGATCCTAGACAATGCCTAGGATATTCCGGGGTTTTCCTTGGTCCCGGATTTCTTTGAGATCGCGTGTGGCAAGCTCTCCGTCCTGGATGATCTTGCCGATGTGATCCCGAACCTTGTCCACGATGACGGCTGCCAGCACGAGGTTGTGGCGCCCTCTGTCATCCTTTGGATCGCATGATGTCGTTGCGTCGAGATACGCTTTCCGCACTGCCTTGAATGCCGCGACCATTTCGGGGTGGTTGACGAACTCCTTGGCTCGCTGTCCCCGTCGTTCGCGGTCGATCAGGTCGTTCTCGTTCATGGGCTCTGATCCCAATAATACGGATCGTCCAACATGCCCTTCAGCTTCTTGTAGTCGTCGCTCGAGGGGTCGTATTCGCTGTCGGGATCGAACTCCATCCCAAACAGATCCTTGAACCGACCGCTGGCGTTATCCGACCCAAGCGCCTCAAACAGCGCAGGCGGCATTCCAACGCCGTTCTGACCCTGCTTGTTGTACATCAGATCAAAAGCATCGCGGAACGAAAGCGCGCGGGGCTGATCGCCAGACGTGGTGACGTTGGACGCTTGATTGGGATCGGCGGTGTAGACACCGGACGGCGCAATTGCGTTGAAACGGTTGCTGTTCGGGTCATACTGAAACCCGTTCAGAAGACCGCCCGCGAAGTTGCTCCGCAGGTTGCTGAAGTCCTTGCCATCGTTCAGAAGACCGCCGCCGCCGTATTGCGGGCGATAGATCGGAAGATTCAGGTCAACGGTGCCAGCAGACGGGTACAGAGGGACGCCGGCGATGGTCATTTCGGGGTTCATCTTGGCCTCGCTAATGGTCCGTTATGGATGCCGCCGGTTTGTGACCGGTGCCGCGCAAAATCGGATGCGCCTACTGGATCTTGAAAAGTTGGAAATGCTGTGCCGCTTTGCTGCATGTATGAATATGCCGCAGTCATTGCGTCCTCTTCAGACAAGCGTCGCGGGCCATCTCTGGTCATCCAGACGGACGGAATCAGCATAAATCCGCCATTTCGATCCGGAACTGTAATTGTGAATTCCGTCATGTGGCCGCCCCACTCAGGCACGGGGATTGACTCTCCCGGCTGAAGTGGACGCTTCCCAAGCAAGCCCCGAGTAACGGGCACAGGCACCATCTCGCCATCGCTGGCGGGGTCATACCCCTGAATCTGATCAGCGTGATTTGTCAGCAAGCCCATATCAGTCCGACACGTCGATGTTGCCCTGACCATCACGGCTGCCGGCGCGCATTTTCTCGCGCTCAAGCTCTTTCTCGGCAGCCAGTTCCATCATCCGATACTGGTGATCCATCTCCATCTTTTCGCGCTGGATGATCATCTGATTACCCGCCGCCTCGCGATCCACCGCCGCCTTCAATTGCGCGGCCTCGAGCGCCGTGCGCGCGTCCAGGTCCGCCTTGTAACGGGCGATCTCCGCGTCCTGCATGGCTTGCTGCTGATCGGCTTCGGCCCGCATCTGGGCTTCCTGCTGAGACTGCTGGGCCTTGGCCTGCATCTTGGCCTGTTCGGGATTCGGTTGCGGCTCAGGCGGCGGCAAGGTCTTCGGATCGGTCATGTACCGTTCGATCCGCTTCAAGCCGGCAGCCTCGATCACATCTTCAGTGAGGTTGTAGACATTCTCTGGCGAGATCAGGCGACCGAACTCAGGATCACCCCGGAAGCCGCCAATCACGCCAACAACCATCTGAAGCGACTGCATCTGCCGATCTTTGTTCCCCGTGCCGAGACCGACGCGGGCGGACATATCAAAGCGGTCCTTCCACTCTCGCGGATTGACCGGAACGTACCTGTCACGCAAGCGGATGATCGTCTTGCGCTGGCTGTATCGGCTGGCTGCTTCGATGATCAGCCAGAACATGCGCTTGACGCCTGTCTCCGCGAAGATGCGCGCGATCAGCTCAATACGCTCATTGCTCGCTTCGGACTGCTGCATCGCCGCCGTGGCGCTCTCGTTCTGGAGCTTGTTCGCATCCAGGCCCACGCCGAACTTGTTGACCCCCGTGCGGGCCATGCGCTTGCGATCGATATAGTCGATCATCGGGAACGACTGACCGCCGACAAATTCGGTATTCAGCGGCGTGACCGAGCTGCCCTGCTCGCCTCGCACCACCCCACCGGGTCGGCTGGTCAGCATGTCATCCATATTGATGCTGCCGACGATGAAGTTGCGCGGGTTGTTGGCCAAATACAGGCTGTCGAGCGATTGACGGAGGATCGTCGAGTGCACCAACTGAAGATCCATCACCAGATCAGCCAGCGACATACCGGTGTAGCGATGCGGAATCGGGACCGGCGTAACCGACGCAAAGGGGATAACCGGAACCTCCGGCGCTGCTCCCCACTCGGGGTGATCAAGGATCGTGCCGTTGCCGTCAGACCCGCCCGCAAGCGTGACGCGGCGAAGCTCCGTAATGCCGTCATCGTCCACATCCACCAGGATGTAGCAGTCCGTCACCCACACATGACGTGCCATCCAGTCCTGGTCGAACGGCTGGCCTTCGTTGCCCTGGTTGTCGTATCGAACCTGAGCTTCCGGCGCATAGGACAGGTCGTCGTCATCACTGGACAGGCTTTCGACATCCTCGCGTCGATAGCCTTCCGCGATCAGGTCGGAGATCGTCACCCGGCGACGGTGGAATACCCCGCCCTCGTCCTCGCTGATCCGCCTGCTGTTGCGCGATACCAAGAACTCTTCAGGCGGAACCGCCGCGATGCGGACCTGGCTCTTGTCGTCGTCTCGCTCAATCGTGACGTCATACAGATACGGGATTTCAAACCCGGCCTGCGCGGCCATCATCAACGCGCCCTCACCCTGCATCTCAGCGGGCATGGCGTCCTGGTCGGCATACTTCTCTGATTTCGTGACGCGCCATCCGCCCGACTGCAACACGGCCACCTCTTCGGCGGTCAGGCCCTTGTGGCGCTTGCGCTCCGGTACCTTGCGGTCGTCCCACCAGACCTTAACGACGCCGTTCTTCTGAAGCAGTGCGTCGAAGAACTGATCGTATAGCGTCTGGAAACCATCGTTCTGGCTCCAGAAAACATAATTGCAGTATTCGGTGGCCTGCGCCGCCGCTTCCGCATCGTCCTGATTGCGAGGCTCGAATTTCACAACGTCATCGCCAGCGGTGAAGATCCGCATCAGCGACGGCATCGACCACATAACCGTTTCCATCACGTCGCGCGTGACGACGGAGGATCGACCCCGCACTTCGTTACCGTAGGGCTTGCCAAGGAAGTACTCGAACGCCTCTGCCCGCTCCTGTGCGACATCACCATGGGCATAGGTGATCGCGTTCGCCAGTTCCCCGTTCGCTATCGCTTCAAGCTCTCCAATGGTTTCTGCTGAGAGCTTTTCGCGAACGTATGGCATCAGGCGCTCTCCGTTTCGGCACAGCGCGCCATGGCAACAAGGCGCTTGGCAAGAACCCTTGCGTCCTCTGGTGTTACCTCAAACCACCCCCACGACAATGTGTCTTCGGATGAATAACTGACCACCACGCTGTCGGCGGACGCATAACAGGCAACGGGCACGCTCTCCCAAAACTGATCTACGCCCTCGATAAAGGGTTTCTTGCGTGCCTCGTACTCCATATCTTTGAGATTGTGATATTGCTCCGATCGAAGGCCCTCAAGATTTCGCCTCCGATTCTGGTAACGCTCCATGGATTGAACGTGCGCATCAAACTCGTATGCGAACAGCACACCCGGCACATTTAGCGCATCGTCGCGCACGCCAAGCCATCCACCATCAACCCACGCAACGACGTGCTGGTGGCGTCCCTCGTACATACGCTTCATCAGGCCGCCTCATCCTTACGCGGACGCCCCGGCCCACGCTTGGCCTCAAGATCCCGAATGCGGTCCATCGCCTCGTCCAGTTGCTTTTGCAGCCGACCGCACGCCTCCTGCGCCCGATCCGCACGCTGTCGCGCGTCCCGGATCTGCATCTGAAGGCCCGACAGGTTGATCAACGTCATACGAACACCTCTTCTGGGATCTGATAATCCAAGGTCTTGAACGCCGCGCTCTGGCTCTCCACCATGTCGAGACCCATGGCGAGGTAGCGGAAAGCGTCGGCAGGATGGCTTGCCCAATCGTGCTTCGGGTGCGGCTTCAGCGTCTTGAGCTTCTGATCCCACTCGGATTTGTACTCACGAAGTGCCGAGATGCCATGGCTGCACTTGGCCCGGTCAAACCAGCACCTCGACAGGATCGAGCGCGCCGCGTTGATGCCTTCCGCCACACGCTGCTGCGGAACAACCTTGATTCCGTCCAGCCCTAGACTGCGAAGCGTCTCCACCCGTGTGCGGCCCGTGCCAAGCTCGGTCACGTTCACGTCATGGGGCAGAAGATGGTTGCCGTATCGGTAGCCCTTGCCCTGCAATTCGCCGACGTAGTGGTCCAGACCCACGCCAGATGATGTGTAGAAGTCGATCAGCCGGATCTCACGGCCAACGCTCTGAAAGAACCAGATCGACGTGTGATCGGAGACGCCCAAATCCCAAGCGGTGTGAACCAGGTGGCCCTTCTCGTAGGGCACGCCAGCAATCCGGCCCTGAGCATCCGCCTCGCTCATCTCCAGAGCGTAGTACGAACCCAGGACAGCCGCATCGAAGCTGCAAAAATACTCCTGACGGAACAGCGCGCGGCCTAGCTCGCGGCCATATTCCCGGATGTACTCCTGTTCCTCGTCCTTGAGCTGCTCGTCCTGGAATACCCCGGTCTTATCTGCCGGCAGGATCTCGGCAAACCACTTCGGATCGTCCACCGCTGCATCGTAAATCGTGCGCCCGTGGTTGTTGCCGCGCGGTGTGTAGTTGAACAGCGCCCAACCGCCATTCTCCAACAGGATCGGGCGGACGAAGGCCCATGCACTCGGGTTGGCGATAGCCCATTCGGAGAAGACCACGCCGCGCGGCGTCGATCCTACCAGGCTGTTGAAGTTGTCAGACCCCACAAGCTGCCATGTCGAGCCGTTGACGAACTCGATCATCATTTCTTGCTGGCGTGTCGTGCGCCGTAGCTCCATCGGAAAGGCTTCATCAATGCGCTTGCGGCCCGTGTGCGGGTTGACCGCGTCCCAGATCGCCTTGCGGGCCTGCGCGGCCTCGGGGAGCATGTGCCAGTAGTTGCCCACCGCCTCCAGCGCGGCGACGCTTGCCCAGCGCATGCAGAACTCGTCCTTGCCGGCGCGACGATGCCAGACCGCAACCGCGCGCTTGCCCCCATTCTCTAAGTATTTCCAGACCGGTTGTTGATACTCACGCGGACGCCAACCGCCCGCCGGGATTTCAATGTCCACCGATCCAAACGCCCAAACGCTGCGGTACGTCTAGTTCGTCAGTAATCCAGTGGCCTCGGTATTCTCCAAAGTCATCATCAATCGATGTCGTCGACATCTGAGACCTGCGATTGAGATACGACACTTTCTGCACATCCCAGGACCGCACCTGACCAGCCACCCGCTTGACCGTCAGTTTGGTCGCCTCTGCAATCTTGTCGTTGCTCACCCCGCCAAGATGGGCTGCGATGACTATTTCGCACTGGATAGCAGCAAGGCCCTTTCGGAGAACCTTCTCAGCTTCTTGGCGCAGCATCACACGATGAATACTTTTCCGCTCCAGCGCAGCGACAGAATAACTCGGGTCTGCCTCTGGGACCCAACGGCTATAAGTGCGATCCAGGTGAACCGCACGTTCGATGTTGTATGGTGCTGCGCCGGTTGCGCGGCTTATTGCTGAAACCGTCTCACCACCACGATGCGCCAAACAAATCAACTCTGAGACCAAATGGTTCAAAGCCACCGACCTAATCGGCACAGTATCAATCTCCATAGAGCACTTCGTCCAAACGTACGTATTCACGATCAACAGCCGCCGCCGCTATTGCGGGGAGAGACATCTCCATGAATACCCGTTCAGCGCACGGGAGCCAGTCGCCTGGATGAAAATACCGATCGGCATATGCGCCCAACCTGCGATACACATCCCTGTACGGAGAATCCGGCGCGCTTTTCGTGGTTCGGTAAACAGAAGACCGCGCCTGTATTCGCCGCGCGTCCACATGCAGCCTCTTTGACACATCAACCCAAGAAATGCCGCTATCGATTGCCGCTAAAGCCAATTGACCCCGAAGCATGTCAAACGCAGCGCGTGGGTCGTTCGGATATGCGTTCACCCCAGTTTCCTGATCGTGACGGTCATGCTCTGGATCTCACCCTCGGTCAGCTTGCCCAGCGCGGACCATGCGCTAACCCGCGCTCCGTGGGTCGCGCCCTCACCGTGGAACGTCGCTTCTGTCAGCAGACCCTGGAGAATGCGCTCGCGTGTGATGCCCGCCTTTTCCGCGCTCTTTCGCTGCCCTTCTGCAATTGCGTCGGAAACGCCAACATTCTCCAACAACCTTGGCCCCTGAGAGTGCGCCGTCTTGGCGCTGTAGCCCGCACGGATGGCGGCTTGCGTGGCGTTGCTGTCAATGAGGTATTCCTGCACGAAGCGTTGTTGCTTCGGGGTCATGGTGCGAGTCCTTATTCAGGGTGTTCGCGTGTCAGTGCGGCACGAAGCCGCCTATCACTGGCCTAGCTTCGATTACCGCTTACAAATTTCTGGAGGATATCGCAAATCTACCTTCCGGCTCCCCGCACGTCAATAGTTAGTGCTGTGAGCTGTTCCCATCTCAGGACCTGCATATCCCCGCACTCCGAGGGCGACGGCAGCGCAGGCAAGCTCGACAGTCAGGGGAATGGCCATCGCGCCGCTCTCGTACTTCTGGACGGAGCTGTGCGATACGCCGATCGCCTTGCCTGCCGCTTTCTGCGACAGACCCAAGTGCTTGCGCCATGCCTTGAGGGCGGCGGGTGTCATTCGGCGCCCTCGTCAATCTGACCACCGCCGTCCTTGATCGTGAGGACCGTGGCGATGTAATGGTCCATCACGACATTGCCCCAATCTTCGCGCAGGATGCTGGGGTCTTCCGGATCATCCAGGCTTTCGGTTCCGCCATTGTCTGCGTACCAGGCCAGTAGATCCTGCTTCGTTTTGGCTTCGTCATTGAACCAAGCTTCCGCAGCTTCCTGAAAAGTGTCATAGGCCATTTTCTGTCTCCGGTGTGCGCGTTGTTGATAGACAGAATATAGCGTAGCTATTACGCATTATCAAGAGGTAAATGCGTATCTATTGCGTATTTTTTCCGTGAGAAAATTCCGCATCACCGCTTCTGCTCTTTATTCACCTGGCGACCGCCCGTCGCGCCGCCCGACCCACCCGGCGATGATGCAGTATTGCCATAGGGCTTGCCGGATGAGTTGCGACGCTGTGCCGTTGCGGGTTCGGCGGTCTCGGTCGATCTGTTCAAATGTGTGCTCCTCGTGCAGCCAGTCAATCACGATGGGCAGGATGCCGATCTTCCCCATTGCATCGGCCCATGGCTTGTATCGGTCGTTGTAGGCTATCACGAGGCGATCTGCTGCCGGTGATGCGCTTGACCCTGCCGGGGTGCCGTCGAAGTTGCCAATGCGCGCCATGACGGCCCTGCTAACCATCTGGTAACAGCGGCGGATTTCACGGGCGGCGCTCTCCATCTCGGCAGCACCAGGCTCATGCGAGCGTTTCCAGGCTGCCGCAAGCTCATCGATCGGATCGGCCCGGAGGCGCTCGCGTGTCTGCTTCGTGCCCTGGTCGATCGTCTCACGCGGGACCTGTTGACGCTTACCCATGTGCGCCTGCCCCGCCACGAGCCACGATCCGCGCCTCAACCCGCAACCACTGTCTTGGGGCGTAACAGCGCGTCGGTTCGCCGTATCTCCCTGCTGGGAGAATCAGACAGCCATCGCGCAACCCTGTGGGGAGGCCCTCGTGAGCAGG
>Ga0070751_1001356_pt1 | contig 14563 bp, 22 predicted proteins | sample VirMetDEL_Aug_28_FD_78514 | JGI IMG/M metagenome (GOLD analysis project Ga0070751, IMG submission 78514) | Aqueous microbial communities from the Delaware River and Bay under freshwater to marine salinity gradient to study organic matter... | ecosystem: Environmental > Aquatic > Marine > Coastal...
TTAATAAAACACACATTCGGGGCGTGACTTATGGATTTAGCGAGCATTGATTGACAAGCAGCAGCGGAAGAGGGAGTTGAAGTAAAACTCCAGCATCCGGCTACTGGCGAATATCTACTAGACGATGAGGGCGAGCATTTGACGATTGTCATTCTCGGCAAAGATTCGCAGACGTGGCAGAATGCCGCAAAGCGAGTTAATACCAGGAACGCGAATCGCTACAAAGATCGAAAGATCCCAAACGCAGCACTCGAAGCAGCACTCTATGAGATATTGGCAGAAAGCACGCTCAAGTGGAGCAAGAACATCGAGTTCGAAGGTGCAGCTCTAAAATGCACAAAAGAGAACGCGAATATGCTCTATGAGAAGCGCAACTGGATCGCTGAACAGTTAATGGAAGCGGCAGGGGATCGAGCCAGTTATTTTTTGAAATAACGGGGCTGCTGAGTAAATACGTTCAGCAGTGGGCTTGGCTCTCTACCCGGGCTAAAGACAAAGAAAGATCACGCATCGAGATGATCGATAGTAATGAGATAGCCGGACGGTTCCCAGACGTGGAGCCGTTCGGCTATATCATAGAAATACTCAGCAGAATTGGAGTCGCATTAAATAGCGGCAACGGGGTTCATGGACTGACTTGGCAAGAGATCGATGCCTTTGTGGCGAGAACACAACTGCATCTCACCGGATGGGAAGCTGAGACCATAAAACGGTTATCCGCTCTATATGCCAGCAGTGTGCTAAAATACGACAATCAGGACGTTCAATCGCCCTACCGCACGAAAGAAGAACAGCAAGACATCGCCAAAGGCATGAAATCAGCTCTTCGCGGCATCGTAATAAAGGACAAGCATGGATCTAGCAACGATACAGATAAAAGTCGACACCAGAGAAGTCAAAGCGGCTAACGAAAACATCAAAGAACTCGGCACGACCGGGCAGATGGCGAGTAAGAAGGTAAAAGCCGCAAACGACGATATGGCGTCAAGCGCTAAAGGCACAGTCTCGGCATTCAAACTGCTGGGAGGCGCTATCGCTGCGCTCGGAGTCGGCGCTCTAATTAGCAACTTTACGAAAACGGTCACAGAGTCAGAGCGACTAAAAGGCTCGCTCACGACGATGACCGGAAGCGTGGCGAATGCCGCTTTCGCATTTGGCGAGCTAGAGAAGTTCGCATCTCAGACGCCATATACTCTTGATCAGTCGGTCGAAGGGTTTATCAAGCTAAAAGCACTCGGACTAGACCCATCAGAACGCGCTCTGCGCTCATACGGCAACACTGCGGCAGCGATGGGCAAAGATCTAATGCAGATGGTCGAAGCGGTCGCAGATGCGTCTACCGGCGAATTTGAGCGTCTGAAAGAGTTCGGCATCAAAGCATCGAAGGAAGGCGATCGGGTATCTCTGACATTTCAGGGAATGACCACAACGATCGGCAACAGCTCTCAGGAAATTCAAGAATATCTACTCCAGATTGGTGAAGTACAATTTGGCTCGGCAATGGAAGACCAGATGAAGCGTCTTCCCGGGCTACTTTCCAATCTCGAAGATAACGTCGCTGCGTTATTCCGTAAACTCGGAGACGTCGGCGGCATTAAGCTATTCAGCGCTGCGATTACTGGTACCAGTGCCGTTATTGTCGGGATCACAAACAATCTCGACGTTTTAGCCATTGGACTGAGTGCAGCTCTAGCAGGATTCGCAGCATTCAGCGCCGGATCAATAGCAGCATCAATAGTTGCTGGATTCGGAAGAATGAGAACGGCAGTTCTCGCTTTAAATCTGGCTATCAGAGCTAATCCGATTGCATTTGTGGCATCCGCTATTACTGCTGCTGCGGTAATTATTATCAGCAAGTGGGACAGTATTAGAATCGGTGCTGAAAGAGCCGGGGTTAAAATCCAGATAATGTTCGAGAAATTGAAGATATTTCTCATGGAGACTTTCGCCGGGGCTTTGAACTCAATCACGAATTTATTTAGTGACATTCAAAACAAAGCAACTGCAACAATGGCTGCGGTCGCTGCTGCCGCTAGAGATCCATTAAATGCGTTCGAGACATTTAACACAGTCTTCGAAGACACTCTCGCAGGGCTTCGCTCTGGGGGAGATTCAGCCAATGTCTTTGGCGATTCTATATCCGCGAGCAAGAGCAGAGTCGCAGAGCTAGAGGGCGAGCTAGAGACAATGAACACTCAGGTCGAGACAACAGATGAGGTCGTCGGACAAGCAGTGCCGTCGCTTTCTGATTTTGCCATCGTAATAGATGACAGCGCGTCTGGCGCAGATCAACTTGCAAAGAATCTCGAAACCGCAAGAAGTAAGACGGAAGCATTGCTTGGACAGATAAGCAACGAAACCGAAGCTCTTAGCATGAGTTCGAGAGAATTAGATATTCGCAACAATCTACAGAAAGCAGGAGTAGATGCTACATCTGAACTCGGACAAGAGATTATCAATGCGACTAATAACTTTCACGATGAGAAGGATGCTATCGACGATGCTAAAGAGGCTGCTGATAAACTAGCAGAATCTCAGAAGGAAGTAGCGAGACAAAATGAAGCGATAAAAAGCGGCATCTCGAACTTCTTTATGGATTTATTCGAAAATGGTAGCGAAGCGTTCGGGAATTTAGTTGATAAATTCAAAGCTATGACGCTGCAAATGATCGCTGATTGGGCGGCGTCACAGATAGTCGAAACGATTAGCGGTCAGTTCGAAGGACTCGGAACTTCAATCACCGACATATTTAGCGGGATATTCTCATCTCTCGGCAGCGCTCTATCATCGCTAGTGAGCGGCATAGTATCTGCCGCAGGCAGAATTCTCGGATTAGGTGGTAGCGGAGCCACATCTGCTGCCACATCTGCTGCCGCATCTGCTGCAGGATCTAATGCTGCTGGAGCTGGAGCTGGATCATTCATCGGAAGAATATTCGGCACAGGTGGAGGAGCGGCTGCTGGCAGCGCTGCGGCGTCTCAAGCAGCTATCGCGGCTGGCACGAGCACAATGGCTGCAAATGCTGCGCTTGCTGCAAGTACGGCTGGAACTGCCGGGGCTTCTATAGCGGCTGGCACTTCAACGATGGCTGCTAATGCTGCTGCCGCCGCTGCAAGCACTTCCGCTGCTGGCGGAGGAGCTGCTGCTGGAAGCGCTGCTGCTGGATCGTCCGCGTTTACCAATGCTCTAGCAACTGCTGGGCCTTATGCTGCCGCAATTATAGCCGCATATCTTGTCGCTAAAGCGCTAGATAGCGGAGGAACTCCAACGTCTACCGCTGGTTTGACTATGGCTAAAACTGGCGGCATGAGTGACGCAAACATATTTCAGATGAGCGCATTCGAATCTGGATTTGCTCCACTTGGCTTTAAGCAGAACGCGACCAATGATCAAGCAGAGGCAGCTATCGCGCCACTACGGGCGCTTGATTCAGCTCTGACATCAATCACAAAAGACGCCGGGTTTAATGTTAATCTCAGCGGTCACACTTTCAGCGGTCTCGGAGTCGAAGGTTCAGGCCCCGGAACGGTTCTCGGTATGTTCATCGAAGAAGGTAAGGCGAAAGGCAAGAGCATCGAGAGCCAGATGGATCAATATGCTACCGAATGGATTAACGCGGTCGGCGTAAGAAATGGAGTCAGCGATGCGGCAATTAGGGACATAATCGGCGACGGCACTGCTGCTGGTATTGTCGCAAGAGCGCAAGCAATTCTTGATAGCCAATCAAATGGCATAATGGGGCCAGAAGCTCCGGCAGGAATGGATGGCTCAAGCAGTGATTCCACAGGAATGACTCTGTCAGTAAATGGCTCGCACCGTGATGGTCTTGATATGGTTCCATATGACGGCTATGTCGCAGAACTTCACGCAGGGGAGCGCGTACAGACCGCAGAACAGGCTCGGGCGTCTGACAACATAGCAGACGAGATGAGCGGACTACGCCAGAGCATTGAAGACGTAATGGTCGCAGTGGCGAGAAACACTTCGAAGCTCTATCGACTCAACGACCGCTGGGACAAGAACGGCTTGCCGCCAGTGAGGGCATAATATGAAGTTAATTCGACCGGAAACGGTTACAGACTCGATATTTCAGTCTTCGGATGTCCCGGAGGCTGACTACTCGGCATGGCTGGTCGGCACTACTTACGCAGACGGCGACCGGGTTATCGTTACAACTGGCGTTCATAAGATCTACGAGTCTCAGCAAGCAGGAAACGTCGGCAACGATCCGACAACTGACAACGGCACATGGTGGCTCGAAGTATCCAGCACGAACCGCTGGAAGCTATTCAACGGCATCGTTCAGGAGCAGACCGAGCAAGCTGGCGGCATGGAGTACGTTCTACAGTCGCCAAATGTGGTGAACTCTCTGGCTCTGATTAACGTCGACTGCGCAGAAGTCACTGTCACAATGGACGATGCGACAGAGGGAGAAGTCTACAACCAGACATTCTCTCTGATCTCAGACTCAGGCATTCAAGACTGGTATGCGTACTTTTTCGAGCCTATCGTCCGGGATGACCGTCTGGCGATTCTTGATCTACCGCCGTATGCGAATGCAGACATCACCGTGACGTTTACGGATACCGGGACAGCTAAATGCGGAGCGCTTATTATCGGTCAGTTCGCCGATCTTGGGTTCTCTCAGCACGGAGCAAGTCTCTCTATTATAGATTACTCGGTAAAGACTACAGACGCAGAAGGACGAATCACTGTCACAGAAGGCGCTTACGCAAACAAGATGGAAGTCGACGTCGTGCTAGATACGTCAGCTTATGGAGTGGTTCGCAAAACTCTAACAGATCTCAGGACTACGCCCTGCGCGTGGATTGCTGAGGACGAAAACAGAAACTCGATCATCTACGGATATTATCGAGAATTTGATATAATTCTCATGAATCCAACAACTTCCAGATGCTCACTTGAAATAGAAGGTCTTGTCTAATGACTATCCCAACGATTAGCACGCTGCCAACAGCTCCAGCCAGAACGGACGCCCCGGCAACATTCATATCCCGTGCCGACGCTTTCTTGGCTGCTCTGGTAACTATGCAGAGCGAGCTGAATACCACTATCGGCGCGATGAACACTGACATCGGAGGCATCGCTGCGAATGTAACTGCTGCTGAAGCTGCACAAACTGCTGCCGAGACTGCCGAAACTAATGCAGAAGCAGCACAAGCCGCTGCGGAAGCTGCATCAAGCGCGACTCTATGGGTAAGCGGAACAAGCTACTCAGCAGGAGATGTTGTTTACTCGCCAGTTGACTACAAGTCGTATCGAGCAAACACAGCGACCAGTGGCACAACAGACCCGAGCGCGTCCGCTGATTGGACGAGATTAACTTATGATTTGCCAAGCCAAAGCGGGAACGCAGGGTTATATCTCACAACAGATGGAACGAATGAATCTTGGGGAGACGTATATCCATCTCTCACAGGCAACGCCACAAAGAAGCTCGCAGTCAACGTGACTGAGGACGGCGTGGAATGGGTAGAAGTCTCTGCTGCTCCTTCATTACAAGCGACAGCTTCTGGATCATTAGCTAATGGCGATGCCGTTATTGTTAATTCAGACGGCACTGTAAGCATAATATCTCAAACAGCTGAAGAAACAGGAACTCCAGTAGTCTTTAATGCTGCCACAACAACAAGAAACGCTGCAACTTATGATACATCTAATAGTAAAGTGGTGCTTGCATATAGAGACGGTGGCGCATCAAACTACGGAAGAGCTGTAGTCGGAACGGTCTCTGGAAGCTCAATCAGTTTTGGTTCAGATGTGCTATTTAGAAATGACACAGTAGATTTTGTTGTTTCAACTTACGATTCTACTAACAATAAAGTAGTTATCGCTTACAAAGCAACAGGGACAAATTATGGAGAGGCAATAGTAGGAACGGTATCTGGAACTTCAATTAGTTTTGGAACCGCAACCGTTTTTAATGCTGGAACTGTTAATGATCTTGCCATTACTTATGATTCTAGTAATAGCAAAGTAGTAATTGTATATAGAGATAGTTCGGATTCTAATAAAGGAAAAGCCATAATAGGAACTGTCTCTGGCACATCAATTAGTTTCGGAACCGCCGTAGTTTTTTCTACATCATTTTACGCAAGTATGCTTGGCGCAACGTATGATTCCACAAATAACAAAGTAGTAATTTCTTATTCGGATTTTGGCGACAGTTATCAAGGAAAAGCCATAGTAGGAACTGTCTCTGGAACTTCGATTAGTTTCGGAACCGCCGTAGTTTTTTCGACAAATAGCATTCGTAACACAAGTGCGGTATATGACTCTGGTAACAATAAAATAGTCGTTTCTTATTATGACGTATCAAACTCTAATTACGGAACAGCAGTAGTCGGAGAAGTTTCTGGAACATCTATAAGTTTCGGGACTCCTGTAGTTTATATTAGTACCTCTGCATACCTGATTTCTTCAATATACGATTCTATTAATAATAGAGTTATTATTTCTTATAATACTAGTTTAGGTGGGAAAATCTCAGTAGGAAAAGTCTCTGGAGATTCGATTACTTTTGATCCTGCGGTAACATTTGCCTCCATAGCACTTGACTATTCTACTTCAACTTATGATTCTGATAATGGAAAAACAATTATGGCGTATCGCTCTGATGCGGCAGGAAATTATTATGGAGAGGCCGTTACTTATTCTCCAGAATCTACAAATCTAAAGATAGGAAATTATATAGGAATTTCTGACGGCGCATACTCTGATACTGATACTGCGAATATACAAATAATTGGCTCAGTAGACGATGCTCAGACTGGCTTAACAGCAGGGCAATCTTATTATGTTCAAAGAGACGGAACTTTAAGCACAACTCCTGCTGACCCATCTGTTTTTGCAGGAACGGCAGTTTCCGCAACAAAACTTATAGTAAAGGGATAACATGAAAACTATTCTTGATTCAGAAAACTGCTCTAAGTATCTATTTGCAGACGATAAAATTGTTACTTTGAAAGCTGACCGCATCGAAGTGGGGTTTCCATTAGATTTTATTATTGCTGACTTAAATTTAAACAACGCTAGATTGATCGAAGGAGTGACTGAGCCATTAGATTGGCACGGATGCAAATACAATTATATCAATGATTCTTGGGAATTGTGTCCAGAATGGGTAGAGCTAGATTTGCCAGTAGTTGAAGAGCAATGATCAAGAAAATCAGAGCAGGGTTTACTCTATTAAAGCTCGGTCAGTCAGTAGCAGATCCGGCAAAATGGAAGAATCGCCAGATCACAGCCACAATGCTCACCGGGATAATCTGGGCTGCGATACAACTTGCAGAAAGTTTTGGCTATGGAATCCCAGTTGATGAGGCGACTATCGATTCTCTCGCTATTGGGATTCTTGCTGCTATTAACTGGCTGCTCACTCTATCGACTTCCAAGACTGTCGGACTGCGAGATAAGGTTCAGGCCGATTCAGATCAGTGAAAACATAGATCCGGAAATAGAAAACTTTTATGGCTATTACGGAGTTCTAGCCATAATTAACTGCGAGATTTAATTGTGGCAAAGCTCGAAGATTACGCGAAAACGGATCGTCAGCGCGAAGTGGTAAAAGAGTGGGAAAGAAGCGGCAGGAACGCATCACAAGCCGCCAGCAGGCTTGATGTCACACCAGCTACCGTTCGTAATATCGTGCACGGCGTCAAAGCATACGCATCCGCGGCGGGATTCACTGAGGAGTGGGATGCAACGGCGCACGTCCCGCCGGGCGAATATGTGACTGGCAGATCCATATACACGACAAATAGTTATAATGAGAAGGTATGGCTAAAGACCCGGCGCAAGCTGGAGACTGCCGAGAAAGAAGAAGCGCTGAAAGCATTCGTCGACCAGCTCAACTCGCAGGTAATTCAGGCGAAAAAGACCCCTAAGCCGTCCAGTAAGGGTAAATCGAAGGATTTATTACCGACGACGATAATTGGCGATGCGCATATCGGTATGAAGGCATCGGGCGACACGCGGGGACGAGATTTCGACTCCAAGATCGCATCTGCCGAGATAATCGCTGCGATAGACTATCTGGTCGACGCGGCCCCGGCAGCAGAGCACGCAATGCTAATAAATGTCGGAGATTTCACGCATATTGACCGGGCTATTCCGTATCCGCAGACCGCCAACGGCACGCCGATGGATACCGACTCACGCATTGAGCTAATCATGCGTAAAGCAGCGGACACGATGATTCACGGGATTACGCGGATGCTAGAGAAGCACTCGAACGTCTCAGTGGTCATGGCTCGCGGTAATCACGACTCAGAGACATCGATAGCGATAGCCATGATTCTGGCTTACCGATACGAGAAAGAGCCGAGAGTCACCATTCTGGAGCCGAACGGATTCTTTACCTACACGACGTTCGGGAAGAATCTCATCGCAATTACACATGGCGATAAAGCTCCCGGGCGGCGTCTGGCTGATATGCTGCCGAGATTAAGTGTCTGGTCGAAAACGAGTCACCGATACTGGATTCTGGGACATTTCCACAGCAAGCTGTCCGAGCAGTACGACAACTCGGTCGTGCTGGAACGCTTCGGCACTCTCGCTCCCGCCGATTCCTGGCACGCATCCAAAGGCTACTGTTCGCCGAGCATCATGAACCAGATCGTCTACCGTCGCAGCGGCGGCATTGCCATCCGGCACGAGTACGAGATCCCGGGCACCGACTACGAGCCAGATCACGAAATCTGACATTTATTCGAACATCTATTGTGCTAAAATCGGCATATAAGGATTCAGAATTATGGCTAAAGATCCAAGACTCACGAAATACGGTCTAGAAGGCTACAACAAGCCGAAGAAGACCCCAAAGCACTCGACGAAGAGTCACGTCGTGCTCGCCAAAGAAGGCGACGACGTAAAGCTCATTCGGTTCGGGCAGCAGGGCGTGAAGGGTTCGCCGCCGAGAAAGAACGAAAGCGATGCTGATAAAGCTCGACGGGCGTCATTTAAGGCCCGGCACGAGAAGAATATCCGAAAAGGCAAGATGAGCGGCGCTTACTGGGCCGATAAGGTTAAGTGGTGAAATGACCAAATACGATCCGATTGAAGTCATTCTCTCGATCATCTACTACAGCAGCGGATCATATTCGCCAGAAGAGATTGTCGAGATTATGGAAACGATCGCAATGTATCAGCCAGAAGCTATGACCGAGAAGCGCACAACTGCCGGACTCCGCATCGTCCCAATCAATACGAACGAGTATGTATTCGATGACTGACGCAGAACTGGAACTCATGATCGACCGAGCCGCCAAGAAGGGCGCGAGAGAGGCTCTCAAAGATATAGGGCTTTATGACGACGATGCTCGGGACGACGTGAGAGAGATTCGCTCACTGCTCGAAGCATGGCGAGATACAAAGCGTACAGTCGGGCAGACAATTGCTCGTTTCTTTACAATGGCGCTGCTCGCTCTTTTAGCGGCTGGCGCATATATGGAGTTCGGCGATAAATGAGTGAATACACTAATCTGAACCCGTCCGGGAACACCGGATTCGACATCGCCCGGCTAAACATCGCCGAAGCGACTCCAGTTAATCTCTTTGGATACAATCCGGTCGTCGGTACCGACTACGAGACTCTATGGAACGTCGGTGGCAAATACCCGATAAACGCCACAGAGGGCACTCTGAGCGTCGTTAGTAGCGCGGCAGGGGATTCGTCCAAGCGAGTGCTCATTCAGGGCGTAGACGGCGAATTTAAGGCCGTCTCGCAGGTCGTGACGCTAGATGCTACCGATGCGACGACTCCGGTCGTGAGCACGGTCGAATTTATGCGAGTGAATCAGATTATTCTGCTCGATGGCGAGAATGCCGGGAATATCACAGTCACCAGAGGCGCATCGACGCTCGGTTATATAGCGATCGGCGAAGGCATCTCTCAGGCGTGCCAGTACACAGTGCCGGAAGGATACTCTCTCTATATCTTCAGAATTAACGTAAACTCGGCAACGGCGAACCCGAACAAGTTTATTCGCTTTCGCAACGTGACGCAGAATAAAGATGGTCGCGTGATTCGTATCGCCCGGGCTACAAGTGCGACATCTGAGGTCACATACGATCGCCAGATACCATTCCGAATCGACGAGTGCACTTATTTCGAATTTGAGGCTCAATCCAGTTCAAGCGATAACGAAGTCGCAATTTTCGTCGAATGCGTACTACTCAAGAACCCGTGGGGGCGTGACTAATGCCATTGAAAAAAGGATACGGAAAGAAGACCATCTCATCGAATATTAAAAAAGAGATGAAATCTGGTAAAAGCCAGAAGCAAGCAGTCGCAATCGCGCTCTCATCTGCGCGTAAATCAAAACCAAAGAAAAAGGGGTAAGCAATGGGTAAGCTAAAACTAGCATTTGAGATAGCTCGATTCGTACTCTTTCTAATCGCATCAATCAAAGATCTGGTACTACAAGCCGAAGAGCAGCTCCCGGAAGCTGGAAAAGGCTCTGAGAAGTTCGCAGCGGTCAAGACTGCGGTGGTCACTGCCGCAAAATATGCCGACATCGCCGAAGAAGCTGTTAAAAAGGCTGACGAGTTTATCGATGAGAGCATAAATGTTGCGGTAGCAAATCATATAAACAATGCCAGCTAAACTCGCCTACCGGAACTTCACCCGCAGCGAATTCCGCTGCAAGTGCGGCAAATGCGACTCGACCGGGCATGAGATCTCGGACGAGTTGCTGGACGCTCTGCAAGCGCTGCGCACAATGTGCGAGTTTCCGTTCATTATCAGCTCCGGCTATCGCTGCCCGTCACATCCTGCCGAGAAGAATAAAGATTTCGTCGGTGCTCACGGCTGCGGTCTGGCAGTGGATATTGCTGTTAGCTACGAAGAAGCGATTCAACTGCTAAAGCACGCGCTCAATACCGGGTTATTCACCGGGATCGGAGTCAATCAAAAGGGCGGCGGCAGATTCATCCATCTGGACATTGCGACCGACATGGACGTAAACGCGCCAAGACCGCATATCTGGACTTATTAACAATCCAGCCACAATTCCGCATCTAATCAGTTGCACAAAAGCATCATTTTAGTATAATCGATTGAACGGCTGGCATTCTGCTGGCCTAAATCGGGAGATTAAAATGAGCGAAAAGACGACATTCGCGTCCATCTGGGCGACGCTATCTAAGGTCGACGTATCAGACCGCATCGAGAAAAAAGGCGATCTCAGCTATCTAAGCTGGTCATGGGCTTGGGGGACTCTCATGGAGCACTACCCGCAAGCCGAGTATTCATTCCAAGAGCCAGAAGTCGCGGCTGACGGCTCAGTCATGGTTTACTGCACCGTCACGATCGACGGCTTATCTCGCCAAATGTGGCTACCAGTTATGGACTACCGCAATCGCGCAGTTCCTTCGCCAAACGCATTTCAAGTCAATACGGCTCGCATGAGATGTCTGGTCAAATGCTTGGGAATGTGGGGATTAGGGCATTACATATATGCCGGGGAAGACTTGCCGAACGCTGAGATGGATAAAGCTGCCGAGCAGATGAAAGAGGAACTGAACCCGCCGAAGATGAACGACGAAACTCATGCTGAGATCGTTAAGCTAATGGCGTCGACAAACGCCGATGAAGCCGAGTTCTTAAAATACTTCAAAGTCGATCGAATCTCTGATCTGATTCAGTCTCACGCGGAGATCGCATTGCAGAAGCTGCACATTAAGCAGAGCGAGATGCAAGCCAATGAATGACGACGAGAAGATCCTATACGCAGACGAGATTGCTCAACTGCTAGAGATCAGCGTCGAAGAGCTGCACGAAGAGATGGATAACTACGCTATATTCATCTCTGACTACCAGCGCTTTCATCAAGCCATCGAAGCGATCCAAGAAGATCTGGAGCAGTACGACGAGATCGAGCACCGAGTCAGGCGCCTGGCATTGCTAGTGACTTATTTCACGGCAGACTGGAAGGATTTCGAACGAGACTATTTCGTCGACATCTGCAAACACATCGAAAGCCGATACACGGGAGAAGAGAATGCGCATATTGCCACACGAACAACGCACTAAGGGCTGGTACGAAGCTCGCCGGGGTGTTCCGACTGCTAGTTCATTTGGTCGGCTAATCACGCCAACAGGGAAGCGCTCGGCGTCTGCTGACGCTTATATCGACGAACTGATCGCTGAGAAGCTCACTGGCGAGTCGAAGTTCTTTCCGACTACCGCTGCGATGCAGTACGGGATCGACACAGAACCGAAGGCCCGGGAGTATTACGAGTTTATGTACGACAAGAAGGTGATCGAAGTCGGTCTTTGTCTGCACGACACTATCGAAGCCGGGGCAAGTCCAGACGGACTCATCGAAGGCACGGAAGGCATTCTGGAGATCAAGTGTCCGCAGCCGCACACGATGGTCAAATACTGGCGAGACTTCTTAAAGAAGGAGAGGATGCCGCAGGAATATCTGGCTCAAGTTCAGGGCCAGCTATGGATCACCGAAAAAGAGTGGTGCGATTTTCTCTGTTACGCCGAGAACATTAAGCCGCTGCTAGTTCGCGTCAGAAGAGATGAAGATTATATCGCTGAACTTGAAGCGATAGTCACTAAAGCCGTCGAGACAATCGACAAAACTGTAAACCAACTAAAGGGAAAGTAAAAATGAGTGAATACGATAACAATATGCGCGGCGGTCTATGGAAGCACGAACAGCGTCACGATCAAGACATGGTGCTGAAGGGCGACTGCGAGATCGATGGGAAAGCGTACTGGGTGAATGTTTTCCGCAATAAAAGCGACCATGAAAAATCGCCATCGTTTGATCTGAAGTTTAAAGCGAAAGACGCTCCAGTTGAAAAACCGCAACAAAAAAGCGACAATAACGAAACATTTGGGGACGATATACCGTTCTAGCATGAAAAAAGGCCCGATGCAGAAGCTAGAAACTGCATCGGGCCAACACTCTACTTCGGGGAAAGTAACAATGAGCAATACTACTATGTCACAAAAGGTCGATTTCGGCAAAGCGATCCGGGCAGCGCAAGCCAGCTCACACACACGAATCTCTGACATCGCAAAAGAGATCGGAGTCGCTCCGCAGCAAGTCTCTCGCTGGCAGAAAAGCGAAGATATAAAATTATCCCGGGCCGTAGAAATTGCGGCAGTGTTTAAGATGAGTCTCGCTGACTTCTTGGATCTCTATCATGATTGATCTGATGCAGATCTCTCGCAATCGATGGCCCGAGATACTCCAAAGGCTCGGCATCGATCAATCGCTTCTAAATGGTAAGCACGCGCCCTGCCCAATGTGCGGCGGCAAAGATCGATTCAGATTCACCAATCACAATGGCGACGGCAAATATTTCTGCAATCAGTGCGGCAACGGTTCCGGGTGGGATCTAGCAGCAGAGATTACCGGGATGAGCAAGTCAGCGGTCGCGCAGGAAATCAAAGAAATGGTCGGCGACATAAAGCCGAGCAAGCCAGTCGAACCGGATCTCGACAAGAATAAGTCGCGGCTCGAATCTATCCGTCGCGGTCTCGATTACGAATCACAGATAAACGCAAAGACTCTCTATCTGCGCAATCGCGGTCTGGCGAACTGCAAGAAGATCGGATTTCATCCAGCTCTCGAATACTGGGACGGAGGCAAGTCTCTCGGCAAGCATCCGGCGATGGTTTGCGTGTTCTCAGATAAGAACGGACTCCCGGCGACTATGCACGTCACATATTTAACAGCGAATGGGCAGAAAGCCGTCGTTCCATCGGTGAAGAAGATTATGCCGCCATGCAGACCGACAAATGGTGGCGCAATACGTCTCACGAATATCTATGCCGAGATGGGAATCGCTGAAGGCGTCGAGACAGCGCTGGCAGTAATGCAGAAATTTAAGATTCCATGCTGGGCCGCTGCGACCGCTGGAATGCTAGAGAAGTTCGAGCCGCCGAGCCAAGTGGCAACGCTGCACATATTCGCAGACGCAGATAGATCGTTTACCGGGCAAGCAGTTGCGTTCAATTTGGCTAAACGCTTGCATCGAGACATAGACTGCCGGGTTCATATTCCCGAGCAGATTGGGACAGATTATGCGGATCAGATGGGAGACTGATATGGAAGGCTGGACGGTTAAAGACGAAGACTCGAAAAAGCGATTTATAGCGCACATCGAAGAACTCTACGCGAAGCACGGGCACATCGCCATTCAGTACACGACCAAGAAGCCGCGAACGATGGCGCAGAATAGCGCACTTCATCTCTGGCTCGGGCAGATAGCGCAGACGCTAAACGACGCCGGGCTGGACATGAAGAAGACGCTCAAGCCGAATATCGATATTCCGTGGACGGTGCAATCTGCAAAAGATCATCTCTGGCGACCAATTCAGCGGATAATGGTCGGAGAAGAATCGACCAGAGACCCAGAGCGCGGCGAATATAATAAGATCTACGAAACAATCTCTCGCCATCTGGCGCAAACGCATGGAATCAAAATACCGGAGTGGCCCAGCAAAAATGGTTAAATATATTATTCGACATAACTGGATCAATTACGCCCATATTAAGCACACGGGCTATCCGTTCAA
>Ga0070751_1001362_pt1 | contig 14524 bp, 23 predicted proteins | sample VirMetDEL_Aug_28_FD_78514 | JGI IMG/M metagenome (GOLD analysis project Ga0070751, IMG submission 78514) | Aqueous microbial communities from the Delaware River and Bay under freshwater to marine salinity gradient to study organic matter... | ecosystem: Environmental > Aquatic > Marine > Coastal...
GGCGGCAGCAACTGGCCAGCCAACCTAGCGCCAGCGTGTGCAACCTGTAACAGATCCAAGAATGACAAGTGGGGCGCAGACCTGCTGCGGTGGATCGAGCAGAACTGCGAGGTCGCCAGCACCAAAAAGATTTTCGAGAAAGTCCTACACAAGGCAGAGTAGGTTGGTATACTGAGCGCATGTACCTACTCACGCTAACTGACGGCGACAAGATCGCCATCTCCGAAGACGACATGGATCTAGTCCGAATCGGGCAAGACGCTGGCGAAGGCTGCTTCAACGACGAAAGCCCCTGGGTGACCGTCACCGACCTACTGACGGGCGAACATGTCGATTTCGACGCCCAGGACGACATCGCGAAAGTCGAGGAATACTACCATGAGTAACATCACCCTAGCTGACATCCATAAGCTCGTCGAGAAGCTCGACGCCGCGCAACGGACCCTCGCGGACATTGAGGCAACCTTCAACGATGCGAAGGAGGTCGTGAGGGAACTGTCCGAAGAGACGATCCCCCACGCCCTTGAGAGCCTTGGGCTCGACGAGATCAAGACCGCGAGCGGCTTGAAAGTCACTGTCCGCGAGACCGTCCACGCCCGTCTGTCCCACGAGACGAAGGCCGAAGCGATCCAGTGGCTCGACGAGAACGGTCACGCCGGGCTCGTGAAGCGCAAAGTGCAGATCGACTTTGACCGCGAAGAAGCCGAAGCGGCCATGGCGCTCCTGGAGGAGTTGCAGGGCCGGTTCCCCGCTGTTTATTCGGACCAGACCGTCCACCCGTCCACGCTGCGCGCCTTCGTGAAGGGCCTCGTCGAGGACGGCGAGGAGTTCCCGCGCGAACTGTTCGGAACCTACATCAAGAAGCAAGCGAAAGTTTCTTCAAAATAGTTCACCACACCGGGGGAATAGTTGGTATACTGTTCCCTCGGTCATCAACAACGACGACCATTCCCAAAAACCAACGAAAACAACGAAAATCATCATGACTTCCAACAACAACCAACGCATCGAGGCCGTTCGCCTCACCACCCCGGTCGGTACTGCTAAGTGGCCCAACCTCGTCTCTGTTGACCCGCACGAGTCCTACGGTGGCGACTACAGCGTCCAGCTGCTGCTGGACAAGGAGTCCGCAGAGGCGCAGGAGTTCGTCGCCAGGATCGAACAGCTGCGTGACGAGATGCATGTGCAGATGCAGGCCAACATGGGTCGTACGAATCCTTGGAACACGCCGCACTTCCCGGTCAGCGATGACCTGGATCAGGACGGCGAGGAGTCGGGCAACTTCAATGTCCGTCTCAAGTCCAAGGGCAGCTACGAGCGTGGCGGTCAGACCATTGAGCGCAAGATCAACTTCTACGACGCCTCTGGCCAGAAGATCGAGAACCCGGCGCAAGCATTCGGCGGAGAGGTCCCCATGGGCTCCCGGATTGCAGCGGCCATCCAGGTGGCCCCGTACCAGTCCGGTGCAAACTTCGGCGTGACCCTGCGTATCGAAGCGATCCAAGTGATCGAGCTTGGTGGCTCCAACGCTCCGGCTTCGGCTGAGGCTTGCGGCTTCGCCGTCCACGACGGCGGCTTCGCTGCTCCGGCAGCCCCGACCTTCAGCGAGAACGATACTCCCGAAGAGGCTCCGTTCTAACCCACTAACTTCGCTACAACCGCCCGGGCATCCACGCGATGTCCGGGCATTTTCAACACCAACACAGATGTACTACCCCGGACCAAAAACCGAACTCTCTCAGGAGACGGACGAAACCAAGTACCGCCAGAACGGCGAAGACTTCCATGAGTGCGTGACACGCATTGCAGACGCGCTCAAAGACGACCAGGACCACTTCTTCGCGTTCCGCGACGCGATCGGTAGACAACGCTTCCTCCCCGCTGGCCGAGTCCAAGCGGCCATGGGGAGCGCACGCGATGTCACCGCGTTCAACTGCCTAAGTGGCGACACTGAGATCCTGACGAAGGAGTATGGTGTCGTGGAGATCGGTGACCTCGCTGGAGGGCGAGCGACGCTACTCGACGGTAACGGTGAGTGGGTGGAGGACTGCCCGATCAATGTCTTCCCGCCGAGCGAGCTACACGAAGTTCGCCTGACGAACGGCAAACTTGACCAGACCGTCAGGGCCACCGCGAACCACCGCTGGATTCTGGCAGACGGAACGGAGACCACGACAGCAGACCTACGCAGGAACGATCGCATCTCGCACATCACCGCATGGGGCGACATGGATGCCGAAGGTATCCGTCACGGTATCGTATACGGCGATGGGTCTGCGGTAGATACGCCGGACACTTATGCTGTGCGCCTCTGTGTGGGCAAAGCGGCTCTTGCTGGCTACTTCCCGGAGGACCGTTGTGTGAGCATCACCAGCCCACCCAGCCACGGTGGAGATCTGCACTACCGTCTCCGAAGCGAGGTTGACTTCAAGGATCTCCCAGATCCTACAGAGGTTTCCGCAGAGTATCTGCGAGGCTTCCTGGCAGGTTGGTTTGCGGCGGACGGTTGCGTTTCCACCCAGCCGGAAGCGAGTATCGCTGTTGGGTGCGAAGAAGAAGACTTTCTCAGAGAATGGGGTCCGACTGTCGGGGTCATCCCTACAGGCTCGACCAAGTTGGCCGAGGAGACCAACTACGGCCTTCGCAACAAGGACATCTACAATGTCCGGATCATGCGGTACGGATTGCCAAGCGAGTTCTTCCTCAACCCCAAGCACCATGACCTCTGGGAAGAACATGGCGGGTCCTGGCGGGTCAGTTCGGTGTCTGAGCGCGGTGTCATGCAGATCACCTTCTGCCCCCGTGTGAAGACCACTGACTCCTTCGTACTCGCCAGCGGACTGCACACTGGGCAATGCTTTGTCAGCGGGACGATCAACGACTCGTTCACCGACGGCGACGGCAACATCATGCAGCGCGCCACCGAAGCAGCCGAGACGATGCGTCGCGGTGGTGGCATCGGGTACGACTTTAGCAATATCCGACCCAAGGGCGACAACATCAAGTCTCTGGACAGCAAGGCTTCGGGACCGATCAGCTTTATGCAAATATACGACGCGGTCTGTCAGACCGTAGCGTCGAGCGGTCACCGTCGCGGCGCTCAGATGGGCGTGCTTCGCATCGATCACCCCGATGTCGAACTGTTCATCCGCGCGAAGCGCAACGAAGACCAGCTTCGCGGCTTCAACATCAGCCTGGGTGTGACCGATGCGTTCATGGAAGCTCTCGGCAAGAACGATGACAGCTTCGACCTCGTCTTCGGTGGGCGCGTCTACAAGACCGTGAGCGCCCGGAAGCTCTGGGACGAGATCATGCGTTCGACCTGGGACTGGGCGGAGCCCGGAGTCCTATTCATCGACCGCATCAACGCGGACAACAACCTGTGGTACGCTGAGAAGATCGCGGCGACGAACCCCTGCGGCGAGCAGCCGCTGCCCCCGCACGGCGCGTGCCTTCTGGGCTCGTTCAACCTGACGCAGTATGTCCTGGAAGACGAGGCGCAGTTCGACTGGGACCAGTTCAAGGCTGACATCCCGGTGGTCGTGCGTGCGATGGACAACATCATCGACCGAACCAGCTACCCTCTGGACGAGCAGGAAGCCGAGGCGAAGAACAAGCGCCGCATGGGTCTTGGCGTGACCGGACTGGCCAACGCATTGGAGTTCCTGGGTTTCTGTTACGGCAGCCCCGAGTTTCTCGATGTGACCGAGGCGATCATGCAAACGCTGGCGAACGAATGCTACCGTGCGTCGGCGCTGCTCGCTAAGGAGAAAGGTGCAGCCCCGGTGTTCCAGATCCGCCACTTCCAACACGCTCCGATGTTCATGAAGTTGGACGACGATGTGCAGGAGCTGATCCGCAGCTACGGTCTTCGCAACACGCACCTGACGAGCATTGCGCCGACTGGGACCATCTCGCTCTGCGCGGACAATGTGAGCAGCGGAATCGAGCCTGTCTTCTCGCACGGCTACGAGCGCACGATCCAGACCTTTGAGGGTCCCAAGGTCGAGAAGGTTCAAGACTACGCAGTGCGAGTCTGGAACAGCTACGGGAAGACGGCTGGCGAATGCACGACCGACGAGCATCTAGCGGTGCAAGCGGTCGCGCAGAAGTGGGTCGATAGCAGCGTCTCGAAGACCTGCAATGTGGGCGACGAGGTGACCTTCGACCAGTTCAAAAACATTTACAAGCGAGCGTATCAGTACGGCTGTAAGGGTACGACCACCTTCCGCGCGTCGGGCAAGCGATTTGGCATCCTGAACGAGGCACCGAAGGAGGACGAAGCGACCGCATGCTACATCGACCCAGCGACGGGAAAGAAGCACTGCGAGTAATCGAAAAAACGCCGTCCGAGGGGTTGACAACTCCCCGGATCGGTGTACAATAGGGGCATGAGCGACGCAAAAGTCATCCAGATCAACAAGTCCACCCTCGACGCTTATGTCGAAGAGCAGGACCTCCACCTCCCGGTAGGTTACGAGTACATCGCGTGCTTCATCGTGAACGGTACTGTCGTGGACTACGACATCGTCTCGGCAGACGAAGAACTTCTGACCGACGAGGACCACGACGATCTGACCGCCCTCTTCGACGATGCGTGGGTCGGTGCGGAGTCCACGACCTTCCCTGGTTTCCTGACCGTGTACATCTTCTAGGCATGCTACTCCCCGCCATCATCTTGGCCCTGGCCCCTTCGGGGGCCGAGGCAGCTATCACCGCCAAGGACGGCAAGGCCCGGATGCTCGACTTCCGCGATGCCGTCGAGGTGAACATTCGGCCTGAGTGCCGCGACGAGCTTGCGCCCATCGTGGCCGCGATCCGCTACGCGGAGAACGGCGGCAAGGGCCGCGAGTACGGCATCCTGCATCCTCGCGTGAAGCCGACCTACCGCTCGCAAGCGGGATGGTGCGCCGCGACGGTGCAGAAGTCCTGGGACCGCTGGCAGAAGGCTGGCGGCAAGGGCGACTTCATCGACCACCTTGGCGACCGTTACTGCCCCGTGGGTGCAGACAACGACCCAACAGGTCTGAACCGCCACTGGAAGAGCAATGTGCGTCACTTCAAGGAGAAGTTCACCAAATGATCAAAAAACACTACGAGAATCCCAAATCAGGTGGAAGCCGCACAATGTGCCACCGTGAGATCTGTCGAGACATCCCGACGAACTGGGTCACTTCCTACGCCTACGAAGTCACCTGCGAGCAGTGCGCGGACCGCATTCGAAAGTGGGCCGAAGCGTGGCGGGTACGCGCCAAAGCTGCCGCAAAATCGTCTGGATTAGTGGTTGACAAGAGCAACGAAGAGGTGTAGTATACAAGCATGAAGCAGTACGCAGTACCTCTGGCCATCTGCTCGTTCGTTTGCTTTGGAACCATCGCAGTGGAGACCGTCAAGCTGTCGCTCTCCCATAAGCGTCTGGTCGAGCGCACCGAGAGCAGGGAAGAGTTGCTGCGGAAAAGTAAAGAAAACCCTGGCACACGCCAGGGTTTTCTGTTACAATAGGCTCATGAACAACCTGGAACAGTTCGGCCCCTTGTGGGCACTCACCCCCATCAAAGGCTGCCAAGCCTACATCTCGCGCAAGACCGTGACCAACCTCGACACTGACGAGCAATGGTACATCTACGGCTGCACCAAGGACCAGTACATCTCGGAGATCGTCGACCGCGCCGCTGCGAGCGGCAGCATGGCCTACTGTGGCCGTGGTGGGTCCGTCCGTGACTGCTGGGAGAACGAGGTTGAGATCGTCTTCGACGACAACGGCAACTTTCGGACAACGGAAGGTCTCCGCTTCTTCATCATCGACAAGCAGTAACGATGTTCTACGCACTCCTCACAACCAACGCCATCATCTGGGGACTCGTGATTCTCCAAGAGGTCAAGATCCAAAAGATCCGTAAGGAGAAGGGTGAGTTGTGCAGCAACTTCTAGACTTCAGCAACATGTCAGAGTACACTGTCCCATCGAAGTACACCGTCGAACGCACCGCCACGATTCAGGGCGAACTGTTCGACCGGATGTATCTCAACGGTGGTCTCATGATCCGAGCGCGGGAAACCGAGAAGGGTGGCGTCATCGTGCTTCGGCACAAGATCCACCGCAACGGGGCCATTGAGACCACCGGACGCAAGTACGGTAAACACAAGGACATTCAGAACCTCATCAACGAACTACTACCATGACCGGAACCTTTGAACTACAGCTTTACGACGAAAGCGACAACGAGTACCTCATTGAGGTCGAGTTCAACATCTTCGGACGCTATGATCCAGGCGATTACATGACTCCGCCGAGCGAACCCGAGGTCGAGTTCACACTCATCGACCCTGTCCCACGATCCGTGGGCCTGACCAAGCAGGAAGTCCTACACCTTGCGGCTGACCTGTTCTGGGAGCGCGACATGCTGAATGACTTCCACAGGGATCAGGAGGACTACTACAGTGGGTGGTAACGACGGCCTCGACTGGGACATGTACGGCATGAAGATTGCCGAAGCGGCATCGTTCAAGTCCAAAGATCCGTCAACGCGCGTGGGCTGCTGCATCCTCGATGCTGACCAACGGGTGCGTTCCACCGGATTCAACGGCGCACCTCGCGGTGTTGAGTTCGACGACGGTGACCGCGACGAGCGCCTGCTGTGGACGATCCACGCGGAGCAGAACGCGATCATCCTAGCCTCGCAGGACCTGCGCGGCTCCACGCTGTACTCGACTCTGTTCCCATGCAGCGCCTGTGCCAAGGTCATCATCCAAGCTGGGATCGTGCGTGTTGTCGCGCCGATGGACTTCCCGGCTAGGTGGGCGGACGACTTCATCCTGTCCACGAAGATGTTCGACCAAGCTGGCGTGGAGTACGGTCATGAGTGAGAAAGGTATGCGCCAACGAGTGGTCAAGGCTCTCAAGGGCCTTGACGCTATTAGCGTCGAGAACCCAGCGTATCCCGGAACCCCCGATGTGAACTACATCGGGGGTTGGCTAGAGCTGAAGTGGAAGCGGTGCTGGCCGAAGGGGGTCGATACGCCCCTGAAGATGCCGCACTTCACGCCGCAGCAGAAGGTCTGGCTCACCCGTAGGTCCCGCAAGGGCGGTGCAGCGTTCGTGCTTCTCCAGGTCGGTCAAGAGTACCTACTGCTAATGCCCGATGACGCTGCTGACTTCCTGGGCAACTCCCCCATGTGGCGGCTACGGAAGCTGGCGATCTGGTCAGGTGAGGGGCACAGCTCGTTGAACCACCTAAAAACATTCCTACAACACCATGGAATGGAAGATCAGTAAGAAGGCGTCGCAGGAACTGACAGTACGCGATCTGACTCTCTCCGAGCAGATCGCGGTACTGTCATGGCGTTGGGGGGTCTCCGAGGAGTCTGCCCGTAAGCGTCTACGCATCAGCGTGGTCCGTGTGCGTCAGAACCGTGGCAACCTGTCAGAACTGCTGGGTTGGTTGACGGTGGAGGAGCGATGCCGCGCCCTGTGCCGACGCGCGCGCCTGACTTGGGGGGAGGACACACACCGCATGTACATGGGCTGGCGGAAGTCAACCTCCTGGAAGGCTGAGATGCTCCGAAGATTTTCCCTGAAATAGATGAACACAACACACAGAAATCTGTTACACTCACCGCGCATGAACACTCCCACCGACTTCCTCAAAGAGGTTCACCCGAACTCTCCCTGGGTACTGACGGCCATTGCTCCCGATGGCGGTCAGGCTCCTGTGACTGCGTCCTTCTCCACCGACGAGGCCGATCAGGCCGAGCAGTGGCTGAAGCGCCACGCACACTTCAACCTGTACTACTCGCTGAACGATTCGAGGTTCCCCAAGGTATCCAAGAAGCTGGACAAGCAGGGCATCTCGCAGGTCACGCACCTGCATGTCGACCTCGACCCCGAAGCCGGGGAGGACCTTGTCGAAGCCCAGACGCGCATCCTGGGGCTGCTAGAGGACTGTCCCCAGGACATTCCGGAGCCGACCACGGTGATCTTCTCCGGAGGTGGCTACCAAGCTCTGTGGCGTCTGGCCGAGCCCTACAGCCTCGGCGAGGAGCCAGACGACTTCCTGGTCGTGGATATTGAGCGATACACCAAGCGCCTGGAGGAGGTCTTCAATGCTGACGCGTGCCACAATGTGGACCGTATCCTACGCCTTCCGTTCACCACGAACCACCCAAACGAGAAGAAGCGTGCCCGTGGGCAGAAGCCCGTGGAGGCTAAAGTGGTCTGGCATCGCCCGGACAACCTTTATCCGCTGGCGATGTTTAAGCAATCGGTCAAGGCTCAAGCGTCGGACTCCGCCGATGTGTCGCTGGTGAGCATCTCTGGCAACCTGCGCCGATACACGCACGCATCGGAGATCCCCACCGCCAAGGACGGCGTACCCCTGGAGCCGTGGATTCAGGGCGTGATCGAGCTGGGCTTTGATGAGAACTGCCGGGATCGTTGGCCGTCCAACTCCGAGATGTGTTTCCGCATCTTCTGCGAGATGGCCAAGGCTGGTGTGTCGGATGACGACATGTACTCCGTAATGACGGACCCGTCGTTTGGCGTGTCCGAGCATGTCCTGAAGCAGCCCAATGTCGACCGTTACGCAAAGCGGCAGATCATCCGCGCCAAGGACGCTGCGATCAACCCGAAGTTGGCGGAACTGAATGAGAAGCACGCAATCATCGAGAACATGGGCGGATCGACTGTCGTCATGCGTGTGGACGGTCGTGATATCTGCTTCCAGAAGCCGAGCGACTTCCGCATGACATACAGCAACCAGGAAGTTCAGGTGGGCGTCAACAAAGACGGTACGCCGAAGATGACCAAGCTGGGTGACTGGTGGCTCGCGCAGAAGGATCGCCGACAGTACGGTAAGGTAACCTTCGACCCGACGGACACCACCAAGGATGCCTACAACCTGTGGCGAGGTTTCCGCTACGCTCAGGATACTCCTGGCGAGTTCGACCTGTTCATGGACCATCTTCGGGATAATCTCTGCGACGGCAACAACGAGTACTTCGAGTGGCTCGTTGGCTGGATGGCATTCGCCGTGCAGCACCCGGAGAAGCCTGCGGGCACTGCTGTGGTTATGAAGGGCACCGAAGGTACTGGTAAGGGGTTCTTCGCACGGCATTTTGGTAAGTTGTTCGGTACTCACTACCGACATGTCACCGACACCAAGCACCTGACAGGCAGCTTCAACGCACACCTCCGGGACTGCGTCGTACTGTTCGCGGACGAGGCATTCTTCGGTGGCGACCGAGCGCAGGATGGTAAGCTCAAGACTCTCATCACCGAGCCGCTGATCCAGATCGAGCGCAAGGGTGTCGATGTCGAGCAGGCCCAGAACTGCATCCACCTCATCATGGCGTCGAACGACGACTGGGTCATCCCCGCTGGCAAGACTGCACGCCGCTACTTCGTGCTGGAGACGGGCGACGCGCAATCGAACAACGGTGCGTACTTCCAGGCCATTGCGGATCAGCTTGAATCTGGCGGCTACGCTGGTCTGCTACGCTACCTCCTGGAGTACGATCTGACCGACTGGAACCAGTACGAGGTGCCGCGCACCCCAGCCCTGATTGAGCAGCAGATCCGATCGCTACAGCCTGTAGAGTCCTGGTGGCTCGACCGCCTCAAGGCCGGACAACTCTCTGTCATGGCTGAGGGTTGGCCGACGACGGCGTGCGAGAGCGACCTGCACGCAGAGTTCAAGCTGCACTGCAACGACCTCGGCAAGCGTTTCGTCGACGGTAAGCAGGTCTTCATCATGACGCTGTGCAAGCGGTTTGGCTTCTCTGCTGCTGGTCTCGACGGTAAGCGACGGACCAAGCTGGTCAGCGTCCCGACGCTCCAAGAGGCTCGCGACAAGTGGTCAAAGGACTACAAGATGGGAGGCATCTGGTAATGAAGACGACACCGTACAAGCATCAGGCTGAAGAGTTTGAGATCTCTAAGGACCTGAAGACCCGAGCCCTCTTCTGGGAGATGGGCACGGGCAAGACCAAGATGATGATCGACACTGCGTGGCACCTTTACGAGAAGGGTGAGATCAACGCGCTGGTCGTCTTCGCACCGAACGGTGTGCATCGCAACTGGATCACCGACGAGGTCCCAGCCCACGGCTGGTCCGATGATTGGGATGGCCTCTACTGGGTGTCCGGATCGGCCAAGACCAAGAAGTCGGAAGAGGAGCGGAATCGCATCCTCGACCACGACGGTCTCATCATCGTAGCCATCAACTACGACGCGGCACGGACGGACATCGCGGACAAGTTCGTGAACACGATCCTTCGCGAGCGCGATGTGATGATGGTGCTGGACGAGTCCGCGCGGATCAAGAACCCGAGCGCCCAGCGAACGAAGAAGGTGATGAAGTATGGCGAGAAGGCCAAGTACAAGCGCATCCTGACGGGTACGCCTGTGTCGAACGGACCGTTTGATGTCTACTCGCAAATAAACTTCCTCGATCCGATGGTCTGGGCCAAGCTGGGTTGTCGAGCATTTAGTTCATTCAAGAGGTACTTCGGAGTGTTCCAGCGGCAGCACATGGGAGGACGACAGTTCGATCAGCTGGTGGCCTACCGCAGACTGGACAAGCTGAAGGAGGCTATCGACCCGCTCGTTACGCGCGTCACCAAGGACGAGGTCTTGGACCTTCCAGACAAGATCTACAAGATTCATCCCGTCGAGTTGTCCGCCGAGCAGAAGCGCCTGTACAAGCATCTGTCCGAAGACTTCGTGGCGGTGATGGACGACGATGAGATCATCGACGCGCCGCTGGCCATCGTGCGACTCCTGCGTCTCCAGCAGATCGTCTGCGGATATACCGGGACTGATACGGACGACCTGAAGCTCCTGAAGGACAATCCGCGCATCACCGCGCTCAAGGAGTTGATGGAGGATGTGGTGGACCAGTCAATCGTCTGGGCTCGCTTCCAACAAGACATCGACCTGATCGAGGAGGCGCTAACCAAGATGGGCAAGACCGTAGTGGTCTACGACGGGCGAACCTCGGACGCCATGCGGAAGCGTGCGATCAAGGATTTCCGTGACGGTACGGCTGATGTGTTCCTAGCGAACCCAGCTGCTGCTGGCGAGGGTCTGACCCTCACCGAGGCCAAGGTGGTCGTGTACTACAACAACAGCTTCAGATTGGACGAGCGACTCCAGAGCGAGGACCGAGCGCACCGCATCGGTCAGGATCGAAGCGTGGTCTACTACGACCTTGTCGCTCACGGAACGGTCGATGAGCATATCGTCGCCGCTCTGCGGAGCAAGATTGACATCGCGTCCCAGGTGACTGGGGATACCATCCGCGATTGGGTGAAGTGATTACTGTCTGTGTTTGTGTGGCCCAGGGAATCTTCGGATTCCCTGGGTTTTTTCACGCCCATCTGGGCGAGATTTGTGGTATAATACACGAAGTCCGAGAGGGGTAGCCGCCCCTCTCGGACCTCTAATCACCAGGAGCCGACAGGAGGGCTCAACCGATGACTGAAGGTATTATAACAAAGTTCTGCGGGAAGTGTAAGGAAAATCTTCCGGCTTCTGCGTTCTACAAGGATAAGAGCAAGTGGGACGGGCTGGCCAGCCAGTGCAAGGCTTGCAGGAAGGCCTACAAAGAAGCCAACCGCGAGGAGATCGCGGAGTACGATAAGGCCTACTACGAAGCTAACCACGAGAAGCGGAAGGAGCAGAAGAGGGCCAACTACTGGGTCAACCGCGAGAGGGAGAAGGAGCGGAGTAGGACCTACAGGAAGGCAAATCCCGAGATCCGCAAGGCAGCCAACCACCGCCACCGCGCTCGCAAGCGCAACGCAGCAGGCACCCACAACTCCGCGCAGGCCCAAGCACGCTTCGCCGTACACGGCGACTCGTGCATCTACTGCGCGTCCACTCAAGACCTGCAAGTCGAACACCTGAAGCCCCTGAACAAGGGCGGCAGTAACTGGGCAGCCAACCTAGAGCCAGCATGCAAGTCCTGCAACATCTCCAAGCAGGACAAGTGGGGCGCAGACCTGCTGCGCTGGGTCGAAGAGAACTGCACGGTCGAGCGGACCAAAAAGATCTTGGGTTTTGTGCTGGACAAGGCGGAGTAGGCTGCTACACTAGGGCCATGAACGACACGATCTTCATTGTAATCGAGCAGGCTCTCGACGCCACTGAGTGCGGCGCAGCGCAGCTCATCAATCCACTCGGTGCATTCGACACCGAGGCTGACGCTAAGGCCTTCATCGCACAGCACACCGCCGAAGAAGGCTTCTTCGTGTACCACCAGGAAGTGAGGTTTCAAAAGTGAACATTTTCTTTTTGGACAGAAAGCCCGGTGGCATGCCTGATCCAGTCGGCTCTGCTAAGGCTCTGGACGACAAGCGCATCAATAAGATGGCCTTGGAATCCGCTCAAATCCTTTGCACGATCATCGCCGACCGCGACCCGGACTTCCATGCTCACCACGGCCTGTACAAGCCCACGCACGCCAACCACCCCAGCACTGTCTGGGCTGGCGAGTCGCACACCAACTTCGTCTGGCTCCTGACGCACGCCTTTGCGTGCATCCATGAGGCGGCGTGCCGCTACAACAAGGACGCCTGGGAGTACAAGGTTACTGCGATCCTGGACAAGGTTGAGATTTGGGCAGACCGCACCAACTGTCACCACAACTTCCCGGAGTGTGGATGGACCAAACCAAAGCTCGCCATGCCTGACGAGTTCAAAGGCGACGATACGGTTGACTCGTACCGCCGCTACTTCCGCAGCAAGCCCAATGTTGTCTACAAGCGTACTCACGCACCTGCTTGGTACTACGATGCAAATACCCTTCCTCGAATCTGATGTGCAGCCGTACGCCAAGCGCGTACGGGTCTATGTGAACACCCAGAAGTCCTCCGCTGCTGAGACCGTCTACTCCGTCGTGGATGTCCGAACCCGCAAGGTGGTATTCCATACTAACGAACTCCGCTTGGAGGATGCCACGATGCGCCGCGACGCCAACGGCAAGTCAATGCTGCTGGGTCGACTGCGCGGCCCACTGACCAAGTCGGAGTACACCCGCTGGTCCATGATCGACCTCGATGTCGAGAACCTAACGGACGCATTCGGCAACGCTGTGTCGGAAGCCGCCTTCGTCTCCCTGCGCCCAGAGGGCGTCTTCTTCTCAACACCACGCAAAAACACAATCAACCAGTGAAAGACTCCCTTACGATCAATCCGTTCCAAGTACTGAAAACTGTCGAGGAGGCCCTCGCCGTGTACTACTGCCCCGCGCTCGATAACGAAGTCAGCACGCAAGGCATCCTGAAGCTCGCCGACGACTTCGACGGCAACCTTGCCGGAGCCTACATCGGCTACTCCATGCGCCGTGTGCGTGACGGATTTGAATATCCGGTGGGCGTCGAAGTGGCCGGACAAGTCTTCCGGGTCCCGCCGGAACACAATCTGACTGTAGTCTACAACCCGGAGCGCCTCGCCGAGGAGATGAGTGAGTTCCTGGAGCGCGATGGGTGCCTGGACATCACGGTACACGAGCCCATCATGAACCGGGTCCTGCTCCCGCTCCAGGAGGTCGCGAATATCCTGTCGGATATCGAGACTCTGGACGATGAGGGGAGAGTAACCTCCACCGTGGACCGACTCCTTGAGGAAGTTGCAGACTACGCACCAGCTTTCGTTTGAGGATTTAGACAGGTTCTACGCGACTGCGCGGCTTATCCGCGACAGTCGCGTAGGCGACTGTCCGCTCCTGTCCTCGATTCCGGAACACGATCTCGCGTTTGACATCGACCCACGCGTCCGTCAAATGTGGGAGGACACCGGGGACCTCCTCAAGGTCAGCGCAGCTGTCGAGGAGGTCACCAAGCATCGGTGCCAGCAGCGTGTGCTGGACCAGATCCGGGACGCAAAAGACATCCGCGAGATCCCCAAGTCGATCTCCTGGAAGAACAAAACATGGTCGTCCCAGAAGATCACCTACATGGCTCGTAGCCTCGACGAGCTAGGACAACTCATCGGTGGACCGTATGTCCCGATCCGAAAACTCCGCGCACAGGTGATGTGGGACGAACTGAGCCCTGCGGGTCCGTGCCACGACCGGATCTACACCGGGCAGATTGACCCGAAGAGCCGCTATGGCTTCTCATGGGTCCTGGGGGATCATGTTGGTCGCATAATATATTCCCCCGGAAACCTTGCACATGTTCGTGAAATGTTATACGATATAGCGAACCTAGCTCATACGGCGGACTTCCGACAGCACCATTCCGATGGTTACACTTGGTGCGGTCCAGCGATGATCCTACACGCCCGTACCTTCGGGACACACAGCATGAAACTCCTACTGAACCTGAACATTGCAGCTGCTCCTAAACCTGAATAACATACCTGCGGGTAACCCCGAGTGGTCCGCACCACAACCTGACACGTGGCCGGACTGGAGCCGAGCGTCACGCATCGGTCTGGACATTGAGACCTGCGACCCGAACCTGAAGACAACCGGACCCAGCGTCCGTACAGGCGGCTTCATCGTTGGTGTGTCGTTCTGCCA
>Ga0070751_1001364_pt1 | contig 14508 bp, 18 predicted proteins | sample VirMetDEL_Aug_28_FD_78514 | JGI IMG/M metagenome (GOLD analysis project Ga0070751, IMG submission 78514) | Aqueous microbial communities from the Delaware River and Bay under freshwater to marine salinity gradient to study organic matter... | ecosystem: Environmental > Aquatic > Marine > Coastal...
ATTAAGAAAACCTCTGGTATCCACAAAGGACTAGAGGTTATTCAGTATATAAACAATGGTGAGTTTTCATTAACTGAATTATATAATAGAGCGTTAAAAGAAACCACAAACGATATTGTGGTTTTTTGTCATGATGATATTATATTTGAGACTAATAATTGGGGTAAAAAGTTATTAAAGTCTTTTAACAATAACGAAGAATATGGTATTATAGGTATTGCGGGATCTAGAGAGATACCTAAATCTGGTATGTGGTGGGAAAACCCATTACATATGTATGGACAAGTCTACCATAAACACAATGGTAATAGATGGTTATCTAAGTATTCACCAAAAAAGTCAAATTTTTTAGATAATGTAGTAATAGTAGATGGTTTATTTTTTTCGATAGATAAGAATAAAATTAAAACTAACTTCGATGAAGAAGTAAAAGGGTTTCATTTTTATGAAGTAGATTTTTGTTTTAGAAATTATCTAGAAGGTGTTAAAGTGGGTGTTACTTCAGATATAGATGTAACTCACTTATCTATTGGACAAACAAATGAACAATGGGAAAATAATAGAAAAGAGTTTTCTGAAAAATTTAAAGATGTTTTACCCGTTAAATCTAAAAAGTATTTTGGTAAAAATAATAAAATGAAAGTCCTTATAGGTTGTTTATTATTTAACGATTATACTGGATCAGAATTACATGTTTATGAATTGGCGAAAGAACTAACCAAACAAAATTGTGAGGTAGACATTGTATCTAATATTGGACCTAAAATGGTACAAAGAATTAAAAAGTATGGGGTTAATTGTTACCCAATACAAGAACCACCAGGTTATAAGTTAGGTGATGGCAAATGGGCGTTAAACACAAATAACGGACCCGTATTATCAGAACAAGGTAAGTTGTATAAAGTGAGTGATGTGAAATATGATGTAGTCCATATTAATCACAAACCTATAGGTGAACATTTAATAAAGTTGTACCCTAATTTAACTTTCGTTAATACAATACATTCTGAAGTTATACCTAATTTAGAAGAACCTGTTGTAGACGACAAAGTAAAAAAATATATTACTATTAGAGAAAGTATTAAAGATTTTGTAAAAAATGGATGGGATATATCTGAAGATAAAATTAGTGTGATATATAATCCTATAGATAGTAATAGATTTAAAATTTATGAAAATGTTAAAACAAAACCTTTTGTACTATTTGTTGGTACTATAGATTATTTAAGAAAGAATACAATTTATGATTTAGTAGAATATACGAAAGAAAATAATAAACAACTTTGGTTAGTTGGTACAAATAAATCAGATTATTTAGATGACTTATTATCTAATGATAATGTAAAATATCACGAATCTACTTGGGATGTAGAAAAATATGTAAAAGAGTGTGAAGAAACTGCGAGTATACTTATGGGTAGAACTACAATTGAGGGGTGGTTATGTGGTAAATCTGGGTGGATATATCAGATAGACGATCAAGGAAACATTTTAAATAAAGAATTAAAGGGTGTTCCTTCTGATGTTGAAAAATATAAATCAGAAAACATTGTTTCTGAAATAATAGAAGAATATGTGAGTGTGATATGAAATTATTAATTAAATTCCCAACTAGAGGAAGGTCAAATAAATTTTTAAATGTTTTAAGAAAATACTATGATTTTTTAGATGATAAAACAACTAAAATTATTATAACATGCGACATTGACGATGTAGATATGAATCAACCACACATAAAAGAAGTGTTAAGTGGTTATGACAATGTTAAAGTATGTTATGGTGAAAATAAAAGTAAAATAGATGCGATTAATGCAGATTTAGATGGTGAATCGTTTGATATTGTTTTATTAGCCTCAGATGATATGACACCATTAAAAAAAGGATATGACACTATTATTAAACAAAAAATGATAGAACATTATCCAGATACTGACGGTGTGTTATGGTTTAATGATGGTTATCAGGGTAAAAAATTAAATACGTTATGTATTTTAGGTAAAAAATATTATGATAGATTTAATTATATTTACTATCCAGAATACATCTCTGTATGGTGTGATAATGAATTTATGAATGTAGGTAATATTTTAGGTAAACAGACTTATTTTGATGAGGTTATAATACAACACCAACACCCTGACTGGGGGTATGGTGGTAGAGATCAAATACATTCTTTAAATATAAAAAATGAAAAACATGATAGAGAACTTTACAATAAAAGGAAAATGATTAATTTTGATATATGATAAATGTTTGTACAGTTTCAGATATAAATTATCTTAATAAAGGGTTAGTATTATATGAATCTTTATTAACCAATAAAGACGTTGTATTCCATTATTTATGTATAGATGAAGAATCATATAACAAACTTATAAAACACTCTTCTGATACTTTAAAAGTATATAATATAAATGTTTTTTTGGGTAGTGATGTAACATTAAAAAATCTAAAAGAAAGCAATTACAAGTATTTTTGTTGGTGTTTAGCATCTTATTTTTCTAATAAAATGTTAGAAAATGATATTGAATCGATAACTTATATTGATAGTGATATTTATTTCCATAAAAATATAAAAAATATTTATGTTGAAATAGGTGAAAAAGAAGTTGGTATTTTTAGACATAGACAATTTCCTTTAAATCGTAACACACCAGATGGTTTATACAATGTAGGTATAGTTTATTTTAAAAATACTCCTATGGGTAAAAGAGTATCTGATTGGTGGTCAGATGCCGTCTTAAATAAAAAATATCCACAATACTCCACTTGTGGTGATCAAAAATATTTAGAATTTTTTCCTACAATGTGCCCACCTGATTGTATTTTTATTGATGGTAATATTGGACATGGGGCACCATGGCAATGGCAATTATATGAGTTTAAAGAAAATGGTAATATTATATGGGAAGGTAAAGAACAGGAATTAGTATTTACACATTTTTCACAATTTCAAGATAATGGAGATACTTACATACCATCTACTATGCACCATATTTATACACCATTACAAACGTATGTTACAAATAAAGAGTTAAAAAAAATATATGATAATTACCATAATGAATTACAAAAAGTTAAAGAAAAATACACATAAAAAATGGATCAAAATGATAGATTAAATTTTACTTATTTAGATAAAATAATAGAAAAAGGAGATGTTTTAGTTGATATTGGTGCAAATCAGGGGATATATACTGATTTTTTTAAACGATTAATAAATGACGATGGTAAAATTTATACGGTAGAATTACACCCACAAACATTTAAAAGTTTGGTTGGGAAATATGCCAATGAAAAAAATATTATTTTAGAAAATAAAGCAGTTTCTGATAAATGTGGTGTGGTTAATTTTTATTTAGGGGTGGACTCATTCACCAACAATATAATTGGTCACGATATGAATTTTAAAACAAATGAGAAAGGTGGAGAGATTGAATCTATTACTTTAGATAAATTATTAGAAAATGAAAAACATATAAAATTAATAAAGATTGATGTTGAGGGTGCAGAAAAAATGGTTTTAAGTGGTATGAAAGAAACTATTAAAAAAACCGATTATGTTTTTGTTGAATGTCATATTGATGAGGATTGGGTCGAAATAAGTAATTTACTACTAAATGAATATAATTTACACTGCACCGATATTAAAGGTGAAAGGGTAGCCAGTAGAGAGGGTGGTAGATTATATCAGTGCCTATGTAGAAAAAAATAAAAAAAATGAGAAAAAAAACTAAAACAGTTCACCAACACACTTTTAGAGAAGATCTTTTAAAGGAAGGTGGTTGGGTATTGGATCTAGGGTGTAATGATTTTATATTCTCCAGTTTTATGATTAACAGAGGTATGAAAGTAATAGGATTGGATCCGATTAAGAATATAAACATACCTGATGATATTAAGAATAATGAAAATTTCACTTATTTGCAAAGGGCTTGTGTTGGTATTAAAGAATCTGATACTGCAACTTATTATGAGTATCAATCGTGGGGTGCTAATTCACTTGTTAACACACCAGATTTATTACATAGAGAACGAAATGGTGGGCATGCTAAGAACCCATATAAAGATTCATACCAAGTTCCGATAACAACAATAAATGAATTGATGGAAGAATTTAACATTATTAAATTCGATTACATCAAAATAGACATTGAAGGTGGGGAGTATGAAATATTAGCAAATTTCCCAAAAGAATGTACAAAACAATTCTCAGTAGAATATCATGACTTCTTAGGATTGAACCCTACTGATGATGTTGAACATTATCATAAGGATTTAATAGAAAATGTATTAACCAATTTTTCAATTGAATCAGAAAATAAAACAGAAATGAAAAATAAGGGCACATACCAAAGGGATGATGTTCTATATGTACAAAAACAATACCTATGAAAATAGCTTTTGGAATGATAGTATTTGAAGGTGATTATGTACTCAAGCAGTGCTTAGAACAAGTATACCCATTTGCTGAACAAATACTTATATCAGAAGGACCAGTTTCATACTGGCAAAAACAAGGTAGGGTAACCTCTTTAGATGATACTAATAAAATAATTGATGAGTTTCCTGACCCCAATAACAAAATTAAAGTAATACATGGTCAATATAATGAAAAAGATGATCAATGTAGGGCTTATATGGAACATATAAATGATGATATAGACTATATATGGAACTTAGATTCTGATGAAGTTTATAAAACAGAGGATATAAAAAATATTATTAACTTTCTTGAAAAAGAGAAACCAACAAGTGTGGGTGTGAGAAGTTGTTCATTTTATGGTGGTTTTGACCATTATTTAACAGGTTTTGAGTTAAAGAAGGATAATTTTTTACGAATTTTTAGGTATATAAAGGGGTCAACTTGGTTAACTCATAGACCACCAACTATTAAATACCCATCAGATGCAAATATTACTCGTAATCATGTTGATAGTGATACATTATGGGACAAGTTAGGTGTACAAATGTATCATTATTCATATACATTCCCAGATCAGGTATATAAAAAAGTTAATTACTATAAAGATAGTGTTTCTAAACAAAATTGTATTGATAATTATTTTAATTTAATTTACCTACCTTGGGTTAAAGGGGATAGGAAAAATATAGAATCTAAGTGGAATGGTGTCCATGAATTTAAACCACATATTAGGGGTGAATGTAAAACCAAACCATTTGAATGGACACATCCAGAATCAATCCAAAAAGATATGTTACAATTGAGAAATAAATTTAACAAACAATTAAACAAATATATAGATAATGCAAATCATTAAAGGAATAGATGGTAACAATTTTATAAAAAATAAAATTGATTCTGGCACCCCATTCATTGCTAGTAAAATGGGTGGTGTTGAGCAGAGTGTGTTGATGTGTTACATAAGTGGTGGTAATTATAACAACATTAGGTTAATGGCATCTAATAACGCGGGAATAACACCAGCAGATGACGATACCCTTAATTATTTTTCTACCACCTACATAAATTCGTTAGGTATGGTGGATATTCTAGGTCATATGCCTTCCCCACAAGAACAGACTATTATAAGTCGTTATGCACCTAACTCTAAATTTTCCGAATTAAGATTATTAGAACCATTTTACTATGAAAACCCTTGGAGTGAATCATTAAAAGGTAAAAAGGTATTAGTGGTTCACCCTTTCGAGTCTACAATACAGAATCAGTATAAGAAAAGAGGGTTACTATTTAAAAATAAAAAAATACTCCCCGATTTTGACTTATTAACTATAAAGGCGGAACAAACAAATGGTGGCGGGACAGGTAATAATAAACCATTTAAAGAATCATTATCTTTAATGAAGGAGAAAATGTCTAATATTGATTTTGATGTCTCTATCATTGGTTGTGGTGCGTATGGTTTACCATTGGCAGCGCATGCTAAAAATATGGGAAAACAATCAATACATATTGGGGGTGGTTTACAAATTTTATTTGGGATAAAAGGTAAACGATGGGATGTACACCCTGAAGTTAGTGCTTTATATAATGAACATTGGGTTAGACCGATGGATAAGGAAAAAACAATAAACTTCCATACTATTGAGGGTGGGACTTATTGGTAAAAAGAATATATTATGATACCAGTAGTATTTATACATAAGGGTTACCAAGATTATTTAGGGTATACTTTAAAACAAGCAAATAAAAATAATGAAGTGGTTTTGATTGGTGATACTAATCCATCAGTAAACTCACGTACATTTGAATTTGAACCTATTAGTAATAATTTCGGTGAATGTGATGAATTTAGAAAACATTACCAACACTTAAACACTACACCAATTGACTATGAGATTTTTTGTTACCAAAGATGGTTTATATTAAAGAACTATATGGAAAAAAATAATAAAAATGTGGTTTTTTATGCAGATTCAGATGTTATGGTTTTTAGTGATGTCACAAATGAATGGAGGAAATTTAACCAATATGACATGACATTATTACATCGCACCGCAGCAATTGCATCTTTTATAACATTAGAAGGTATTAGGAATTTATGTAAACTTATTATGGATACATATAAGGATAAAAATTCTTATAACTATAAAAAAATTGCATCACACTTCCATGTTAGAAGAGAATGTGGTTTAGCAGGTGGTGTTTGTGATATGACATTATTAGAATTCTTCCACTATTGTTCCGATTGTGGTGGTGGTCCAGGTAAAATTGGTGAGATGATGCAAATAATAGATGATAGTACATATGATCACAATATTAATGTTCCTGATCAAGGATTTGATTTTAAAAATGGATATAAAAACTATAATATAAAAGAAGGTATACCTTACGTCTTTAATCATAGACTTAATAAAGAAATAAAATTTAATTCACTACATTTTCAAGGTGGTGCAAAACAATTAATAAAATCCGTATATGAACAATGTAACTGAATCTTGGAAAAACAGTAAAGTTTTCCAAAAACAACTAGAACTCAACCTTAAAGAATTAACATCTAAAAACTCTTACCCACCTCATTGGAATGATTTTTTACGATTAATAAATAAATATAAACCGAAAAATATATTGGATGTTGGTTGTGGTTGTGGTGCATTATATAAACTATTAAATAATGAGTTACCATCCATTGAATATTATGGTGTCGATTATTCAGAGGAAGCTATTGAAATTGCTAAAAAAACATGGGGTAAAGATAGATTTTCTATAAAGAATTATCTATCTTTAGATAAAGAATATGTTAGTAAATTTGACTTATTACATTTAGGTGCATTATTAGATGTTTTACCTAATGGTGATGAAGCATTAGAATATATAATGTCAATATCCCCTAAAAGTATATTGATAGGGAGGATGAAATTAACAGATAAAGACAGTTACTCCGAAACATATAAAGCGTATGATGAGATAACTACTTTTGCTTTTTACCACAATACCGATAATTTTCTACAATTATGTAAAAAATATGGATATGTGTTAGATAAGATTAACAATAACATTTATTTAAAAAGAATATAATTTATGAATTTTTTAGAAAAATGGGATAGGGAACTACTTTTAAACTCTATTGATGAGTTTAACGAGTTATATAAAAAACGACCAATAAAAGATAATAATGGTGGTATGAAATCCCCACATATGTTCCCAGCTTGGTTTATAGTGAAACAACTTAAACCAAAGTATTTGATAGAGAGTGGGGTTTGGAAAGGGTTAGGTACGTGGTTTTTTGAACACGCTAGTCCTGAAACTAAAATAATATCGATAGATCCATCACCTAATTTTAGGGTTTATACTAGCCCAAACGCAACTTATCAAACAGAAGATTTTCTAAAAACTGATTGGTCACATTTACCAAAAGATGATACATTTATCTTTTTTGATGATCATCAAAATTTTATAGAAAGATTAAAACATGCGTATAGTTTAGGTTTTAAAAGAATGGTAACCGAAGATAATTACCCTTACCAACAAGGTGATTGTTATACCCCTAAAAAAATCTTATCAAATAAGAAGTATGTAATAGATAATGCTGGTAACCGAAATTGGTTTGATCCAGTTAATGAAGATTTAGAATACTTCAAAGAGAATGTTAAGGTATATCAAGAAATGCCACCATTATTCAAAGCAGAAACAACAAGGTGGGGTGATGAATGGGATGAAGAAAACTACCCTACACCTGAAGCTATTTTATCGGAAGTAGACAAAATAAAATATCCTCTGTTTGATTTAGAAAAGAAAGATTATACTTGGTTATGTTATATAGAAATGAAATAAATGTCATTAAATAATATAAAAAATATTGCAGTAGTCGGTTCCAGTGCTTCGTTACTTGAAAATGAGTATGGTGAATTAATTGATTCTTTTACAGATGTCGCCAGATTTAATAGGGCACCAGTAGAAGGTTTTGAGAATCATGTTGGTAGGAAAACCACTATAAGAATTTCGAATAATCACGTCTTTGCTAATCTTCCATTCGGAAATGATAGATGGTCAGACAAATTTCAACCAACTAATTTTATTAAGAATACTAAAAATTGTAAAATAATTTTAATAGGTGATAAAATAGATGGATCACTTACTGTATGGTCAAATAGAAATAAACATATTGATGAATCTTGTGATCCTTACTACATTGATAGGACTTTTGCTAAGGTTGGTAATGGTAAACACCCGTCAGTTGGTTTTACCTTTGTGTATTTTTTAATTAATAATGGCGTAAAACCCCATTTATTCGGTTTTGACCTTGGGGTTGAAAAATTATCCCACTACTGGGAAGAACGAGATAAAAAATCTCATTGCCACGACTTCAATCAAGAAAGAGTGATAATAAATAAATGGGTAACAGAAGGAAAATTAATAGTAAATTAAATGGTAATATATTTTGATATAGATGAAACAATCTGCACTAAGTCTAATGGGTTAGATTACTCAACTGCTCAACCATTAACTGAAAGAATCAAGATGGTTAACAAACTATATGATGAAGGACATACTATAGTATATTGGACTGCTAGAGGGACAAAAACTGGTATTGACTGGTATGATGCCACACTCAAACAATTTAAGGAATGGGGTGTTAAGTTTCATGAATTAAAAATGGGTAAACCTGCATATGATTTATTCGTTGACGATAAAAATATTAATGCTGAAGATTGGTTTAAATTAGCTTCTATTTACATTTAATTTTATTATTATTATTATTATACATAATAAAATTGTAAAAAATATGATGTTTGAAACCCCAGTATATGCGATACCACCGTTTTATCGTGAATTTGAAGAGAAACTTGATCATACTTCTATGTCTGAGTATTTAGAATTTTTAGAAGGAAAAGGGGTCGATGTTGTTATGACAACTGCAGGAACCTCCCAATTTAATTTATTAAGTGACGAAGAAGTAAGAGAATTAAATCAAACGGTATTAAGATCATTTTCCAAACACACAATATTAGGATTAAAACCAACATCAGAAAAATTTATGAAAGAAGAAATTTTATGGTATAATGAACTAACTAAAGGTAGTGATAATGTATATTTAATACTATTATATCCTGATAGGTTTTATACAGAAGATAATGTTTCTGACTTTTTCCATAGAATGGCAGATTATTCAGACAACCCAATTTTCGTTCATGGTCAAAATATGAGAAAAGGTAATGGTGGGTCATATGACTTTACCCCAACACTTATTAATAAAATTGCTTCACACCCAAATATAGTGGGTATGAAGGAAGAGTGCACTTCTTTACCTATAGGTTGGAAGATGATTAATGGTATAGAATCAATTGATCATTTTGAAGTTATTGTTGCCGGGGGTAGTCAAAATCGTCATTGGTATTTACAGAGTGCGGGGGCAGATAATTTCCTAACAGGTATTGGGAACTTCTTCCCTGAAATAGAAAACACTTATTACCAATGGATACAGAAAGGTGAATATGGTTTAGCTATGAGATGGATAAATGAGTATGAAACAGAATTATTTAATGTTTTTATGGAAATAGGTTGGCACAAGTCAATGAGAGAAGCGTTAAGGATACTAGGTTTCAATAAAGGAAGTGATAGAAAACCATTCGAAGAAGCAACAGATGAAGAAAGTGAAAAAATAAAAAAAATTATTAAAAAAATACAGATAAAATATTATGAGTAAAACATGGATATTAGGTTCCTGTTCTATAGAAACAGAAGAGTTATATAACAATATAGCTAAAGAATTAATACCATTGATGAATGGTGAAGATTGGTTTTATAAAGCATCATTTGATAAAGCCAATAGATCATCTATTGATGGTAAGCGTGGTCCTGGTTTAGAAGAATCTATTGGGATATTTGAAAGATTTAAAAAAGATAACCCACAAATACGTATTACTACTGATTTACATGAAGTTTGGCAGGTAGAAAAATTAGCGGGGTTAATTGACTGTATTCAAATACCAGCCTTCCTTTGTAGACAAACTGATTTACTTGTGGAATGTGCTAAAAATTTCCCAATAGTAAATATTAAAAAAGGACAATGGATGTCACCTCAAAATATGGTTAAAGGGGTTGATAAAATTAAAAATGTAAATCCAAACGCTGAAGCTTGGATTACTGAAAGAGGAACACAGTTCGGGTATTCCCAACTGATTGTCGATTTTGGTGCGGTTGATGTCCTTAAAGAACACTATGATAAAGTAATATTAGATTGTACCCACTCAACCCAAAGACTTAAACCTAATGGAAGAACCGGTGGTGATCATAAATTAGCAGAAAGATATTTTAAAGTTGCGGATATATTTGGGTATGACGGTATTTTTGCCGAAACCCACCCAAACCCAATAGAGGCATATTCTGATGGTGATTCACAAATCCCACTAACAAAAATGAAAAAATTATTAAAAAATGAATAATAAGTTAAAAGAACATTGGGAAGAAAAAGTACCAAAAGGACATAAACATTTTATTGATACAATGGATGTTGATAAAATTAATAGACTTAAAAATAGAGTTAACAACTTTTTTATCACAAAATTAAATTTTGATGAAATAAAAACTGCATATGATTGGGGTTGTGGTGGAGGATTACATACAAAAACCCTAAGTGAAATATGTGATGTAATTCCTTTAGATATAAGTAATGAGTCATTATTAATGTGTGAAAAATATACTGGCATTAAAGGTAAACTAGTTGATGAAGTTTTACCTAATGTTGATCTAATTTTTTGTGCCGATGTTATACATCATTTCCCCAGTTTAGAGTATTTAAATGATATTTTAACCATGTGGCTCGATATAAACCCTAAATATATGTGTTTACAATATAAGGTATCTGATGTAATTACTGATAATGATAATTATTATGAAAAAAATAATTATTTACATAGCCTATTTTTAAAAAAAGATTATTTGTTAGAAAGATTACCATCATATAGTGAAATATCATATAATGAAGAAAAATCTAAAAATGGTGAAATAACGCATGGTTTTTTAGTAATTAAAAGAAAGGATTAATATTATGAAAAGATTATGTATTATACCCGCTAGAGGTGGGTCAAAAAGATTACCAGGTAAAAATATAAAAAAATTAAACGGTAAACCATTAATTTTTCACACAATAGATACTGCATTAGGTTTATTTGATAAGATTATAGTTACTTCTGATTCAGAAAACATTTTATCAGTAGTAGAGAATGAATATGGTAATTATTCATCAGAGAATAATACAATATTAGAAATCAGCAAACGATCAGATGAATTAGCGACTGACACTTCTAAAGTGATTGATACTGTTAGTCACTATTTTGATAAAAATGAGGGTTATGATCAAATATGGTTAATGTTACCAACATGTCCATTAAGAAATAGGGTTCATGTTCGAGAAGCTCAATTATGTTTAGATAAGGAAGAATATGAAGGGATAGTTTCAATTACTGAATACCCATTCCCACCAAGTTTAGGGTTATTGGAAGGTGATAGAGGTAATCTAGTTCCTTACCATTATTCGGATCCTTGGAGAACTGGTAATAGTAGGAGTCAAGACCACCCAGTAGTATCAAGACCAAATGGTGCAATTTATGGGATGAAATCTAAATCCTTTGATGAACATAGAAATTTTTATAAAGGTTTTGTAAGAGGATATTATATGTCAAATGAGGACTCTATAGATATTGATAACGAATTTGAATTTAAAATGGCTGACTTACTTTTAAAGGAGAAAAAAAAATGATTAATCTATTCAACATCAATAACCACGTAATCGATACGTCAGAATATAAAAATTTATTACATGACAATGTAGTCACAATATTTGAAGATAAAATTAAAAATTATGTTGGGGCAAAATATGCAGTCACATTTAACAGTGCAACAAGTGCAATTTTTCTTTCACTTTTATATAAAAATATAAAACTAAAAGTTCCAAGTATGGTACCACCTGTTGTGTTAAACGCAATTATAACTTCAGGTAATGAATATGAATTTGTTGATAATATAGATTGGGTTGGAGATTCCTACATACTTCACGATTTTGGTGATTGGAAGATTGTGGATTCTGCACAAAAATTAGAAAAGGATCAATTTATTAAAGAATGTAACGATAATGATTTAATGGTGTTCAGTTTCTACCCGACAAAACCTATTGGTACTTTTGACGGTGGAATGATTGTTTCTAATGATATTAATAAAATCAATCATCTTAAAGAAATGGCTTTAAATGGGATGAGTTATTCTGATAATAATTGGGAAAGAAAAATAAAATTTCCCGGATATAAAATGTATATGAACTCATTTCAGGCAGATATCGCTTTAAGAAATTTTAAGTTATATGAAGATAAACTTAAAAAGTTAAAATTTGTTAGGGATTTATACAATAAAGAATTAGGGTATAATAATACAAGTAATCATCTTTATCGAATTAATATTAATGATAGAGATTCTTTTATTGATTATATGAAAAATAATGATGTATCATGTGGAATCCATTATGAATCATGTCATTTAAATCCTGTATATAGAATTGACAATACCCCATATCCATTATCAGAAAAAGAATCAAAAACAACAGTATCTATACCTTTTCATGAAAAATTGTCAAAATCAGATATTATGTATATTATTAACAAAATAAAAGATTATAATGGAAAAGAAAATAAATAATAATTTTATAGATGATAGAGGTTGTTTAATACCTATAGAGTTTAATGATATAGATTTTACCCCCAAAAGAGTTTTTGTAGTTAATAAAGTTCCAATTGGTATGATAAGGGGTAATCACGCACATTATAAAACAAAACAGTTGTTAATATGTATCAACGGATCAATTAATGTATTTTTAGATGATGGAAAAGAAAAAACAAAAACATTGTTAAATGTTGGGGAATCTATTTTAATACCTAAAATGGTGTGGGATTCACAAGAATTTTTAGACAAAAATAGTGAAATATTAGTCGTTTGTTCTACAGAATATGATATTAATGATTATATTTTAAATTATAATGAATTTTTAAAATTAACAAATGGTAAGTAAATTAACTAAAGAAGATTTTTATTTAGTTATAGAAAAGACACCCTTAGTTTCTGTGGATTTTTTTATAACAACAAAAGATAATAAAGTATTATTAGGTTATAGAAACAACGATCCCGCATACGGAACATATTTTACTCCTGGAGGTGTTATATATAAAAATGAAATAATTAATGATTCAATACGTAGAGTTTTAAAAAATGAAATTGACCTAGACTATGAATTGTTAAAAAAATATATTACTTTTAATAAAGTATATACCCATATATATCCTAACAATTTTAAAGATAATATTTTTAGTACACATTATGTTTGTTTATCTTATCATATTAAACTTCCATTAAATAGTTATGAATATATAATAAATCCTCAGGATGAACAACATGATAAAATAGTATGGTATGACTATGATTATATATTAAAATCTAATAGTGTACACCATTATGTTAAAGAAATGGTTAGTGATTATTTAAAATAATATGAAAAAAGTTTTAATTACAGGAATAAACGGACAAGATGGTTCATACCTTGCAGAGTTTTTATTAGAAAAAGGGTATGAAGTATGGGGTATAGTAAAAAGAAACTCTGTATCAGAAACACAATCAACAAGAATAGAACACTTACGTTCAACAGGTAAAATCAACTTAGAATATGCAGACTTAACAGATATGGCATCATTAGTTAGGGTTTTACAAAAAGTACAACCTAATGAAATATATAATTTAGCTGCTCAATCACATGTGAGAGTTAGTTTCGATCAACCAATATATACTGCCAATGCAACAGGATTAGGTACACTTAATCTATTAGAGGCAGTAAGAATGGTTTCACCGAACTCTAAAATATATCAGGCATCATCATCTGAAATGTTTGGTAATAATATCGATGAGGACGGGTATCAAAGAGAAACGACCCCTATGAATCCTGTCTCACCTTACGGATGTGCAAAAGTATTTTCATATAATATTTGTAGAAATTATAGAAATTCATACGGAATGAAAATATGGAATGGTATATTATTTAATCA
>Ga0070751_1001365_pt1 | contig 14508 bp, 17 predicted proteins | sample VirMetDEL_Aug_28_FD_78514 | JGI IMG/M metagenome (GOLD analysis project Ga0070751, IMG submission 78514) | Aqueous microbial communities from the Delaware River and Bay under freshwater to marine salinity gradient to study organic matter... | ecosystem: Environmental > Aquatic > Marine > Coastal...
AGGTATTAAGACTCTTTATTACATGAGAACTGAATCTGTATTACGAGGTGATATTGCAGCAACTGCAATGGATCCTGATTGCCTATCCTGCGACGGGTGATGACTTGTGATGGATAGTTTTCTTTATTTGTATGAATATATAAAATAAAAGATGGATTGGAAAAAAATTCACGATCAAATAATTGATAGGGCTAAAAATAGAATAATTGAAGGTTATTCTGAATCTCATCATATAATTCCTAAATGTTTAGGTGGTACTAATGATAATGAAAATTTGGTTAATCTAACTGCACGTGAGCATTTTATAATTCATAAGATACTTACAATCCTCTACCCTAAAGAGGATAAACTGTATTATGCAGTTTGGTCAATGACCAACAGAACAACGGGTGACTGTATTAGAGATTATAAAATCGGCTCTCGAGAATATGAAAGATTACGCAACAATTTTTCAAGTAGGATGTCTAAATCCATGATGGGTGAAAATAATCCGAATTACGGTAGAGATTTTACTGAAGAAGAAAGACTTAAAATGTCAAACTCTCAAAAGAAAAGATTTCAAGACCCTAATGAAAGATTAAAAGCAAATCCTTTTTATAAAGCTTCTGATGAAAGAAAGAAGGAATTATCAAAAATATGGTCTGAATGTAAAATGGGACCAAAAAATGGTAGATTTAAACATGATAAACCTGTCTTACAATTGGACTTAAATGGTAATATTGTTAAAGAGTATGATTATGCGAGATTAGTTGAACGTGATGGTTTTTGTGCTAAATACGTAATAAATTGTTGTAATGGAAAATCCAAAACCCATGCTAAACATAAATGGGTATGGAAAACTGAATAAAAATTATTTTATGAAAACATATATACTAGGACCGTGTTCTTTAGAGAATACGTTAAACTGTAAAACTGTATTAGATGCCTTACTTCCTGTTATGGGAGGAAAGGACTGGTATTTTAAAGGATCTTTTGATAAAGCCAACCGAACCTCTATCTATTCTGATAGAGGTCCTGGTATACATAAAGGTTTGGAAATATTTGCTTGGATCAAAGAAACTTACCCAGGAGTAAAACTAGTAACAGACATACATGAACCTTGGCAAGCAGAAAAACTTTCAGGGTACATTGATATGATACAGATACCAGCATTTTTATGTAGACAAACCGATTTAGTAGTAGCTTGTGCAAAATGGTTTAAACATATTAATGTCAAAAAAGGCCAATGGTTATCACCACAAGCAATGGAGCACGTGGTTAATAAGATTAAAGAAGTTAACCCAGAATGCAAAGTATACATAACTGAAAGAGGTACTTCATTTGGTTATAGTGGACTTATGCCTGATTTTAGAGCGGTGGATATCATGAAATCATTTAGTGATGGCGTCTTTTTAGATTGTACACATTCAACCCAAAAGCCTAAAGGTGAAACCACTGGTGGTGATAGAGAACTTGCTAAGAAATATGCTCTTGCTGCTCGTATCTTTGACTATGATGGTGTATTTATTGAAACCCACCCTGATCCACAAAACGCAATTTCAGATGCTGATAGTCAAGTTGAATTAGAGTGGATTGTGTCTCAAATAAATAATATATGAAAACCAAAAAATCTGCAGGTTTAGCAATCATATATGACAATAAGATTTTATTGGCTCATACAACCTCAAGAGGATGGTATGGGTCTTATGGCATTCCTAAAGGTGGTATCGATGCCGGTGAATCTAAATTAGATGCAGCAATAAGAGAAACACAAGAAGAAGTTGGAATTAACATCCCTAAAAAAATTATAGATCCTACTGAATATACACTTACAGTAAGTACCAAAAAATATGGTCATAAGATTGTATACTATTACATTGTAAAAATAGATGATCTTAGTCAGATAGGATTAAGCGATTTAAGAGTTCCTAAAAAACAACTACAGATTGAGGAGGTTGACTGGGCTGGTTTCTTAGACTATAAAGAAGCCATGAAGAGAGTCATGAAGTCCCAGATCCCATTGGTTAATAACTTAGTAGGAAAGGGACTTTTGGAAAAGAATAACATTTTAAAGTTTAAAGACTTTGGAACTAGATTATAACAAATTACTTGGTAGAGATCCAATCAGCACGGATTTGGATACAATCCAAGATTACATAAAAGGGAAAAGAGTTATTGTTACCGGCGGGGCTGGTTCAATAGGAAGTGAAATTGTAAGACAGCTTTTGAATTTTAAAGCTTCAAGTGTAGTTGTATATGATAATGCAGAAGCATCAGTGTTTCACTTAGAACAAGAAATTTCTAGAACCTATCCTAACTCGCATATTAAATATGTGATAGGTGATGTTAGAGATAAGTATAGACTTGAAGAAATCTTTGATAGTTTTAAACCTAATATAGTTTTTCATGCAGCTGCATATAAGCATGTACCTATGATGGAGCTTAACCCAATAGAAGCAGTTAAAACAAATGTATTAGGTACTATGAATGTTGCCAACATATCTAGTATGAATGAGGTTGATAAATTTATAATGGTGTCAACAGACAAAGCAGTAAATCCTACTAATATTATGGGTGCAACTAAAAGGATAGCAGAACTATATACTCAGTTCCTTGAAGAGAAATATCCTACTTCATATATAGTTACGAGGTTTGGTAACGTATTAGGATCCGAAGGATCGGTAATACCTACCTTCGTTTCACAGATAAAAAGAGGTGGTCCTGTTAGTGTTACTCATAAGGAAGTAATAAGATATTTTATGACTATCCCTGAGGCATGTCAGTTAGTTTTACAGGCAAGTTCTTTAGGGAATGGTGGAGAGATATTTTTATTTGATATGGGAGAACCTGTTAAAATTGAAGATTTAGCAAAAAATCTCATTAAGCACTTTAATAGTGATGCTAAAATTGAATACATTGGGTTAAGACCTGGTGAGAAACTATATGAAGAGTTACTGTGTGATGGGGAAAATGTTATTCCTACCAATGATCCTAATATAATGAAGCTTAAGCATACGGATTATGATTTTAATAATCTTATACCAAAAATTGAAAATCTTTCCAAACTAAGATCAAATGACTTTTATAAAATTCTTTTATTAGTTAAGAGTATTGTACCTGAATTTAAGAGAGAAGAGTAATGATAAACATCTACGGTAAAGGCGATCATGCAAAGGTAGTATCTTCATCTATAAGATTACAGCAATTTAAGTTTTATGATGATAGTGATTACGATCCATCAGTAGAAGGTTTATGGGTTATTGGTATAGGTAATAATAAGATTAGAAAAATGATAGCGGAAAAAGTATTAAAAGATAAAAAGTTTATTAGTACATTTTCTGCAAACTCTATATGTCATTCATCATCCATTATCGGTGAAGGTACTCAAATTATGGCAGGAGCTGTTATTCAAATGGGCTGTACTATAGGAGTTCATTCAGTAATCAACACAGCGGCTTCAGTTGATCACGATTGTACATTAGGTAAATATTCTTTCATTGGTCCTAATGCTACCTTATGCGGTGGGGTTACTGTAGGTGAATGTAGTTTTATTGGCGCAGGTGCAGTTATCTTACCTTACATAAAAATCGGCAAAAATTGTATGATAGGCGCAGGTGCGGTTGTAACCAAGGATATACCTGATAATGTCATTGCTTATGGTAATCCAGCTAAAATAAAATAATATGAAAAGAATTTACTTATCGCCACCCCATATGACAGGTTCTGAGCTTGAATATGTAAAAGAAGCATTTGATCAAAATTGGATTGCTCCAATAGGACCAGCACTAGCTAGATTTGAAGAATCTGTTGCAGATTATGTAGGTTCAAAATATGCCGTAGCAGTATCATCAGGAACCGCAGGTATACATTTAGCATTAAGGGCCTTAGGAATTAAGGAAGGCGATAATGTTATATGCTCTTCTCTAACCTTTGCAGGTACGGTAAATCCAATTAAATATCTTAATGCTAACCCGGTGTATGTTGACTCCGATCCAATATATTGGAACCTTAGTCCACTCCTTCTAGAAGAGGCTATACTTAAACTATCTGAAAAACCAAAGGCTATTATACCTGTACATATATTTGGGGTACCTTGTCAAATGGATTCAATTAAAAGAATTGCAGATGCTTATGAAATTCCAATTATTGAAGATGCTGCCGAAAGTCTAGGATCACAATTTAGCGGTAAACACACAGGAACTTTTGGAAAAATTGGAGTCTATTCATTTAATGGAAATAAGCTATTAACAACGTCGGGTGGTGGGATGGTTGTAACCGATGATAAGGAAATAGCCGATCAAATTAAATTCTTATCAACTCAAGCAAAAGATCCAATGCCTTATTATTGGCATACACAAATCGGCTATAATTATCGAATGAGTAATGTTCTTGCTGCTATAGGTGTTGGTCAAATGGAATCAATAGAGGATAAGATAAAAAGAACAAGGGAAATTCGCCAAAGATATGAAGAAGAGGTAGGTGAGTATTTTATGACATTCCAAAACGAAAGGGCAACTGATAGATCTAACATGTGGTTAAGCTGTGCTTTATTAAAAGAAGAGGATAAACCAGAAGATCTTATTACTCATCTTAATGAAGCAAATATAGAAGCTAGAAGAATTTGGTGCCCTATGCATATGCAACCTATATATGCAGACGATTCTAAATATATAAATGGAACGGCTGATGCTCTATTTGATCGTGGCATATGTTTACCGTCAGGATCAAGTATGACAGGTGAAGATTTGGATAGAGTAATAACAGAGATAAAAAAATTCTTTAATTAATGGATATGGTATCGTATGAAGATTTTTTATTGTTAGAAAGCTATGTAGGGCCTAACTTTGAAATCTTACTTGAGAAAAACTTAACAAATGAAATTGATAAAAAAATCAAGTTCGGTATAGTTATGCCTACACATAAAATTTCTGATGGTGGTGCTCAAGCAGGTCGTCAAAAATTTATGAATACTCCTGGCTTACTTAGAGATTCTTTAGGCTCAATTAGAGATCAAAAATACGATAATTATGTAGTTTATTTGGTAGGTGATAAATATGACGGCGATGAAGAGATTAAAGCAGTTATGGATGAAGTCATACCAAAAGGTAAACTCAAATACCATAACCTATCAACACCAGGTGAAAGAAATAAAGGTTTTACAAAACAACAGTTTAGATATACCGCAGGATGTGGTGCTATGAATAAAGGCCTTCAGATGGCTAAGAACGATGGGTGCGATTATATCGTAAGAATAGACCATGATGATAAGTGGAGTCCAGATCATTTAGAGCTCTTGGCAAAAGCATACACACAATATCCTGAATTGGCTTATGTATTTACAAGAAGCCGTAAAAAGGTAGATGCAACTAATTCTTCAAAGAAGTTTATGTATCAACCGAGAGAAGAAAGACATACTACAACTATAGAACCTAATAACTTAGGATATACACATGGTGATGTTAGCCATTCTGCCGTTTCATGGAGACCTAGTATGTGCGGTGACTTAAGATATCGTGATGCATCTCAACAAGCAAACACCGCTCCTAAAATACCAATGGCCAAAACAAACCCTGCCGATGTTGATATGTTTAATCGTATGATGAAAGCAATTAAAGATAAAGGTCATAAGTATATGTACATCCCAAGACTCACAAGCTTCTACAGAAACAGAAAAGGTAAATTTTAAAGAATATATAATTAAATAATCAAAATTTAAACACTATGGAAAAATTTGAAGAAATCAAAGCATTAATCGCAGCCGTTGAGGAAGATGTTGACAAATTCTACGTTAAAGGAAATAAAGCAGCTGCTGTAAGAATTCGTAAGACTATGCAAGAAGTTAAGAACCTTGCCCAAGAGTTAAGAATTCATGTCCAAGAGACTAAGAACAACTTGTAAATCACACTACCCAGACACAACCCCTAAGGACCACTTTTGTGGTCCTTTTTTTGTATAAAAAGTCCTATATACTTAAAACCTTTTTTAAAATCTTTGTATAATAATAAATCGCAAAGATTATATGGAAAGGTGCTTAATACTAGATTTTGATGATACTTTAGTTGATACTATCGATACTCATGCAGATTCTTGGAAACAGGCATTGGAGAGAGTACTTAATACAGATATCCCTATCGAAACTGTTATGGCCGACATTAATTATGGGATGGATGTTTTATTAAAAAAGTACCAACTAACCAGTGAAGAGTCCATTTTAGCCCAAAGATACAAAAAGGAAATTTTTGAAAAGAACATGCACAAGACAAAGGTAAACAAATTACTTTTGTACATTATTGAAAATAATCTTTTTGAAAATTGTATCATTGCATCAAATTCATCCAGAGAAAATGTTGATAAAATCATGGCATATCATGGAATTAATCAAGATTTGTTTTGGGGTATTTTTACCAGAGATGATGTAAAGAAAAAGAAACCTCACCCTGAAATGGGTGAAACTATATTTAGTTTGCTAAAAGCTTCATACCAAAAAGAAGACTATCTTATGGTCGGTGATTCTGAAGTAGATAAAATGTTTGCCCGTAAACTTGGAATTAAATGCATACTAGTAAAATTTTAGTAGGAAATAGTGGTGATAAGGTTTATCTCCATGAAGATAAAGTTATTAAGGAAGCAGGAGTATATCCTGAAAAGTTTAAGCAACAGATGGACTGGCTTGTAAACTGTGATCATCCTAACTTCATTAAAGTTAATCCTATTTCTGATACTTCATTTAAGATGGAGCGGTATCCAACCTGGTATGATCAAATTTGTAATCAACCTTTAGTAAAGTCATTAGATCAACTAAACGATCTTATTCAAATAGTTAATGGCTTCAATGGATATGGGGCTGATATTAATACCCGTGCATACCTTAATAAATTAGAAGGCAGAACCGGTTACAAGTATGAAGGTAATATTGACGGTGTATCCAGGTGGGGATTTGTTCACGGCGACTTAACAATAAGTAATATCCTGTATGATAAGGATTTTATCTTTATTGATCCAAGAGGTACTGAAGAACAGGATTATTACGACTTTGGTAAACTAATGCAATCTTTTACTATGGAATATGAGGCCCATATATACAATAACAAAAATTCAAAATACAGTAAGTTTTGTAAAGAAGCAGAAAAAATAATGTATGAATGGTATGATGAATATCTTCTGAAGTTCTATCTTGCTGTTCATCTTTTAGGCGCTGTACCGTTTTTTGAATTAAATGAGAGATATGAATTGGCAGGTATGTTCCTTAAGAAAGGGCATGAATTATTTGACGAATTAGAAATCAAGTATACCAAATGAGCAGAGTAAGAAAGGCAATTATTTTGGCCGCAGGCAAGTCCACTAGGTATGGATCTAATAAATTAGTAGATCCAATTTTAGGAAAGTCAACAGTTCAGTATTGTATTGAATTTTGTATTGAAAATGGAATTGAGGACGCATATGTTACAATTAGCAAATCTGACTTCTTTTTTAAAAACAGAAACTCAAAACTTTCTCATCCTATTATTGAAAGTTTATCTAAGTATAAGGAAAGGATAAACATTTATTATGAATTCCAAAAGGATGACGAATACGGTCCAGGTGCTGCTATTAAAGCATGGGAAGGGAAATTTTACGAGCCTTTCTTATGTCTCTTTGGCGATAATTATTACCAAGGAAATATCGGTTTAGAATATCATGACCCTAACACCTCGGTTGTTACATATAAAGATTATGAAACTCGTGCAAGAAACCTCCAACTTGCAACTATCCTAGAGAATGTGGTTATTGAAAAACCTCATGGTGTTGTAAACGGAAGATACTTTTGTGGTTATATGATATTTGCAAAAGAAGCATTTGATAATTTGAATAGTATTAAATTATCAAATAGAAATGAATATGAAATTACTCACTTAATTAATTCTATGAGTAATCTTAAATTTGAAGAATTGGATATATGTTGGTATGACTTAACATATGAACAAGATAAACAAGTAATAGAAGATATAATTCAAAGTTGTTAATATGAAAGAAGGGGTAAAAAAGATTGGCTTTTTTAAATTAGGTAAAGCCATTAAGTTTAATGAAAACAGTTGGAGCGCAATCGGTGGAGATTGTGAACCTAAACAGTTGATTTGTTCGATTGCCAATAGAAATCCTAATATTGAATATTGGCTTCTAAGCCCAAATGATTTAGGCAAATTTAGAGCAAAACAAAAACCTAAAGTTAATTCTTTATTTGGCCCTCCTGTAACAGATGAGCCTACGGTTCCATCCAATATTAAAGAATTTCACTCAACTATGAAGGAGAGAAAGTCTGCCGATGAAACGGTTGAAATAATCAAAGGATTAGATCTAGATTATATCTTCTTCTATACAGGACCAACTAGTACTGTAAACATTGAAAATTACATTAATAAGAAAGACGGTACAGGAAAGGTTAAGTCTTTAGACTTCTTTAAGTATTATGCGGCTCCTATTATCAGAGCAATGAATGAATTAGAAACTAAGGTTCCTATCGTAGGATTATTGGTTGATAACCGTTATGTACTTTCTTGTAAGGATTGGGGTAATAATAACCGTCCTACTTATTACCTTGCACAAAATAACTTTGAATTAGATGAAGAGTATTTTTGTAATCCTCCTACTCGGGAAACCGCAAAGATACATTCAATATTTGAATACTCAGGAATTGAAACAGTATTCTTATTGGATAAAAAACGATATGACATAGATGAACTCTTTGTAATGAAAAAGGATAACTCATTTATGATGTTACAGAATCAAGGAAAGGGTTCGGGTGGAATGGATCGCTGGGATCCTGTGAAAGAGTATATTATAGATCAAGATATTGAAACTGATATCTACGGTAAATGGGATGATGAGATTAAAGAAAATTATTCAAAGTGGTTTAAAGGAGAGACTCGTATTGAAACAATGACCGATGAACTTCTTAAAACCAAATACACATTCTGCGTTCCTATTAAAGAAGGTATGGTCACTTCTAAGTATGCAGAAATGCTACACTATGGTATTATACCTTTTCTACACCCATCTTATGATACACAATACAATGTATTTCCGAAGGATCATTTTATCCGCTGTAAATCACCAGAAGATCTGAAAAAGAAAATTCAATTTCTAAATGATAATCCAGAACATTATAAGAAACTGTTCTATAATCTCCAAGAAAAGTACCTTAAGGATTCTTACTATACCGGAGAACATGTAGATAATAAAATTTGGGAAGCTTATAAACATATAACTCAAAAAGAAACTGTAAATGTATAATTCAGAAACTAAAATCCTAGTTACCGGCGGCGCTGGTTTCGTAGGAACTAATTTTATTAATGATCTCCTTAACCGAGGTCATAATCCAAAATGTATCGCTGTGATTGATAATCTTTCTCACGGTACTTATTTACCACAGGTCCATGATCAAATTGAAAACTTTCATAAGGTAGATATTCGTAATCAATATGTAGAAAATATTATTGAGGAATTCAAACCTGATTATGTTTATCATTTTGCCGGTCTTGTTTCAATTTATGACTGCAATGAAGATCCTTATGAAGCAGTTGATAATAATATCTTAGGAAGCATTAATGTAATGAACGGTTGTGTTAAGGCTGGTGTTAAAAGAATTATCTTCAGTGAAACTTCTGCCGTATATGAAAACTGTGAAATGCCTACTCTCGGGTTTAATGAAACACAATCAGATCCTACTACTGTGTATTCAACAACCAAAGCATGCCTTGCACTATTGGCAGAATCTTACCAGAGAACTAAAGGTCTTAATTATACTGCATTAAGATATTTTAATGTAGCTGGGCCATTACAAGATTATAATAGAACAATACCTCCAGTATTTGCAGGATTTATTTTAAGAATCAAAGGTGGTCATAATCCTATTGTATTTGGAGACTATATGAAAGCCCGTGATTATATTGATGTATCAGATGTTAACGCGTTTCATATCTTATGTATGGAAAATGAAAATACTGCAAACCAAACGTTTAACTTAGGCACAGGGAAAATGACTAACTTAATGGAGCTAAAAAATATGATTGGTGATATTATGGGAGTTGGAGAAGTACCTTTTGACCATTATGATCCTATTGCAGGTGAAGCATTAAACATTCGTGGAGATATCTCTAAAGCTAAATCTATAGGATGGGAACCTAAAAAAGATATTAGAGATACCATTAAGGAAACTATCGTATATCTTGAAAATGAAATTGCTAAAGGTACTATTGATCCTCTTACATTTATGGAAGATTTGGAAATAGAAAAAGTAAAGATATAATAAAGTGTCAGAGTATACGTTCAACGCAGATTATGCATCTATTGAATCTAGAGAATTACCTCAAGCAAAAATTCTTGCTAGATGGATTAAAGGATGTCTTAACCCTAATAAAGTAATTGATCTAGGTTGTGGGCCTGGGATTTATGTTCATGAACTCATCAATGTCGGGGTTGATGCCATAGGATATGAATTAGACCCTAGAGCAAAAGACATACCTCACGTAATTCATAAAAGCTTATTGGATGTTCATGATAAATCAGATGTAGTAATTTCTCTTGAAGTTGCAGAACATTTAGAACCTAAATATTCGCAGGCAATGGTTGATAAAGTATATGAAACATTAGAACCGGGTGGTACATTAATATGGACAGCAGCTAATGTTACCCAAGGCGGAGTTGATCACATTAATTGTAGACCTAAAGAATATTGGATAAAGAAATTCACCGATAAGGGAATGATTCATTGTCATACATTAGAAGGTAATCTTAAGAGTACATTACGTAATGTAATTCCTAAAGAATTTCATGGATGGCTATATATTAACTTAGTAATTATGTATAAAGAAGACTGGGCTGATAACCCAAGTACAGCTGGATCTCTTATCGGTCCTAATTCAAAATAAAACAATTAAATATGAGTAAAGAAATAAAATGGGGTACCATCATCCCTCTTATTGGAGGTAGTGCTATAGGCTGTAAAAAATCTACAGGTAATGAACCGGCCTTTCATTTAAGCTATGATGCATTTGCTGTAAACGAAAGTCATATTGAAAGATATTGGCCAGATGTACCAATGTACCGATTGGATCATGAAGATTTAGAAATACCTAATGAAACCTTTGAGGGTGTTGATTATGTAAATAGTGTTTGTCCCTGTGCAGGACTGTCTCAGCTAAATTCTGCAAAAGGTACAGCTGCATCTCGAGGATCTGGTGCCACTCAAAATAAGTGGATGTATGATTCTTCTGAGTATATTTTGGAACATGTAAAACCTAAAGTTCTTTGGGGTGAAAATGCCCCAGGTCTTTTTACTAAAATGGGAGAAGGTGTTGTCGATAGACTAAGAGAAATCGGTCAAAAATACGGTTATAGCTTTTCTTTAATTAAAACCAATACCGAACTTCACGGAATTCCACAAAGAAGAATGAGAACCTTTTACTTCTTTTGGAATACTCCAACTGTACCAATGTTAAATTGGAAATTTAGAGAAAAGAAAAAGTTAATTAATTATCTTAATGAAATACCTGAAGATGCTACACAACAAGACATCTTTATGGTTGAAGGGAAGGTTAGTGATCACTTTAAGCCTTACGAGTTTGTTTTGGAAAAGGAAGGATTAACTCACGCAGAATTTGCTGCAAAGTTTAAGAAAGGTACTATTGCGCAATACCTTGAAAATAATGAACTTATGGATGAGTGTATTGAATGGCTCAAAGAACATTATCCTAAGCAAGGTTTTTCAAATAAAAAATCTACAAAAACATTCATAGATATGCTAGAGCATCAAAAGTATAAGACTAGTCAAGGTTTAGGATACTGGGATGCATCCCCGCATTTCTTCCATGATTCATTTTCCGCTCTCATCGGTAGAAATATGTTTAATGGTGTTCACCCAATTGAAAACCGTTATTTAAATGTAAGAGAGATGATGCACTTAATGGGATTACCTTTAGATTTTGAAATTGAATCTTCTCGTCAAGTTAATCATATTGCACAAAATGTACCAGTTACAACTGCAATGGATATGGCCAATGAAGTTAAAAAGTTTTGTGAAGGTAATGCTAAGATGACTAATTACACCTTTCTGAAACAAGATAACACAAACCAAAAGATTGTGGCATCTGAGGAATTAGGAGCAATGCCAAAAAAGAAGTATAAAGTAAAAAGTATAATTTAATTATGAAAGATAAAGCTTTAGCCATAGGTATATCCAGTCTAGAGTTTACTAATATCTTATGTAGTTATTATCCTAGAGGGATTAAGGAGAAGTTCGATATTTATCTGTTTGTGGATGATACTAAAATAGACTTAGACAAACTTAAAGGTATTTTTGAAGAACATGGTTTAGACATATTTAAAAATGCTAAAATCATTATTCTAAATGATCTCTATGATCATTACATTAAGAAGCATGGTTATGAAGGTAAGTCAAAAGAATTTCTATTAAGTCACGGCTGCCTATTTAAAATATTAATGCCAATTTATCTCAGAGAAAAATTTGGTGTAAAGAGAACTCTTGTATCTGATGATGATGTATTCATCTTAAATGATTTGAGTTATATGTGGGATGAGTATGAAGAGTTCGGAATCAAAAAGGAAAATTTATTCTATATCCGAAATAAGGATAAGTATGATATAATGGATGCTTTTAATGAAATCTTTGAAGCTGATTTTACGTTAGAGCAAATAAATGGTCTTTGTATTAATGCTGGTAATATTATTTATGGAGAAGATCCTAAATTAGAATATTACTTTGAAAGATTTATGAAGCACCCATTCATTCATCACCTTTACTTTAATTTTACAGGATATACCAGCTGGACAGTAGAACAAAGATTCCATCATTTTAATATTCATAGGTATTTAGCAGAAGGAAGAAAGGTTAAATTTACCAAAAGTAAGGATTTAAGACTTATGCAAAACCTGGATAAAGGAATGAAGGCAGGCACACCTGATGAAAGATACCTCAAACAGGTAACCCCTTCAATTATTCATTATGCTATAGGTACAAAAAAGCCTTTATGGCTCAGGGACTTTTTACCTGGACTCTCATGGAAATTTGATGGTTTTCAGTATGAGCCTAAGTATGAACTAAAGGATATCTTATATAACAAAGATTGGCAACCACCATCATTTAAGAGCGTACAGAAGAAAGGGTTTGGTTTCGAAAATAAGAAAATAAAGTCACTCTTTTAACTTAAACTAAGTAATCATTAATCAATATAAAAATAAACAAATTTAAAACAATGGAAGCAACAATTGAAAAAATCGATGGATACGAATTAAGTTCGTTCGTCAAGAAACTTCTTCCTATTGACAAATTCATCTTTATGAAAATTGGTCAAGAAGGAACTGTCTCGTCTGTGTATTTTCCAGAGCGAGATGCGGTTAAGTTGGTAAACACACCAACTAAAGATATCTTTGAAACCGACATTACACAACCAGTTAAGGTAAGCTTTTACAATGGTACTAAAGTGATTGATGCATTGACACATTTTAATGGTGATGTGAAAGGTCGTATTAAGTATTCAGAATATGATGGTGAACTTATGGCAAGTGATTTTATTTTAGAAAATGATGATCTCCAAATTAATCTTGCATGTAGTGATCCTTCGCTTTCATTTATGGAAATGAGTAAGGAAGAAACAGATCGTGCATTTGGTACCGATTCTAAGATGTTTGAATTTGACCTTCTTACTACTCATGTTGATCGTATGAAGTCTCTCTTTAATCTTGATAAAGACGAGGATATCTTTACTATCTATACTAGTGATAAAGGTATTGGAATTAAAGGAAGTTCATATGACGCTACACTCTGTCGCACATATGATTCAAATGTTGATACAGGCGCAAAGGTGGTTATCTATAAAAAGTATCTTAATCTTTTAGATAAGGAAAATTATAAAGTTGTGGTTTGTGAAAATAAAGTAGTATTTCGCTCTCTTGATACAAACACACACCTAACTGTTGCTGTTGCCATCACCGACGAGGATTAATAAAGGGCATTGCCCTTTATTCTTTTTCTAATAGAAACAATACTATGAAAGACGTTGTTATAATCGGTGGTGGCGATCAGGCCCACTATACCATTGACATTATTCATAAAGAAGGCAAACTTAACATCATAGGTATTGTTGATGCACAGGCAAAAATCGGATCTAAGAAACATGGATATCCAATTTTAGGTCGCCAGGAATCCATAAAAGAAATTGCAGAAATACATCGAATTAATGGCGGTATAATTACAATTGGTGATAACTGGACAAGATACTTAGTTGCAACCGAAATTAAAAAACAGATTCCTAATTTTAAATTCTTTAATGCAATACACCCATCATGTATAATCGGAAAGCATGTAAAATTTGGAAGTGGCGTAGTTGCAATGGCCGGATGTATATTTAATCCTAAATCTGTTATTGGTGATCATACCTTTTTTGCTACAGGTGCTCAAATAGAACATGACTGTAAAATTGCAAATTATGCCAGTGTTTCTGCAGGTTCTATTATGGGTGGATATGTTGAAAT
>Ga0070751_1001368_pt1 | contig 14501 bp, 15 predicted proteins | sample VirMetDEL_Aug_28_FD_78514 | JGI IMG/M metagenome (GOLD analysis project Ga0070751, IMG submission 78514) | Aqueous microbial communities from the Delaware River and Bay under freshwater to marine salinity gradient to study organic matter... | ecosystem: Environmental > Aquatic > Marine > Coastal...
CGATATCATACGTAAAATTGGATGTTTAGGTATATTAACAGTTTAAGTTCAAACTAAAACCAAATATTATGTTTATATATTATTGTAAAAAATGTAAAATTGAAAAAAAAATTGAGAAAGCAACTTTAGAAATTGTTGATTCAAAAGTCAGAACAAGAGAGGCCAAATGCAATTGTGGAAAATACATGGTTGAGGTCGAAAAAGAATTTGGTGGCTTTCCAACACTAATAAGAACTGAGCCAACATTGACTAAAAAATAATGGGAAAAGGAAGAAAGAAATTACCAACTGCAATGAAAGAAATGCAAGGAACATTGGAAAAGAGTCGAGTTCTTGAAAATGAAATGCAAGTTGATTTGGTTAGTCAATTGCCAGAAGCTCCAGAACTACTATCTACAATTGGAGTTGAGGAATGGTACAAAGTAACATCACAATTATTTAATTTAAAAATGCTGCATCACATTGATCTTAGATTGATTGAAAGCTACTGCAATGAGATGGCCTTATACATTGAATGCGAATCTGAACTTAGAAAAAATGGAAGAGTTGATATTTTTAAAAATACTAATGGTGATATAATTAGAAGCCAAGCAAAGCCATTTGTTAAAATGAAAAATGATGCTTTAAATAATGCCTTAAAATTGGCAGCACAATTTGGATTAACTCCAGTTGCAAGGGCCAACATATCAGCTCCATTAACAACAAACAACACACAAATAAATAATTACTTTGACTAAGTTTTTCTTTGATGATAAGGCAGCAAATAAAGCTATTGGTTTTATTGAAACATTTGTAACACATACAAAAGGAGAGTTAACTGGTAAACCATTAAAATTAGAAAAGTGGCAAAGCAAAATTGTAGGTGATATATTTGGCTGGAAAAATAAAGAAACAAATCTCAGAAAATACAGAACAGTTTTTATTGAAGTCCCAAGAAAGAATGGTAAATCAACTTTGTGTGCTGCCATTGGTTTGTATATGTTATTTGCTGATGAGGAAAGAGGGAGTGAAGTTTATAGTGCAGCTGGTGACAGACAACAAGCTGGAATAGTTTTTGAGATTGCTAAAGGAATGATTTTGCAAAGTCCAGAATTATCTGAAAGAGGCAAGGTGTTTAGAAACTCAATTGTCAATGAATCAAAAGGAAATTATTATCAAGCAATTAGTTCTGATTCTAAAACCAAGCATGGCTTTAATGCTAACTGTATAATATTTGATGAATTACACACACAGCCAAACAGAGATTTGTGGGATACATTAACAACATCAACTGGCTCAAGAAGGCAGCCATTAACAATTGCAATTACAACAGCTGGTTATGATAAGCAATCTATTTGTTATGAGATATATTCTTATGCTAAAAAAGTAAATGAAGGAACTATTAAAGATGATTCATTTTATACTGTAATATATGAAGCTGAAAATGATGATGATATAACTTTGGAATCCACTTGGAAAAAAGCAAATCCAAATTATGGTATTAGTTTAAGAAAAGAATATATGGAAAGAGAAAGCCAAAGAGCTGTTGATGTTCCATCATATCAAAACACATTCAGAAGGTTAATGCTTAATCAATGGACAGATTCACATAGTGCTTGGATAACATCTGGAGAGTGGGATGCTTGTCATCAAGATTTTGATTACTCAATATTAGAAGGAAAAGAATGTTGGGGTGGTTTAGATTTAGCATCTACAAGAGATTTAACTGCTTTTGTATTATTGTTTAATGTAGATGGCAAGTTTATTTTTATTCCTTATATATTTATTCCAGAAGAAAATGCAAAGAAAAGAAGTGAAAGAGATGGTGTTGATTATGTTTCTTGGTTAAGAGATAAACATATTTATGCAACAAGTGGTGATGTTGCTGATTATAGTTTTATTAGAGCTAAGATAAATGAGTTAAGTTTAAAATATAGAATTCAAAGTGTGTGTTACGATAGATGGGGAGCATCACAGCTTATTGTGGATTTAGGAAATGATGGATGTAATCTTGATCCATTTGGACAAGGATTTGTTTCTATGTCTATGCCAACAAAAACATTAGAGGCTGAAATACTTGCTAAAAATATTATCCACAATAATAATCCTTGCATGAATTGGTGTATGAGTAATGTGGCTTTGCAAGAAGATCCAGCTGGTAATATTAAAATTGCTAAAAATAAATCTAAAGAAAAAGTTGATCCAGTAGTTGCTTTGGTGATGGCTTTAGGTTGTCATCTTACAACTGAAAGTGGTGATAGTGTTTATGATACAAGAGGAATTTTGTCACTTTAAATATTGTTAAAAAGTATAACTAAATATATTTTTTTATAACTTTTTATAATCGTATTATTGTGAAAATAAAAATTTCACATTGACTTTACTTGAAAGAATAACAAACGTATTCATTCCTCCTAAAACTCAAAAAAGAGATTTATCTCTTAACACAATTTTTCCAGATGCAAATGTTTTTGATACTGATAAAGCTTTAACACTTACAGCTGTTTGGTGTGCAATAAGATTACTTGCTGAATCTGTTTCATCATTACCTATTTCTGTTTATACTAAACAAGCTAATGGCGATAAAATAGAGGATTCTAAAAGTCCAATTTATAATCTTGTAAAATTTAAGCCCAACTATTATCAAAATAAAATAACTTTCTTTGAGTTTATAATGCTAAGTATTTGTACTGAGGGAAATAGTTATGTGCAAATTGTAAGAAATAATTCTGGCACACCAGTTCAATTAATATGTTTAGATCCAAGTAATGTAACTGTTGTTGTAAATAATAATGAGTTGTTTTATCAAATAGATGGTGGAGCTGTTTTAGATTCATCTGATGTGCTGCATATAAAAACAATCACAGACGATGGTGTGACAGGTCTCAGTCCCATTAGTCAATGCGCTAAGGCATTAAACTGGGGTGTTAGTTTAGAAGAGTTTGGCTCAACATTCTTTTCTAATGGAGCAAAGCCAAGTTCAATATTACAAACTGATAGAGCTTTAAGTGATACAGCATTGCAAAGACTAAAAACAAGTTTTAATAATAACTATGGTAAATTAAAAAACAGTAATTCTACAATTGTTTTAGAGGAAGGATTAACATTTAAGCCAATTTCTATTAGTCCAGAACAAGCTCAGTTTTTAAGTTCAAGACAATTTAGCATTGAAGAGGTTGCAAGAATATTTAATGTGCCACCTCACATGCTTAAAGATTTAAGTAAATCAAGTTTTAATAATATTGAAATGCAATCTCAAGAGTTTGTAACATATACATTGATGCCTTATATTACAAGAATTGAACAAGAGATGAATCTTAAATTGTTTAGAACAAATGAATTAGGCAAAACATTTATTGAGTTTAATGTAAATGGATTGTTAAGAGGTGATGTAAAGTCAAGAACTGAGGCATATAAAACAGCAATCACAAATGGTTATATGTCAATAAATGAAGTAAGACAAAAAGAAAATATGAATTCTATTGAGGGTGGTGATAAACATTTTATGCAAATGAATATGACAACAATAGATAAAGTTGGAGAGGATGCCATCACTTAAATGTGCTAATGGCAAATGGAAGTGGGGTGAAACTGGGGCTTGTAAATATGATTCTAAAAAACAAGCTGAAGATGATAATAGTAATTACAGAGCATTGTCTGATATAGATTTAACTCCAACAGAAGGAATGGTTGCTGAGGCAAAGAAAGGAAAAGAATGGAGGGCTGAATTTGGAAGAGGTGGAACAGATGTGGGATTAAAGACGGCCAATATGATAATTGACAATTCATTAACTCCAGATAGAGTAACAAAAATGTTTAGCTATTTAAAAAGGCATGAAGTAGATAAACAAGGTGAAGGATTTACTCCAGATGAGGATGGTTTTCCAAGTGCTGGAAGAATAGCTTGGGCTTTGTGGGGTGGTGATGCAGCTATTAAATGGAGTGAAAGAAAAAGAAAAGAAATAATTGAAGAGGAAGAAAAAGGAGTAAGAAATATAAATAATAATAATATGGAAAAAAGAATTTTTAACGTAGAAACAAGAGTTGATTCAACAGATGATGGAAAAGATGTTGTTGTTGGCTATGCAAGTGTTTATGATTCAAGATCAAATAATCTTGGTGGTTTCTATGAGTTTGTAGAAAGAGGAGTGTTTAATGAAGATTTAATTAACTCTTCTGATGTTCGTAGTTTAATTAATCATGATCCAAATCTTATTCTTGCAAGAAGCACATCTGGAACATTAAAATTATCAGCTGATGAAAGGGGATTAAAGTATGAATTTGAAATGCCAGAAACATCTTATGGAAAAGATTTAGCTATCTCAATGAAGCGAGGTGATATAACACAAAGCTCTTTTGCATTTACTGTTGCAGAAGATGAATGGTCAACTGATGATGAAGGCAACAACATTAGAACAATAAAAAAAATAGATAGGCTTTATGATGTTTCACCAGTAACTTATCCAGCTTACAACATGGCTGAAAGTGATTTAGTAGTTGCTAAAAGAGGATTAAAAGAATATCAAGAAAGTTTAGTTGAGGAAACTAAAGAAGAAAAAATTGAAGAAAAAGAAAACAATTTAGTGAGAGGCTCTCTTTTCTCATTAAATATTGAATTAAAAAAGAGAAAATAAATTAAAATAATTAAAAAATGAAAACATCAATCGTATTAAAAGAGGAAAGATCTGATATTATTTCTCAGTTGGAAAGCATTAAAGATGTTGCTACAACTGAGGAAAGAGATTTATCTTCTGAGGAAAATAATCAAGTGGATGGATTGTTAACAGAAGTTGACAATTTAGATGCTAAAATAGAAAGAGCTGAAAAAATGGAAACAATAAAAAGAAATGCTGCTGTTATTTCTGGAGTTACAAGCAAAAAAGAAGAAAAAGAAATAAGAGATTATTCTTTTCAAGATGCTTTATCTCAAGCTGCAACTGGTAGAATCGAGGGGCTTGTAAAAGAAATGGACCAAGAAGCAAGAAACGAGTCAAGATATACTGGTCAATCTTACAAGGGAATTGGTATTCCTTCAAGCATATTAACAAGAGCTGCTGTTGGAACAACTGCTGGAAATGCAACTCAAGTAATGGCATGGACAGACCAATTAGAAGCAAACTTAGTAATGGCATCTGCTGGAGCTAATTTTTATTCTGGAGTAAACAACATGAAATTCCCAGTATTTTCATCTATCAATTCTGGTTTCGTTGCAGAAACTGGTGGATCTGCTCCAGCTGCAAATGGAACTGCAACATCTTTGACTTTAAGTCCAAAAAAATGTATTTCTATTGTTAACGTATCTGCTGAGGCTGTAACTCAAAATGCATCAATTGAAGCTGCATTAAGAAGAAACATGGCTCAATCAGTTGCTGCGACAATGGAATCTGCATTCTTAGCAAATAGTGATGTTGCTAATGCTCCATTATCTTTATTTGATGATGCAACATCTTCTGCAACATCTGTAATTTCAGTTGCTAACGTTGAGAAAATGGAAACAGATACTTTAGCTGCTGATGTAAATTTAGAAGGATCAAGAATGGCTTACATTCTAAATCCAGCTGCATATTCTGATATTAAATCATTAGCTCAAGTTACTGGTGTTTCTGCATTATATGATAATGCTGATAAAAGATTAAATGGATATTTCTCATTTATTACATCAAACTTAAACTCTGGTGGAACTGCTTCAAAAACTGCTGCTTTATTTGGAGATTTCTCTAAAGTACACATTGCACAGTTTGGTGGATTAGATGTGATTTATGACATTTACTCTGGTGCTGGAACTGGTGAGCCTCGCTATGTATTAACATCTCTTGTTGATGCTGGTGCTGTTCAATCTTCTACATTCCACAAAAACTTGGAAGCATAGTAGATAATAATTAATTTTATAAAAAGGGGTGGTGGAATTACCATCACTCCTTTTTTTATAACTAAATAATATGAAAACATATCAAGTAATAACTCCAGCATCTACTTACCCAGTTTCTTTAACTGAGGCTAAATCTCATTTAAAAGTTGATACAACTGCTGATGATACTTATATTGAATCTATTATAAAAGCTGCAACACAATTAAGTGAAGAGTACACAAATAGATTTTTTATTGATACTGTTATTGACCAAACTTGTAGTGATTTTGCACAACTACAAACTTTATTTAAAAGCAAAGTAAGTTCTGTTGTTAATGTTAGATATTATGATAATGATAATTCTTTGCAAACATTAAATCCAACAATATATGATGCTTTATTAAATTATGAGCCATCACAGATACAATTAGCTGATGGGCAAAGTTTTCCAAGTATAACAAAAAGAAATGATGCTGTTGTTGCAAGATACACTGTTGGTTATGGAGCAGCTGCAAGTGATGTTCCAGAAATAATTAAACAAGCTATTCTTTTGACAATAGGAAATTTTTATCAAAATAGAAATAGTGTTGTAATAGGTAGAATTGCAACTGAATTACCAATGAATGTTAAATGGTTGCTTGATACATATAAAGTTCAGATAGTAGGATGACAATAGGGGAACTTGATAGAAGAGTAAGAATTTATTCTGTAAGCACAACTACTAATAATTATGGTGAGGCTACAAGAACATATAGTCTATTTAGAACAGTTTGGGCTGCAATAGAATGGAAGGGTGGAAGTGAAGGAACTGATCAAAGTGAAAAAATAACTGGGATGACAAAGCTCCATGTTTATATAAGAAATTTAGATATGGGAAGTTTAAATTTACAATCAAGAATTGATTATGATGGTAAAGAATATTTTCCAAAGGTTATAAATCAAATTGATGGAAGAGAAGCATTTTTAGAAATAATTTGTGAAAATAAAGATTAATGGCTAAGTCAAATATAACAGTTTTAGGAACAAAAGAATTAAACGATTTGTTTATGCAATTACCTAAACAAGTTAAGAAAAACTCTGTTTGGCAAAAGTTTTGGAGAAAAAATAGTAAGCCTTTTATTGATGGTGCAAAATCAAATCTTAATGATTTGACTGGACAACAGAATCAAAAGGATGTAAAAAGAACTGAACAATTAAAAAGAAGTATTGGTTATTTTACAACAAGAGCAAGCAGGAAATATTTAGGAGGTTTTGTTGGTCCACGAACAAAAGGAAGATTTAGTGATAAAAAGGGAAAGAGTGGATATTATGGAGCATGGATTGAATATGGTGGTGAAGTTAAATTTGGAGGAAGAGGATTTGGAAAAGACCAGCCATTTATAAAACCAGCTTGGAAAAGTAATTATTTAAAAGTAACACAAAACTCAATGAATGATGCTGAGTTTGTTATGGCTAAAGCAATAAAAAGTCATGAAAGAAAGTTGCAGAAATATGGTAAATTTGGATATTAAATGGAAATAGGAAAAGCGATATATAATATTTTGTCAAATAATACTGATGTTGTTAATTTGGTTGATACAAGAATATTTCCAAATGTAGCTCCTCAAACTACTGAATTTCCTTTTATTATTTATGATGTTAATGGAGTTCAGCCAAATGATACAAAAGATGGGCCATCAACATTAGATACAAATGACGTTATGATTTCTTGTTACAGTGAAACTTATTCTCAAGCATCTGATTTAGCAAAAAAAATAAGAATTGCAATGGATAGGATTCCTGATGCAGAATATGCTACAATTAAAATACAATCAAGTCAATTTCAAGGCTATAATGATATTTTTGATAATACAAGTGGTGATGCTGGGATTTATAGAAAGGCTTTAGATTTTGAAATTAGACAAATTAATCCGACAAGTTAAAAGAAAATAATATGAAAATAAAATTAAGTAAAAATTGGAGGTATGCTGGTCAAGTAAATAAAGCTGGTAGCATATTAAAAATAACAAATCAAGAAACTATTGCTTTTTTAAAAGAGAATGGTTACTTAAAAGAAAAAAAAGAAAAAAAGGCAAAACAAAAAGTTGCCGAAGAAAATAATTAATTAATATAAAAAAGAAAAAAAATGGCTATTTTAAATGGAACTGAAATAAAAGTTTACAGCACTGGAACAACTAATCTTGTTGCATTTGCTCAAAACTGTACACTGAATGTTAATCATTCACCGAGAGAAATCACAAACAAAGAGAGTAATGGATACAAAGAAATTTTAGAGGGATTAAGAGATTACTCAGTTGATATTGATGGGGCTTATGCTTGGACAAATAAATCTGGTGTAGCTTTAACAGATGGAGTTGATGATACTTTAGAAACAAATGTTTTAAATGCAAGACAACAAGTCTCATTTATATTTGGTGATACATCAACAAATGATATAAGTTATGCTGGAAATGGTTATATTACATCTGTTAGTATAACTGGTGGTACAGAAGATACTGCAACATATTCACTTACAATTGAGGGGACTGGTTCGTTAACTCAAACAGTAAATTAAAAAATTAGGAAAGGAGCTTTGGTACTTTTTGTTTAGTACCATTGCTCTGATCCTTACTAAACTAAACAAAAATGAATTATACTTTTATAGAAATAAATAAAGAAAAATTACCAATTAAATTTGGTTTTAATGCCTTGAGAAAATATTCATCTAAAACAAATACATCACTACAAGACTTAGATAAACTTGGTGTAGATATGACTTTAGATGATGCTTTAACTTTAATATATTGTGGCATTGAGGATGGGCATAGAGCTGCAAAGCAAGATTGTGATTTAAGTGTTGATGATTTGGCTGATTTGATAGATGGTGATTTTGATAGTATTGGAAAAGCTATGGAAATATTGGCTGAACAAATGGGGGGTAATACTGAAAAAAAGCAGAAAGCCAAGAAGTAAAAAACAAACTCTCTTGGCGAGAATTAGAGAGAATTGCTTTTGGACAGTTAGGCATGGGAGTAAATGAGTTTTATGATTACTTGCCTAAACATTTTTGGAATAAATTGGATGGCTTTTATGAGCTTGAGAATATAAGGGAAAGAAGTAAGTGGGAAAGAACAAGATGGCAAACTACTTTGTTACTAAATATTCAAATAGCAAAAGGAAAAAAAATAAAGCCAACTGATTTGATTGAGTTCGAGTGGGATAAAAAGGATAAAAAAATAGATTACGAGAAATTGAAAGCAAAAGCTGAATATATTAAAAAAATGAGTGAGCATGGCAAATAAGAGTGTTGGTTTATTAACTATTGCATTTGGAGCTGATTTAAGAGGCTTTGACAAAGCAATGAAAAAGGCTCAAAGAAGCATTGGAAAGTTTGGGGCATCTATGCAGAGAACTGGGCAAACACTTACAAGAAGCATCACAATACCAGTTATTGGCCTTGGAGCAGCTGCTGTTAAAATGGCAAGTGATTTTGAAGAAACAGATGCTAAATTTAAAACTGTTTTTAGTAGTATTCAAAGAGAAGCAGAAGCAACAGCAAGGGTTTTTAAAAGTTCTTTTGGGTTATCAAGTAAAGCAGCAAAACAAATGCTTGGTGATACTGGTGATTTATTAGTTGGTTTTGGATTTACAGAAAGAGAGGCTCTTAATTTAAGTAAACAAGTAAATGAATTAGCAGTTGATTTAGCATCATTTACAAACTTTTCTGGTGGAGCAGAAGGAGCATCATTAGCATTAACAAAAGCCTTGCTTGGTGAAAGAGAATCTATAAAATCATTAGGAATTGCAATTACAGAAGCTGATTTAAAATCATTTGCAACAGATCAAGGAAAGGTATTTAAAGAATTAACAAGAGTAGAAAAAGCAACATTAACTTATCAATTAGCATTAAAGCAAAGTTCAAAAGCTGTTGGTGATTTTGCAAGAACATCTGGTGGTTTTGCAAATCAAACAAGAATATTAGCTGGAGATTTAAATGATTTAGGGGTTGAAATTGGAACAATGTTGTTGCCAGTTGCTCAAAAAATATTACAATGGGCTAAAGGTTTTGTGGCATCTTTAACAAATATGGATCCCATATTAAAAACAAATATTGCAAACATTACATTGTTAGCAGCTGCATTAGGACCATTGTTGTCAATAAGTGGAAGTTTAATCAAAGTATTTGCAAGATTATTTAGTAGAAGTGGAATAATAGTAATGGGCTTGACAGCTATTGTTGCTGGATTTATATTTGTACTTGAAAATTACGAAGCATTTAAAGAAAGATTATCTGATTGGAGTTGGTGGAGAAATGCTTTAGTTGAAGCAGCTGCTGATTTTGTTGATTTATTAGGTGGCAGAATGGGTGGTGCTTTTGGAATATCTGATAAAATAAGAGATTTAAAAGTAGATTCAAAAGAATATATACATGAATTTGGAAGTTTTGCAGATGCTATAAAAAATCAAGCAAAAGATTTAGCAGAAGCAATGGGCTTTTTATCAAATCCTTTTTCATTAGGTGGTGGAGGTGGTGGTGCAAATGGAAGAGGTGATAATGGAGGTATTCCTTTTTTAAGTGCTATTAATCCAGAGAAATTTATTGGACCATTAAACCAAGTTGGTGAAACAATATCAGAATTAACAAAAAAACAAAAAGAGTTTAATGCTGCTATGGGAATGTTCGAAAACATTATGACAAGTGCTTTAACAAGTGCAGCTTATAGCACAGAAGGTTTTTTTAAATCTTTTATTGAAAACTTAAAAATAGCTATTAAACAACTATTAGTTCAATTAGCAGTTATAATGGCAATCAAATTATTATTAGGAGATGCAACAACTGTTAAGGCTGCATTTGAATTAGCAAAAGGAAAAGTTTTAGGATTAGCAACTGGGGGTTTGGTTACTGGTCCGACAATGGCTTTAGTTGGTGAGGGTGCTGGAACAACAGCATCTAATCCAGAAGTAGTTGCTCCATTAGATAAATTAAAAGGAATGATAAATGGTGCTGGTGGTGTTCAGCAAGTTGAGGTTTATGGTAGAATAAGTGGAAACGACATATTTATAAGTAATCAAAGAGGTGGAATTAATCGTTTAAGAACTGTATAATTTATGGCATTTGGAAAAAAGTATTTTTCATCATATAAGAGTAACAACAATTTAGATTATTATTTAGAGATTTTTCTTGAAGATTATACTGGCTCTGCTCTTGAATTAGTAATGGGTGCTGGAGGTCCTGTTATTGAATATGAAACTGATCAAGAAGATAGGTTTTCACCAATAATAAGTTCATCATGTAAAATACCATATTTAGTTGAGAATTATTTAGATTCTTTATTTATTGATGATTTAAGAAACAATTATCAAGAAAGGCAAGTTTATGTGCATATTTATAGAAGTACACAATCTGGTCATTCAGCAGTTGCTCCATTATGGAGTGGTTTTTTGGTTATGGATATTGGCTCTGGAGTTGATAAATATTTTCCTTATGAAGAGCATTTAAAATTTGTTGATGGCTTATCATTATTGAAAGACATTGATTTTGTTGATTTAGGTGTAACTGGTGGTACTCCTCCATTTGAGGAAAGAGTTCAGGGAAATTATGCTCAAGAAAATATGTATTTTGGTCCAGCAACTTATATTTATTGGATTAGAGAAATACTTGCAAAAAGTGGTGCTGCATTAACTAATCAAGGAGCATCACAAAACTATGGATTTACAACATCTGTTAACTGGTATAATGGAGAAATGAATGCAACTGGTCAAAGCTCTGATCCATTACATAAAACAAAGTGTGCTGTTTCCATGTTCCATAGAAAAGATGACCAAGGAGTTTTTTACCCAGATAATTGTTATAATGTTTTAAAAGAACTATTAAGACATTGGGGTGCAAGAATAACTTATTGGAAGCATGAGTTTTGGATTGTTCAAATACCAGAATATATTACAAATGAATCTGGAACAATATCAACTCCAGTAAATAATAATTCAAGATTGTATTCTAATACTGGTGCTTATCAAGGAAGCCAAAACCATTTAGGTAGTACATATTACACAAGATATGAACAAACAATACAAAATGATAAAATAAGTAAACTATCTGGAACAAAATATGATTATTTGCCTCTTATAAAACAAGTAAATGCTGATTTTTTAAGTTTTTCATCTAAAAGTTATTATGGTGGATTTCCATTTGGTGGAACAGCAACAACACAAGAGGTTTTTCAAGGCACAATAAACAGCCCTTCAGCTGCTGATTTTTTATTTTTATCTATTCCATTAGATTGGACATGGGATTTGTCTAATGCTCCAAATTTTCCAAATGGTCACACTAATGGGTGGTGGTGTGCTATTAAGTTTAATTTTTATGCAGCACAAGAAGATCCAAACACTGGAGTTATTACAACTTATTATTTACAATATGATTCTGGAACTGGTAATTATTTTTGGGTTGATTCTGCAAACTGGACTCCCTTAGGAAATAGAGCACCAAAATACATTATAAGTTCTAAATTAACTAATGTTTATGGACATATTGGTTTTGAACAGCAAATTCCATTTGTAGATGAAAATGGGAATGCTATCTCAATGAGTGGAGCATGGAATTTCTTTTTAGATATTGATGATTATGGAACTGGCAGTCAAAATCCAGGTTCATTTTATCTTAATTTTAGTAGATATGGTAGTCCACAAAGAATGAGAAATCCTGGAACAGCAATTCAATTACCAGCTGGTAGTGGTGTTATGTCTGGAACAGTTAGTTGGTCAAACACATTAGTGGACCAACAAGGTCAAGTTACTATTAGTTCAATAAGCAATCCAGCTGGTTTTAATGCTGGAACAGTAAGTCCAGACATTAGATTTGCAACAACATCACCATTTATTGGATTATTACAAACACTAAATAATGCTCAAAGTGCATCTAATGGAGAAACTTTTAATGTTATAAATTCAAACACACAAGCAAAACAAAATTCAGAACAATATAATTTTGGAACATTATTGTGGGGTGATTCTTTAGAGTTTGCTCCAAGTAGTTTACAAGTATTTAATGGCTCTACTTATGTAAATACTGAGCCAAGTGGTGAATGGGGAAGAGGGATTTTAACTGGCACAAAGACATTTACTGCAATGTTAATTGATGAATTTTTTAGTGGACAAACTAAAATAATTATATCCCCTTCAATGAGATTAGCTGTTGGTGTTGCTAATAAAAATGAAGACCAAGGTGGTGTGATAAGACCAAGATATGTTAATCCAATTGGTAAATTAAGAGAAACAAGAGATGGAACTGATCCAGAATATTTCTTTAGAAGAGGCTCTTTTTATACTTTATTAGATGAATGGGATTATGAGGGTTACCAAATTATAAGAGATGTCCCAACAACAACAACACAATCCAATGGAATGGGAAGTATGGGAGGCTCACAAAGTGGCTCACCAGCATCAAGTGGAATGTCTCCAAGTCCAATGGCACAAGCATTATCCCAAAACAGTCCATTAGCATATATAAGAACAACTATTCCAGCAACTGGCTCTAATGTCGCTGTAAATGGTAATTTTAATACAGCTGTTGGTTGGTCATTAGGAACTGGCTGGAGTATTGATACAACAGCAAAGAAAGCAAAGTTTGCTGCAACTGGCTCAACAAGTGAATTAACACAATCAGTATTAACTCAAGGATTAACATATCAAGTAAATTTTCAAGTTGAGGTTACAGCTGGGACATTATTAGTAAAAGCTGGAACAAGTGGAACAAGTCAATCAATAACATCTTCTGGTGATTACTCAATTTATTTAGATTGTGAAGGCTCAAGTTTAATTAAGTTCCAAGCTGGAACAACATTTACTGGTAATATTACTTACATAACTTTAAAAGACCAAAAATCATTAAGTTCTGTTCCAATTGAAGCTATTGGCTCAGCTGTTTTTAAAACTGGTGATACTTTTAATTTAATAAACAGTAATGATGATACAATTTTGCCATTAACAGTTACATCAAATCAAGGCTCTGGCGATACAACAATTAGTGTTTCATCAACTCCATTATATGAAGATATTGATAATGGCTCTTATTTACTTATTAACCAAGATGATTTATCAGAACAATATCAAAACAAAACAAAAGGAACTGTTGGTGGCTTTGATATAACAGCAACAAGTATTGATTCTGGAAGTGTAGCAATTAGCTCATATATTGATGATGATACCTTTGCAACTGCAAGTGTAAATAGTTTAGCTACAAGTGAAAGCATTAAAGCATATGTAGATGGTCAAGCTGGTCATGATGAAACATTGCAGCAAGTAACGGATAATGGAAACACAACTACAAACAGCATAATGATTGGTAGTTCTTCCAGTCCAAATTCAAAACTACAAATAAATGTAGGAACAGATCAAAATATTGGTTTTAATTCAAGTAGTAATTTAGCAAGAATTTCTTCATACAATGATGCGTTTAGTGCATCAAGTCCTTTATTAATTAACGGATCAGATATTAGATTTACTATTTCTGTTGCTGAAAAAATGCGCTTGACATCTGGTGGAAAATTAGGAATTGGAACATCAAGTCCTAATAGGTATTTAACAGTTAATTCTGGTGCAGAAAACTTTGTTGCTCAATTTACAAGTACAGATGATAAAGCATCTATTTTAATAGAAGATGATGATACATTAAATTATATTCACTCTAAAGACAG
>Ga0070751_1001372_pt1 | contig 14488 bp, 20 predicted proteins | sample VirMetDEL_Aug_28_FD_78514 | JGI IMG/M metagenome (GOLD analysis project Ga0070751, IMG submission 78514) | Aqueous microbial communities from the Delaware River and Bay under freshwater to marine salinity gradient to study organic matter... | ecosystem: Environmental > Aquatic > Marine > Coastal...
ACTCCATTTTGCACTTAGTTCATTGTATTGTAACCAAGAATCACACGAATCTACAAGAATTTGTAGATTTTCTAAACAACTAACATTAGTTGCAACAGGACCATTAATACGATAACGTGCCTGTGTACCTGTACCATAATCAATAATTTCGTCAGAATAAGTATTCAATGCTGTTTGTGATGCTGTGTCAATACGTGATGCAGGAACAGCACAACCATATCTAGTGTTTAATAGATAATCTAAAATTGCATCGCCTGGTTTTGTAATTGTGTTTGTAATTCTACATTGTATTGCGCCAAGACTTGTTGTGCCTGCATCTGTGTTATATTCTACACGTACAATAGCAAATGCACAGTTAGACATTACATCTGTACTAGTCCATCGCTCTCCTACAGGAATACCACCACCTGTAGACGGATCACTTAAAATGTCAATAGCAGTTTGTCCACCTGTGTTAAAACCAGAAGTTGATCCATTTGTAAACAACCAAATCTTAATCTTACCACTAACTTCAGTATCAATAGTTTGAGGAGTAGTATTGTTAATCAAACCTGTTACGTTACCATTTAGACCAAATTCGACTTTTTTACCATCATAATAAATATTATCTGGGATGCCCGGAGAAATAGTATCAAAAGAATACGATCCACCACCGCCACCTTGATTATCACTAACTTCTGCAAGTGCAACAACATACCACATGTATTGTTGATCTGTAGATAATTTTGCATCGATAACAGGTCCGCTTACATAACCAGAACCATAAACTACAGGAATCTTGTTATCTGTAGCAGGTGGTAATTGTACACGACCTCCACCTACACCATCACCTAATCCGCCTAGATCCGGTTGCATACGTTTTGCAATAAGTGATGATACACCTATCGTTAGCAATGTGGCGCCAACTGTACCAAAGATACCGGCTGCCGCGGCACTTAAACCTATTGCTGTACCAATTGAAGTAATTACTGCCGCAATTGCTGTAAAGACTGCCATTTAGATGCCTCCCACCCAAACTTCTTCAGATTTTTGATATCCAAATCTTTCAAATTTCAAATCAGGTGAATTAGACATCTTTGTAATAGTAAACATTTTAATTTTATCTTCTTCTACTAATTCTTCTGCTTTTTTATTATATGCTTGTATCAAACGATATCCTGCTGAACTATTTCTATATTCTGGTTCTACCCAAAAAACTAATTCTTGTAAAAATTTAAGTTCTGGGTCCCAAATGCTGTTGTTCATTATACCTGCAATCATACCAATAGGTTTGTCTTTTTCAGCAATGTATAATACTCCACCACCTAATAAAATGTGATGAAAAATTGTGTTTACATGATCTGCATTATCGCAATTACGCATTAAATCAATAGGCGTTTCATTGCGAAAATTTCTTAGCATATCTAAGATGTAATCAATGTCAAATTTGTCTGCTTCACGTATTTTCATATTAAGGTATTCTAATGTTTCTAGGATCAAAGCCAGGGAAGCCGCCGCCTCCGCCGCCTCCACCGCCTCCACCGTAGTATGTTTGATTCTTTGGTTCTTGTCCAAAGTCAAAGTCTACGCCAGAGATAGCATATACACGATCCATTGATGTATCAGTTGGATTGAATACTTTCCAACTTTCTTCGTTTGTTTTTCTACCAGCAATTCTGTTAGACAACACAGTTTTGTAACTGCTTGCCGCAACTGCTACTGTAAAGTTATCTTGCTGACTATCTCTATCTTCTGTAATTCCATAACTTGTTATAATACCTGTAAATCTTAAATATGTATTATCTAATTCGTTATTATCGTCATAAAAACCACGCCATACTTCAACTTCACTACCTCTAATCTTGCTGTCAAGTACAACAAAGATATTATTTGTGTCAATACCAGACAATGAAATCATAGTATCACCAGCAGTAACACGTAAATCTCTGTTTTGTGCACCTACTTGCAATAATCCACCTAATGCAAGATAAACATCACCATCGATAGTTTCGTTTTTATATGCACTACTAAATCTATATGTAGATGTATCAGTAGGATCAGTGTAATCGTTGTAAATTGTTAGTTTTACAAACTCTGCTGATTTGATTGCGCCTGTATTTTGTACTTCTGGTATATTTTGTGTCATAATTTACGCCGTTGCTACCCATTCGTATAATTGAAAGTCATCAGAAAATTCAATTAGTGCATTTCCTAATATTACACCAGATTGTTTTTGATATCCGCCTGGTACTAATTTATAAGTAGGCATATTAGGGCAGAATAATTTAAATTGACATGAATTACCTACTGTAATACCATTACCTGCAACACTAGTAGTTAAGATATTAGGTCTGTGTGTAGTAATTTGTACTGTAGAACCAGTTCCACGTAAAACTTGTGATTGCACAGTGAATGGATAAGTGTTATTACCAATTTGAATCAAGTCATTTGGTTCAAATAACACTCTTGTTGACGCAATAGCAGGTAAATTACTCAATGTTAATGTGCTACCCACAAAACTTTGTACTGTTATACCGTTGATTTGTGCTGAACTCATCGACCCTTGATATCTAAATATCCAAGATAAGCAAGCATTGTTACCAAATGTAACTGTTTCTGGTACATTTCTGTCTAATGTGTCTAATGCTTCCATCAAAGCACGTGCTTCGTTGTATCTAAAACGACCGGGCATAGTTAAATTGATACGCCATGGTTGGTATGTTGGTGTTTCTGAAGTTCTTGCAACTTCATTACGTGTAAATTGTATGCCAACAACCTTTCGTCTATCAATTTCTATAGCATTACAATTGTCAATAATTGTTTGTAATCCAGCCATCGTTATTTCCTATTATTTTTTAGAAAACGATTTTAGTTCTGTTACGTTGCGAATCTCTGATCCATAACCAACTGCATACATTAACACAGTTAATGGCAATAACCAAAGAGATACTGCTCCTAACATGTGTCCCCATGTTAGAGATATCGCACCTAAACTAAAAACGTTTAATGTGCCTGTTTGTGGTACTTGTTTTTCACTTACTATTCTCATTTGTTTCTCCTTATAAATTATTAACCGTATGGCATTTCTTTTTGTGCCATTTGCACGGTACCTAGTAATGTTTTTCTGTTTTCTGCAAACAGTTGTGCAACTGACTTAGCATCGATTGCACTAATTTGGTTAGTAATGTAAGTATTGTTTACTGTGCCTCCCATTCCTAACTGATCATTGGGTATAATAGTTCCTGCTGTATTTGGTACAAACAATTCAGGTCCTCTTTCACCAACTATCGATGGTCTACCTACTGGAGGTCTACCACCATCTGCAAATCCAAAGAGTGATTTGATTGCACCAAAGAATCCTCCACCAGTGCCTCCTGCACCAGTGCCAAAGATTGTAGCAATCATTTTTTGTATCTGACTTCTAATTATCAACTCAATCATACTGTTAATTAAATCTTTGAATGACAATTTACCTGTCTTAACAAAATTTACAAGTGCATCTTCCATGCCCTTTGTCATAGTATCAAATGCTTGTTTTGCTTGTGCGGCACCATCATAGGCTTTTTCTACATAAGCATCAATTGCGTTTGTCCAACCAGTTTCAAATTCACGTGATGCATCATAATTTTCTTTAAATTGATCTTTTAATTCTTGTGAACCTTTTTCAGCAGCCGCATAATACGCTTGTATCTCAGCAGTACTTAATTTTTCACCGCGTCTTGCTTCTTCTGCTTCAATGGCTGCTTGTGCGGCTTCTCTGGCTGCAACTTCAATGTCATAATAACCTTTTTCTAATTCAGTCATCGTCATTTTTGCATATTCATCTTGCAAATTACGCAGTTCTTTTTGCATATCAATTTGTTGTTGCAGACTAAATTGTAAAAGTTCGTTGGCACGTGTTTTTTCTATAACAGCATCAGTACTATTTTCTATTGCTTTCTTTTCTTTTTCGTAATCAGCGATAAGTTTTGCTAATGCCGCTTGTAAAGTCCCTATACTGTTTCTAACATTTTCATCATTGCTAATTTGTGCTTTAGCAATCTCATCTTGCAATCTACGTTTTTCTTCTAGGTATCTTTCTTCAAATGCTTGTATTTCAGATTGCTTTTTAGCCGCATCTTCACCTGCACCTATCAATTCACGTTCTAATTTTAATGCTTTTACTTGTTCTTCGTTTCTGCGTTTGTATTCTCTAACGCTATTTGCAATTTCTAAATTAACTTGTGCAATTGCATTTGCAATTTCTAATTGCGATTCGGCAGTTGCAACACCAGAACCAGCAACATCACTTAATGCCTTATCAACTTCAGAAATCATTGCTTCAAATTCTGCTAATTCTGCGGTTAGATCACTTGTATCATCAGCCAGTTCTGAAAAATCGTCAAAAAGTTTGTCTATTCCTATAAATGATGCGATTGCGGCGGCCAAACCACCGATAAAACCGGTAAGTGTTGCTACGGCTTCTCCCAAATAACCAGCAGATTTGCGTAATCCTTCCCAAATAGGTTTAGTACCTTTTGCTAGACCTAATGCACGTTTTATATAATGCCCTATAACCGCAAAAGTTTTACCTAAACTACTCAATGCTACGAATGCCTTGTCACTAGATGCTCTGAGGCCCATAAATGCGGCTGATAATCCCCTAAACAACTTGCCTATTGCACTAAATGCTAATAAAGACATTCCTATTTTAAATACTGTTTTAAGAGGACCTATAATTTCTTGGATATTTTTTGTTGCTTTGTAAATTGAGAATGCAAAATATGTTATTACTCTACTTACAGATGTAGTAACCTTACCTTGTTCATCTACTGCCCCAACTGCTAATAATGCCGCAGTACGCAACTGGTTCATAGCCTGACTAACTGTAGGTATTCTTTTAGCAAGGTTAATTAAACCTTGTTTATCCATTTCTTTTAACGCATCAACAATAACATTAGCAGATACTTTACCTTCAGATGCTAATTTTTTCAATGCACCTACACTTTGTACCCCTACAATTTCTGCCATCTTTTGAGCAACTGGACCCAAATTTTCAATAACTGCGTTTAAGTCTTCACCTTGGAATCTACCTAGTGAGAATGCTTGACCAATGTTATACAATGCACTTTCTGCTTCTCGGGAACTAGCACCAAACACTGATAATGCTGATGATAATTGCAATGTAAAATTAGCAGTATCTTGTAACGATAATCCTAAACCGTCAGCAGTTCTACCTACTTTAGTAAAAATATCTGCTACCGTTTCAATATTTTGTCCTGTTGCTAATGAAATTTTACCAATAGTATCAAATGCTATTCGGGCTTGATTAGCATCTGTTATAAATGAGTTTAATTTATTTTGGATAGTTGTGACAGAATCAGCAAATTCAGTTAATTCTTTAATACTTACCGCGGCGGCAAGAGCAGTTAATGCTTTAGTTAAACCACCTATGCTTTGTTGAGCACCTTTAGTATCGACTTCAACTGTATATTTTAAATCTGCCATTGTATGTTCCTATTTTTTCATTATTTGCTTCACAATCTTTCGTACTTGTTTTATCATGGGTTTAGTCATACCATTAGGTGCTTGTTTACTGTACCCTTCGTCTAATCGTTTTGCATATGCGTAGTCTGCAACGATTGTATCGCCTTGCAAATATGTATGATCTCTGGCATATCCATTATCTACTGGTGTTTCTTTAACAAAGATTTTGTATGCTTCATCAGGTACATCATCTAATTTTTTAATGATGCGTTTGATACTAGGTGTCATTTTATCAGTCTTTTTTATTAACTTCATATTTTTTACCTTTTATCGCATACAATTCTTCAAGTGTTAAATCTGGAACTGGCGCTCTTCCATTTTTACTATTTGCTTTTTTGTTATGATAGTTTTCAAATGTTAATGCCGCATCCATAATATATAAGTCAAATGTATCTGCTTTCATCAAAACTTCGCTAGGTAAAAGACCATATCTCTTACCTAATGTGTCAATTTGCATTATTGATGTCATCTTAGGAGAATCGATCACTAATGCATCAGTTGTTACTTTCCCAAAAGTTCAGTAACCTTACCAATTGCCTTCATCAAAACTTTACTAGGTAACATATTTTTATTACTAATAATTTGTTTACCATTTTCGTCTAAGATAAGATTTTTAACAATATCAATAATATTGCCTGTGTCTTGCTCAGAACCTACGTTTGCAAGTTTAGTAAACACTTCCATAGGTTGACGATCCCAACTATAAAAAACTAGAGGTTCACCAAATTCTTTAGTGGTATCTTCGTCATCTATTGTGAGTTCGACTAACTGGGGTTGTGCTGATAATTCTGATAGTTTCATTTGTTATTCTCCTGTGAATTGTTGATATTGTATTTAGCAGAATCGTCTACTGATTCTAGTAGTTGATTTAGTAATGCTAAACGAAATTGTTGTTTGGCTTTGAGTTGCCTGATAGTTGCACCCAAGTTATCTAACATGGGCATCATTTTTGCCTCATCAGCGATGAGTGATCTGAGTTTTTCTTCGTCTGTTTTGAGCCAGACTTGTGCTGAGTCGTTCATTTATTTTTCCTTATAAATTATTAAAAGTGAGTAGGGAGTTGCCTCCCTACTCGATTGGTATAACAATTATGCTACGGTTGTACCTTGTGATAAGATGCCGTCTACAGCAATAGTCATTGGTGATACCCAAATAGGAGCCTCAGGGCTCACAGTTGGGGCAATGCTAGTAATGTATCCAAGACCTTGGTAATAGTACTTACCGGTAACATCAATTTCTCCGTCCATAACTACTACAAATTGTACTTCGACTTTGTTTGCAGAAAGACCATTGACACCCCATTCAGGAGCAGTAGACTGTCCTGTAGTTAGAGTACCAAAAAACTCAGTGTCTTCGATAACCATATTAGTTTCAATACTGTTATCTGCAGGAGTAGTAATCTTGTTCATGTCTGTTGAACAGAAGTCTGTCCAAGAGAATACTCCAGTTGAGTTAGTAATGGTAATGTCTTGTAAGCATTCTACATCTAAGAAGTCAAATCCAGAAACTGTTGCTACAGAACCTGTATAAGCATTTGCAGTGTCAGTACTCAAGTAGATATGAGGTTGTTTACCTGTTGTGTTTACTGTAATTCTTGCCATGTTGTTGTCTCCTTAAGATTGATAGGCGTTATTAAATTCTAAACGTGTTAAGTCAAATGTATAGGTATGTATTTCACTACGATTACCTATTGTAACTTCTCTGTCAAATTCTACTGATGTATAACCATCAAAAAAGTTGACGTTTGCGGCTAAATCTTCAATAGCATCTTGTATTGCTACAGACTGTGGATCATTTTGAAATGATATGTACATGATATTGAATTGATCAATAGCATCATACATCGAACCACAGTTTTGAATTGCTAACTGATTAACTGTTCTACTATTAGTAGTTACGTCATCAACATACAATCCATATGCTACTGTGTCTTCGTCACTAGGATAACTTGCAGATACTTCGATAATTGGAGTCTGTTGTCTCGCAACTGCTCGTAAGTAAACTACTACATCATCTTTGTCGACCAAAGGTCTAGCCATTAAAAGTATCTCCTATCACCAGTGAAATAGTCTGGATCAGATGTCCAGTTTTCTTCCAACTTAGTAGTAGGACCATCTGGCGCATCATTATTCAAGTCATAAAAATTCATCAATTCTAATGCTTTAGTCCATTCGGCTTCAAATCTGTCAACTGCATGATTAAAGTTTGCAGTATCAACAGAGTTGACATTAGACGTATCAGACACGATACTCTCGTAGAAGATTTTCACTGCCATGAAAGTATCAAGTCTGATTAACGTTTGATCATTTTTAATTAATTGACCTGGATTAAATGCAGATACCATTTGTCCATTAGGTAAGTTAGCGTAATATGATGCTCCAAAAACAGTATCACAATACTTAGGCCACCACCCAAATTCAAGTTTATACAAAATCTCTTGTGACCCTACTTTAAAGTAGTTGTCCCAGTCGATTTGCATTTGTGATGCACGCCTTTCTGCCGCAGGATCATAAAATATGATGTCTGAGACTGTTGCATTTGATACCCTTTGATATGGAACTGACATATTATTTTCCTATACTAATTGAATTAAGCCTGTAGAATGTTAATAGCTCCGCCTCTTCTTAAATCAGCGACACCTGCACCCATGTATGCAAGACCAGTTACCCACATTTGTAGTCCACCGGGCTTCTCACCTGTCTTAATTTGAAGTCCTTCTTTAAGAACAGTGAAGATAGCAGTTTCATGGAAGTAAGCACCAACTAATACTGATTCGCCAGATACGCCAGCAACAGTACGTGTTGCACCATCCAAGAATGTGGTGAAAATAACTGCACAACCATAGATGTTGGATAACTGACCAGTTGCTAATAGTTCTTCACCAAGTGAAGTAATAGCAGATCCGCCTGAATCAGCAGAACCAACTGCTCCGCCTGTTAATTCATCAAGCATACGATTCATTGAAGAACCACTTCGTGTTGAAGCAGTAACTTCAGCAGAGTCACCATTAGAATCTAGTACAACAATAGGTGTACCTGGTAAACGTGCTGTTTTGTAGTTTTGCTTAACGTTACGAATCAAGCCAAGTACTGAGTTAGCAGTAAAGCCTGATGTAGCACCAGCTGGGGAATCTCCGTCAGCAACAAGTTCCATAGCACCTAACTCAGTTGGACGAGCAAAGCCGTCTTGTGGAGCAGGTGAGTAGTTTACGTTACCTGGGCCTACTTTAAATGAAGTGAAAGCGGCGCATACACGCTGATCAACTTTCTCTGCATAAGATTCGCCAAGTTCAGCACCAATAGTTGCGGCTAATTGGAAAGAAGTTGTCCATCCATAGAACACATCAAATGCTGTGGCTGCAACTGCTGGAGTTGCTGTGATAGAGCCTTGTCCAAGGCTTGGGTTTTGTTCAACTGCACCACCTGTAGCAAAACCACCGTCTCCATTAACTGGGGTGTAGTCTTGGTATGTGATTGGTGCAAAGTTAGGTACTAAGTATTCGTTACCTTGAGTAGGTGTAACTACCTGTGTAAAGTCTACTAGACCTTGGCTTTCGTGCATAGCACGTAAAGCAAAGTTTGCAATCGCAGTAGTGAATCCATCTGATTCGTTATTACTGCCTCCTAATATATATGCCATTGTAGTAATCTCCTATATGTTGGCTTATAAAACTTTCCTAGATGTACCTGAAACTGTCATGCCCACACTCTGACTTTTTAAGCCAGTACCTTTACCTAGACCATTCCTTTGAGCCCAAGCATTGAATGCCGCAGGGTCTTTAGAATAATCAGGTATTTGGTCAAGGGGAGCACCAGCAAACATGTTGCCTTGTCCAGGTCTTAATCCAGATCCTGATTGAGTTGCTTTTTGCTTAAGTAACTTTGGGTTACCTATAGCAATTTCTTCAACTAAACCTCTCAAAGAGAGTGGATTACCATCATCACCATAACGCTCTTGACCTTTGCCATTGACTATGCTGTAAGTTCCATCTTCATTCCAAGCAATATTTGCTTTAATCTTTTGGACAGCATATTCTGATAGTTCAGTGTCGAATCTGTCACCCATTGTTTGCAGTATATCTGTTTCAAGTTCTTTTACTTTCAGTGCTTGCTCTTTTTGAGTAAGTTCTGAACGTAATTTTTGAAACTGTTCATGCAAATCGTTGGTTGAAACACGATTTGATTGTCGTGGCTGTTGTAGTTCCACTGGCTGTACGTTGCCATCGGTTTTTTGAGCCGACATCTTAGCGATAAACGCAACTGCATCTTCTACAGAACTTAAGTCTGTACCAGATGCTTTACTCAAAGCATTCAAAATACCTTGAGTTTGTGCTTTGCGAATAGCGCCAGGGTTAACTCTAGGCTCGTTTGAAGAATTTTGAACTTCATCGTTCACTTGATCTTCCACAAGGGCTTGTTCGTTGCCAACGTCTATTTGATCACTCATTTAATTCTCCTATTATAACGTAATAACCGTTTATTTGTTGTGATATTGTATTTATCGACCAGTATTCATACCAGTCAATTGTACAGCAATTGCTTGCTGAGTTTCATATGAAGGTCCTGTATTTTGAATGGGTACACCTGGTCCGTTCTGACCTGTGTAACCAATCATATCATCGCCTGCATATTCACTACCTTCTTCGCCTTCGTATTCTTCTTCCTCTTCACGTTTAGAAGGAATCTGAGATCCTAAATCTCTGCTCAATACTAACTCGTTTTCTTCAGTCATTAATTGTTTAACTGAAGGATCTTCAATTGTATCAATATATGCTTGTTCATATTGACCAACTGATTCTTGAGGTGCTAGAATACCAATAATGTCTTTTGTAATCAATGCATCAACAATAGTATTTTCTGGTACTAATTGTTTTGCTTCTTTATAGACAGCGATTCGATAGTTTGTGTCATGTGCCTCATAGTCAGTTGCATAAACAACTTCACCCGCCCAACGCATGTCCATAAAACGTGCCGCGTAAGTAAAGATTAATTCTTCTGCAACTTCCATTAGTCTTGCTTTTGCTTTTGCCAATCTATGAAGTGTTTTACGTTCTTCAATGATTGCTACCCCTGAAGCAATTTGATGTTTATTTTGTCTTAGTCCACCTAGACCAGTTAAGCCTTCGATTTGATCTAGCAATTGTTTTTGCTTTTCCATAATCTTAGTTACATCGCCTGTATCTACAGGGATAGTCTCAACTTGCCCTTGTGTTGCTCTAACAATAGCACCAGCATGAACAGGAATAGAAATACCCCTGTCTGCTCTGATAATTGTTTTTGCAAATTGCATTGAAGAATATGCTTCACATTCTAGTTTGTAATATTCTCTTTGTGCATCTGATGCAGAATCAATGTCTGAAATACCAACATCAAATCTGCGAGGATCTCTGCGACCATATGCAATAAATCCAGGTATACCCATACCAGCTGGAAAGTAACCTTGACCTAATACTGTTGCATCGTGGTCCATTTTTTGATCTTTTTCTATTTCATAACTAATCCAATATGAAGGTTCGCTTTCATTACCTAAATGATAACACTTGTAATAATAACATTCTTCATTTTCGTTTTCTAATACTTTAACGTATTTTAAAATAGGTGCACCACCATAGAAATCAAATTCCCAGTCATGCACTTGTAATGGATTAATTGCAACTACGTAAGGTCTACCTAAGTTACCTTCGCTTTCTTCAGGCATATCTACAAAGATCCAACAATGCCCATAGATACTAGTAAGATCACCTACGTTCTCCATAAATGCATCCATTGTTCTGTTTTGTAAATCAGCATCCAATAACATTAATTGAGACCACTCGATGTTATTTGGATCGATCATTGTGGCTGTGGGTGTGCAAAATCTTAAGTCACGTTTTACGCCTGGCTCAAAAAGAATATCGTTGATTGTATCAACAACATAACGACAGATAGGTTGTGCTACTGTATTCTCAATTAAATCTCGGTAAAGATTTGAATCTTCTGAGGGACGCTTCTTGCGTACATAAGTTTTGAATGGATAGCCTCCTAGATAAGCATACTGATATCCCATCATTTGAGGATACAGTGCTTCATACATAGGATTGCGTTTTAGCAGTTCTTTTGCTTTCATTGAGTAGTCCTAAAGATATCTTATTTATATTGCAATATTGTATTTATATTTTATGTTATAGTTTTATGTTTGCAGTTTTCATCATGCCAACGTGTAAGCAGTGCTGGTGTTGTATAAACGTTGCAATATTTACATTTGCGTGAATTTTTACTGCCAAAAAGATTATGTCTACCCTTTCCAATCATATCTTGTGTATTATCTTGTCGTGTACCTAAATGCAAATGATCTGGGTTGCAACATTTAGGATTATCACATGTATGCATTACTACTTTATTGTCAGGTATGTGACCCTTGTGTATTTCGTAACTTACTCTGTGCGTAGTTCTCATACCACCTCGTTCGTTGTCCCCATAATCTGTGTCTCTAATCAAACCATACCCAATGTTGTTTGTAGACAATTGCCATTCCCAACATTCAGTTTGTTCAATGTACTTACAACTACGATATAATCTTTCATCTATTGGTGTTGTTTTTCTTTGTTTTTTAGCCATATTAAATATCCTCCGTATAACATATATTGTATTTATACTTAGAAAATATTTTTTAAAATAAGATATACTTTACCATATTACATGATCAGGCACTTCGTTAGTTTCACCTAATATTTCTTCCCACGTGGGCCCTCCCTCATAAAGGGGAGAATATGGTTTGTGTCTTAATGCTGGATCGCTATAACGTTGATAACGTTCATCCATGCCCACATACTCACCAAACATACTTTGATCGTGTTGCACAGGGAACAAATGATGTATGCCATATCTAATGCAGTCACCTAAACCATCGATGTGTGCATACTTTGCATCTGCATATTTGACAAGTTTTTTACGTGAACCATCTTCAAAGTGATAACTTTGTAATGCTTCTATCAATTGTGTATCATAAGGTGATACATGTAAGCCGCCCCTGTTGATAAAAGCATTACTAGAGTTATCTGTGTCACTAATCAAAGGGTTTGATTTTCTTGTGTTAACAATAATAAAGCCATACTTTTCTAAGATTACTCTATCAGTTACACCAAACACACTAGTAGTGTCTCTGTTAGTTTGTGCACCTGTCATATCGATAATAGAGTAAATGCGTCTGTGAGGATAATCTTGTCTTATCTTTTGTGCTAGTTGTTCTGTACCACAATCTTTGATTGCATACGATTTTAAGATTTCAATTTTACCAGAAGGTTCGCCTGGTCTAGTTACTTGTGCAACTGTACAGCACATAACTTTTTTGTTGAAATCGTGGAATGTATAAATGTCACCTAAATTGTCAAAGATATCGTGGCAGTGTTTTGCTTTGTTAAATGTGTAAAACATTTGATCTGTAATTGCTGACCAACTACACATATAATCTTGGTCAAACTTAAGAGGAGACAATATGCGTTTTTGTTCTTCAATAAAATCTAAGTTACCAGAACGCATTTGCAAATAGTTCATGTGTCTTACAATATATCTGTCAGGGTTGTTAGTTGCTAAGTTGAACAAATCATAAAGCGGTCCGTTTCCGTTAGGGGTACTAATCACAATTAGTCTACCTTGTGTATCAGGTGAACCAACACGGGGACGCAATCTGTTTGTAATTTCTTGTAGTGTTTCTTGTGAATACAAAGCCGCTTCGTCAGCAACCCATATACCTACGTTCAAACCACGTAAGTTTTCTTTCATTTCTGCTGACTTGCATCTTATAAACACACCTGAAGGAAACTTGATAGTAAGTTCACTATTGTTGATTTCTTTACCATCACGTAAACCAAAGTGTTCAATACAACTTTGTTTTAATGGTTCCCAAATTAGTGACTTAATCATTGATCCAGTAGGAGCACTATAGATAATATCTTTACCCTTATGATACTTTTCGTCAGTAGCAAATAGTGGTAGGGCTACTGAAGCAAGAAATGTTTTACCAGATCCTACAGGTACAATATCAATGCAATGCTTGTTTGTAGTAAGCCAATCTTGCATGATAGTAGATTGTTCCCCATAAAGAGGAATATCTATTGCATTTGTGTTACGCTTTTTTCTTGGCATCGATTACAGTTAATTTAGGTGTTACGTCACGCCACTCAGGCAATTCTTGTTGCTGAAAGTTAAAACTGTTATGCAACGATTGACCCAATGTAGTATGATCGATTTCATGCTTGTCTGCTACTACTTTTGCTAACAACATTTTTTCGTATGTTAAACGAGCATTCATGTCACACGCTAAAATTGCGGCATGATAACCTTCTGCTAATAATTGCTCAAAAGGTTTACCGCATTGTTTGGCAACTGCTAACAATATCTTAGCGCCATCGATTTTGTTGGTAGAACCTTTAGGTCTACCAGCGCCTGGCTGTCTGCCCCCTTTTACTGGTTTCTTTTGAGTAGTCATTGTTTATCCCTCGATTTTGATTTCGGGAAATAATGCTTCTAGTTCAGGTGTCATTACACCTTCTCTATGCATATGAGCCTTAAAAATCATTTGTTCGCGGTCAGTAGATAATGTGTTAATAAACTGAGTTACCGCATCTACAGTTGGGTTTGCTATTACTTCTTCAATAGTCATTTTTGTTTCTCCTTTATTAGTGCATCAATCGCTTTTTCAAGTTTGGCACTTAATGTTTGTGTACCATTTAGTTGCAACAATTTGGTACGTGCTATAATTACATCACTAGATGTTGACAACTGACTAAACTGTTCAACAATTCTATGCTGACAATTTTGACAACACAATTTTTTGTGTAAGTATTTAAAGTCTAAGTCACTTAATTTTAATGACATTATAATTTTCCTTCATAGTCTAGCAAGTAACTACTGCATATACCCTGATCAATTAACATTTGTTTTATTTTGATCAAGTCTGTTTTTGGTCTATGCACTATCATGTTACCCACTAGTTGTTTTTGCTC
>Ga0070751_1001375_pt1 | contig 14477 bp, 17 predicted proteins | sample VirMetDEL_Aug_28_FD_78514 | JGI IMG/M metagenome (GOLD analysis project Ga0070751, IMG submission 78514) | Aqueous microbial communities from the Delaware River and Bay under freshwater to marine salinity gradient to study organic matter... | ecosystem: Environmental > Aquatic > Marine > Coastal...
GTTGTATTTGCAGATAAAGAATTATGACCGACTACAACATTATCATTACCTGTAGTATTAGCTAACCCACATTGGAAACCTACAGACGTATTTCTTGTGCCTGTAGTATTAGCACCTAAAGCGGAATACCCTACTGCTGTATTTTCATTAGCAGTGGTGTTTGCAGAAAGCGCCGAAGAACCAACGGCAGTGTTGTTAGAAGCGGTGGTGTTTGCATCTAACGCAGAATCACCAACAGCCGTGTTGCTAGCTCCAGTAGTATTTGAAGCAAGAGCCTCTTTACCAAGAGCAGTAATTGCAGAGCCACTTGTGTTTGCGACTGCCGCATTTCGCCCTACAGCCGTGTTGCCACTACTTGTGTTTGCACTTAAAGCACCAGAGCCAAGCGCCGTGTTGTTGTTTCCAGTTGTGACGGCACCTAAAGTATTGTTTCCAAATCCTGTATTTCTTGAGCCTGTTGTATTGGAATCAAGAGCCTGATGCCCCACAGCGGTGTTGCTTGCACCTGTCGTGTTAGCGCTGAGTGACACATAACCTACTGCCGTATTGTCGGCTCCTGTAGTGTTTGCATCCAAAGACAAAGCGCCTACGGCTGTGATCTGCACTGCAGTTGTATTAAGAGCCAGCGCACCATAACCAATTGCCGTATTGTATGCTGTATTCACAGAGGTAAAATTTTGTGCAGAGAGTGTGTTCCAACCAACAGCTACGTTACGTGCGCCTTTGGTGTCATCTTTTAATGCTTGATAACCAATAGCAACATTTCTACCGCCTTCGTTTTGATCTTCAAGCGCATAGTTGCCAATGGCTACGTTGAAGTTTGCCGCGGCGTTTGAGTAAGCGGCTTTGTATCCAACAGCAACAACGTTAGCGCCTTCTGTTGAGTTAAAGCCTGCCCCAACGCCGACAAAAGTGTTTGGTGTTCCTGAAGTTACAGCATACCCAGCTTGATATCCAATAGCAGTGTTGCTAGAAGCTGTACTAGCCAACAGTGCCTGACGACCTACTGCCGTGTTTGCCTCGCCAGTAGAGTTACTGCTTAAAGCCGACTGACCTACCGCAGTGTTTGAAGCGCCCGTGGTATTTGTTGTAAGAGCACTAAAACCAACAGCGGTATTGTTAGAACCAGTTGTTGACGCATCTAATGCTCGTGAACCTACGCCGGTATTATTTTCGCCAGTAGTATTTAATTGTAAAACTTCATAGCCTACAGCTGTGTTGTGATCTGCGGTAGTGGCCGCTGTCAGCGCACCCTTACCTACCGCTGTTGCGTAATTACCTGTGGTGTTTGCGTCTAATGCAAGAGCGCCTACGGCAACGTTAAAAGTACCTGTAGTATTGACCCCTAAAGAGTTATAACCAACAGCAGTGTTGTTTGAAGCGGTGGTGTTGACCCCTAAAGAGTTATAACCAACAGCAGTGTTGTTTGAAGCGGTGGTGTTGGCTCCTAGTGAGGATGTTCCAACCGCCGTATTAGTACTGCCAGTGGTATTTGCATCTAAAGAATTAGAACCAACTGCAACGTTGTTCGAGGCGGTGCTATTTACTTGCAACGCTTGATAGCCAAGTGCAACGTTATTGCCTCCAGAAGTAGTGCCACTTAATGACTGCATACCTATAGCAACGTTGCGAACACCTGTTGTTACCGCGTCGCCAGAAAGACCACCAAGGAAAGAGTTGTAATTACCTGTAGTAACCGCCGCGCCGGAGTTATATCCAACAGCTACGTTATAAATATCTGAAGCGGAAGTAGGATTAGAGGCCGCCAAAGTATTTTGACCAACAGCAACGTTTCTACTTCCAAGCGAGTTAACTCCTAAAGCATCGTTACCGACTGCTACGTTTCCAGAGGCTGTTGTGTTTGCATCAAGCGCCTTATAACCGAGCGCAGTATTAGAAACGCCGGTCGTGTTTGCATATAGAGCCTCAAAACCTAAAGCAGTGCTATTTATCGCTGTGGTGCTACTGTAAAGCGACCTTCTGCCCACAGATGTGTTGCTACTGCCTGTAGTAATTAAGGCCAAGGCTTGTTGTCCAATGCCAGTGTTATTGCTGGCGGTCGTGTGACTTGAGCCAGCCGCTCTGCCGATATATGTGTTGTAATTTCCAGTGGTAATAGTCTGACCTGCGGCTTGACCAAAAAGTACGTTTTGAGTGCCTTCTGTTATAGCCGTGCCAGCTGTTGAACCAACTGCCGTGTTGTTTGTGCCTGTAGTCAGAGAGTCTAAGGCGGTGTTGCCTAACCCAACATTTCCTGAGCTAGTTGGATGATTACCATCCAGCTTGATTGTGCCGCTTGAAACATCAAAGTTTGCGCCAACAGTGACTGAGCTATTAAACGTGGCCGCACCTGCCGCTGACATATCCAGAGTTAGGGCAGTAACATCAACCCCCGCATCGCTTCCTGCAAATAGCAAATCTTTATTTGAGACTGAGGATTGGATTTGAACACCGGCGGCTACGTTTCTTAATCTGCCAATTTCAGTACCATCATCTGAAAATATGAAATCGCCGCCCCCAGCATCGAGCGTGATATCACCAGCAATATCAATTGTAAAATCGCCAGACGCATTAGTAATATTGTCTCCAGCGCTAAACTGAATGTCCGTACCGCTTGTGGTGTTGCCCGCAACAAGGACTTCCGCCAGCGTATCGGTGATGCCGGGATCGACTAACGCCATTGCATCGACTACTGCCGCGCCAGAACCTGCACCATCCAGATACACTACCGCCGTCTTGCCATTTGCGATGGCGACGTTTCCTCCGGTTCCTTGAGAGATGGTTACAACTTGCGAGCCCGTGGTGGCATTCTCGATAAACATTACGCGAGAAATAGTGTTGGGCGCTATGGTGAGAGTTCGTCCTGCGCTTAGTGTCGCAGAAGAAGTAATCCTGAAGTACATTGCTCGGGCTGGATCAGAAGCTCCGTCAGCAATAGTGGTGGTGGCATCAGCATCAGATGAAAAGCAATTCTGCGTACCATAGCCGAGTGCTTCTCCAATGAGTTCGAGGTTAGTGTTAGTACTGGTTCCCCAAGTACCGGCCTCATCACCCGTTGCAATTTCTTTTAGTCTGAGATCATTGACGTATGTCGCCATTTCATTTCCTCACTGTTGCTATGCAACTTCTTTCCAATTGGGCGTCTGGCCGTCGTTTACATCTCCCCATGAGGGGGACTGACTACTGCCAACCGTAGACCAACCGGGTGTTTGACTGTCGTCAACTGCAACCCATGTTGGCGCTTGCGAATCATCTATTCCTTGCCAGTTTCCATCCGGTCCCGGAGCTATCTGGTCCCAAACAAATACACTACCAACACTAACCGTTGCTTGCGACCCTGTTGGGAATACATTGGCTACGCTTGATGTTGATACTGATCCTACAGCAGAAGCGGCTACCTCTCCCGTGGGGAATACCGTGCATCCTAGTGATGTTGTAACAGAGCCAACAGCTGATGTTGCTTGCTCCCCAGTAACAACGATGCTTGAGTCTGCGTCAACTGTAACACTGCCAACAGCAGATTGAGCTTGCTCACCCGTAACAGCAACAACAGAACCAGCATCGACAACCACGGAGCCCTCGGAGGCTGTGGCTTCTTCGCCATTGACGCCAACCGTTTGACCAAAGGCAATACTGACACTGCCTATCCGAGCAATCGCCTGCAATCCTGTCGGACTAACAATCGCTTTTGCAACAACAGAGGTGCTACCCACCGCTGACGTAGCAACCTGCCCCGTCACAGCAACATCTGTGTCTGCTTTTACTGTAACCGAGCCAACGCTTAATGTAGCGCCTTCTCCAGTGACAGGTACATTAGCAATGCCGGTAACGCTAACGTCGCTTGTGGAAGCGGTAAGAGCCTGCCCGGTAGGGCTAACATCTGCCTGAGCAACAACGGTTACACTGTTTGTTGATGCGGTTGCAGACTCACCTGTTACTGAAACATCGGCATTGGCGGCAACGACTACGCTACCAGCAGAGACTGTAGCCGCTTGACCCGTAGGCGATACGACCGCTTCCGAAATAACAGTTACAGAGCCAGCTGATATGCTTGCCTGTATGCCGGTGAGTATTGGTACGTTAGCCCCCGCCGCAACAACGACAGTGCCAACACTTGCTGTAGCTGACTGTCCGGTTGGGACGACGTTGGCCTCAGCAACAATAGATACGGAGCCTACAGAAGCGGTTGCCCCCGGTACAACTATACCTTGGCCCCAGCCTGCTTCGCCCCACCCTTGGGTGGAACTACTCCAACCCTGAAAGGCAACGACGACATCAGCCATGTTTTACTCCTTAAGCAATACGAATAATCGCGTTACTCGAATCTGCTGTGGGGAACTGAATAGTAAAGTCGCCCGCAGTAGAGGTCTTATCTCCACCAAAATCCAATATCAATACAGAACGATTTGCAGATCCGGCAGTTGTAGAGGAGTTATATATCATTGCTCCCCGAGCCGTGATGGTAGCCGTGGAAAATGTTAAGTCTGCAAAGTCGGTCAAGGCTGTAGTCCCTGACGTTGTTGGCGTAACGTTAGTTAGCGTGCCGCCACCTGACGAATAGCCCGTTCCACTTACCTCGTTGCTTGTTGTGAAAGCGGCTGTAGCCGCCCCCAAAGATGCAGAACTAGTGTAAAGCGCCAGCTTGAATGTATTACCAGTTCCAGTTGTGGTTGTTGTTCCACCGCCAGAGCCGTTTGTTAAGTTGTGTATGCCTTGCAAGATTTCTTTCTTGAAAGACGTACATATAGCCTGAGTAATCGCCATTAGATTTTCCTCAAAATTGCCGCGACATCTTCATATCCATTGCGCTCTAGCTCAACAATGGTGTCTGTTTTGCTACTGTTAATAGCTTCCTGCATATAGTTTTTAATTACATGCCGGATGTTGTCCTTATAGGCTTTTGCCTGCTGGACGATCTCTGGATGATTCTTCTCACCCACAGAAATAATTGTATCTGTTGCCCGGTCTGCCCAGTGATCAATACTGAGTCCGCCGTTCTCCGTTGTTACTACGTTCACGATTCCTGCCTGTGCAACACTTACTTCAAACATTAGCCCCTCGGTAACCTCACTGCGCCCGACCGATAGCTATCTGTCGTGCTGTAACCCTCGCCAAGCGCTTTCAACTTACCCAGCGCATCCTCATATCGCGTTGCATACAACTGCATTAAATCAGGGTCGCCCTTCAAGAAGGTATACGACTCAAGCAGACAGCCATAAAACAACGTGCTTTCCGCATTATCACCAAGCCAGCTAGTACCGCTCGCGGCGGTTGTAATAGACTCAGGCTTGTAGAAGTAATGCAATTCTACCGTGTATCCAGAGTTTGGCGTAGGCCCAAGAATAAAAGAAGACTCATCGAACAAAGCATAATACTTAGGAGTGCCTGTCGCTGTAGAGTCTGGATACGCCTCTCGAATAAAGTTTACATCCTTAAACAACAAGAACTCATACCCAGAGTTATCCACAGCTAAAGAATACGGAGCCAGAAAGTCAGACGGCACTGATAAGTATTCATTGGTTGCAGTCAGCGTTCCTGTCTTGTTGACTCGAAAGTCAGGTAATTGCACTGACTTGAGTATTCGATCCTCTGCTTGAGTAATGATCGTATTAAGGTTGCTAACAAACGTGGTTTCAGTTGTTTGCAAATAATCTTGTATCGCTGTCTTTAGCGTTGTTAATGTCCAAGCCATTAGGTCACCACCGTTACACGGCCCGCTTGAGCCTCAATGTCCAATCCTACTGTACGACTGCCTAGCTCTGTGACTCCGCCACCCACAGGGTCAAACGCAAACATTTGACGACTTTCTGCTTGTGCCCTATCAGGACGCGGATTGCGTAACGCTTGCGGGTCATCTGTACGAACACGACCAAGTTGCAACTGAGGCTGATCTGGGTCAAGAACATCTTTTCCAACCAATAATCCTGTAGGGCGTTGATTCACAACTAAAGGCACTAGGTCTTTCTTTGGATATCTAAATCCTGTTAGATCGCAAAAACCAAATGCGTGCTTGCCCTCAGCGTAACTCAAAACTGATAGCCTCCGGGAGCAACATACAGAGAGGCCTTCTCTCGTGCAGAGTCTGCCGCAAGGCTCCACTGCTCATCATAGTCTGCTTTAAGTAAGGGGGCGCGCTCTGATGCCTGCGGATACTTGATAGCTAACTTGTAAGAAAGCCCTGCAACAAAACAAGGAAGGAACCTAGCAGGTAAGTCCATATTGTTAGACGCTGGCTTTCCAGCATCTTCGATTCTTTCCATGTAGTAGTAGCCAAATGTGTACGTCTCTTGGCTATCCGGGACAGGCCATAAGTTCACAGCAATGCCGTCCGGCGTTTGTTCCACGTAGAACTCTAAAGGCTTTGACTGTGTAAGCTTGTTTGACAGATGAGCATACTGACTTACTGAGATGCGATTCATCGACTGGTCAAACTGACTCGTAGTCTGGCCTGCATCAGTACGCAGGTATCCCTCGATAATATCAAAGATTTTTCCGTCTAACGCATAACGTGATGTGCCGGGCGTAAGAACCTGCGTTCCCTCTTTGACCGTCCAAAGATTAAGGCCACGGTTTTGCCACTCAAGCATTAGAAGATCAATACTTCTTCTCGCCGTGCGATAGTCATAGCCACTGCGAAGCTCTAGGCCCGCGCGCTCAAACGCCTCTTCTACGGCGTCACTAAGATCTAAGTTGAATGCAAACGTTCCGCTAGTCGCCATTACTTAACCTTCTTCTTCTTGCGCCTGCGTGTCTTTGGCGCGCTCTTAATTTGTTTGCCTGTCTGCGCTCTGCTGATCGGCATGATTACTTGCGCTTCGACTTGGCACCAGAACACTTCCATCGCTTGCGAGAAAGATTGTTAGGTGTATTGGGATCATTCTGTTTGGATTTTGGTAGGCGCTTCTTAATACCAAGCGATCTAGCACAGTAGCTGTCGCCTTTACTTGTACCGGGCTTTACCCTAGCGCCACCACCCTTCGCCTTTCCGGCCTGACCATAGCTGACCTTCTTGCCGGAGGCTGTTACTTTAACTTTCGCTTTGCCTTTAGCCGGTCTTCCGGTAGCCATTATCTGTGCCTCGCTGTCTTCTTGGCCACTTTCTTTGGCTGTTTAGAGAATTGCTTACCTTTCTTTGTGTCCGCTTTTTTCTTACGGCTTGTTGCCGCGTACTCTTTGTCGCTTAACGACTTAATCGCCTTCTCAGGTAAGTAACGCTCACCTGTTGCTTTCTTTCCTTGAGTCGATGGCTTGCCTGACTTTGTGCGCCACTTTTGCTTAGTCCATTTTTTCAGGGACTTTTGCGACTTCTTGAGCGCCATTAGTCTTTATAGCCCCCACCAGACTCTTTGTATTTTTTAGCGAGCATCTGCGCTTTACGCGCAGACCACTGGCCGGGCTTACCGCCCTTTCCTCCGGCTTTGATTTGATTAAACAATCGCTTACGCAAAGTGGGCTTTGTATAGTTGCCCGCTTTGTTGACTGTTGACTTCTTCTTAGCTGGAGCCTTTGCTTTAGCCATAACTCTTTTTAACCTGCATAACGATATTGTAAGTATCGCCAGAACCAGCACCCACGGTAGTGAATAGAATGTCACCAGTCTTTCCTGTGCCCGCATTATTGGGTATGCCGCTGAAGCTAGTAAAGTCTATTGAGTCTCCCCAGTCAGAATTTAACTGCCACGCAAGAACATCGGTATCGGCGTCAAATAACATTTTAACGCCCATCCCAACAGTCACATACCAGATGTATTGGATGCTTACGCTGGTGCAAGCTTTGTTTGTCATCGGGTCAGGACTAAGAGCTGACACATCAATCTTAGTGACTGCCGTTTCGCCCGTACCATCAGACACGTTGCTAAAACGGAAGATGGCTGTCTTGCCATCCTCCTGTATGGTTTGCGTAGCTACTGCATCAGCCATGAGCTATCTCCTTAAGAAAGGTTAGCGTTTTGCTGGTAAAGAAACGTTACTCGGATTTCTCCAGCGTCTGTTGCACCAGTAGTTGTCCACGTAATTTTCTTGTCTGCAGTTCCAATGTCGGCCCAAGCCAATGCACCACCCGCTTGGGTAGTTGGATATTTGCGTCCAGCACCAGAGGCTACGGTAATTGAAAAAGCGTTAATAAACGTAGCATTGCCACCAACTGTATCACCAACACTTAAGACTGCGGTAGCGTTACCCATTGCAGTAGGGCAATCAATTACGCAGTCAATGATCTGTGAGTTAGCTGGAATAACAACATTAGTAGCGTTAGCCGCAGAAGCGCCGCTCGCTAAAGAACCAGTAGAAAATGTTTGAGCCATAACGACTTGGCCAGTGTTCTTGACATCTGATCCTAGCGTGGTGCCCGTGGTTTCTTTGATAGTACCGGCCTTAATAGGACCGGAAAAGGTAGTTTGTCCCATGTCAATCTCCTGTCTTGGGATGTCAGTTAAAAACTGTCAGGAAAAAATAAGGGGGCCGAAGCCCCCCGTTTAGCATCAGGATGCGCCGGGCGATCCGTAAATGCCGAGTGGATCAGATACACCGAAGCTGTAACGCTCGCGAGCTTTGTAGCGAACGTTGCCAGTGTCGAAGTCTCCATCCATTGAAGTTTCCAGAGCAGTACGCTGGAAGTGCTTCATGCCGTTTGGAATGTCGGTAATGATGAAGAACGCATTGCTGTCAGTCAGGTAGTGATTGACAGAGAAGCCTTCTGGGATTGCACCCATATTGCGAATTGCGTTGATATCATTATCGGCAGTACCAACACGCTGAGTGGTTTCTAGCAAACGATTTGCCGTAAACATCAACGCGGGTGGAACAATCAAACTGCGTGGACGTGCCGCAATCAAGAGACCACGCTCATCGGTGAACGCCGCGATTTCAATCACTGCATTCTCAAGCGAAGTTTCGTTGAGGTCAGCCGCCGTTACAGGACGGTTGTTGTTTTTGCCACCACTTACGAGCGGGTGTCCATCACCCCCAGCTACACCGTCACCTGAAGCGGTAAACAAGTTAACGCCATCACCAGACTGGAAAGAGTTGGTGAAGCCATTGTTAAGCGGATAAGCCGCTTTAACTTGCTTGGTGTAAGCCATAGCGCGGGCAAGAGCTTTGGTATAACGAGCAGACAGTGAGTCATACAAGTTATCTTCCATTGCTTCCTCTGTAATAGAGAAGCCCATTGCGATGGTCTCGTGGTTGTAACGAGCGGTGAAAGCTTCCTGAGCTGAATCGTAGCTAATAGCCGATCCTTCAGCCTTGACGGGAGCCGCCGCGAAGCCCGAGAGCTTCACTTCTTCTTCGAAAGAACGATCAGACGATTCCGTCTCATAGATCATTTCGTGCTCGTCTTCGTACTTCTCGTACTCCAAACCAAAAAGAGCGTTAAGCCCCGGCAGGAGTTCCTTCAGCATTTGTGCGCGTGAAATAGCCATTGCTTAGTTCTCCTTAAACGCCGAGCTTGGTTTCATAGGCGTGGCTCAAAGGCAGGTAGGTAACGATACAGTCTGTAAACGCATCACCTACGGTGCTTGTTGGGCCATCTACGAAATCAACAACTCGTAATGGAAGTGTATTAGTCGTAGCAACAGATCCACCATCTAAGGCGTTTCTACTTCGACCGATTGAAGTTGATCCCGCAGTGCTAACTGCCGAGACATTGTTACCGAGGCCGGTCTGAGCGATAGCTTCGTCAGCCTGCATGCGGAATAACAACTTAGGATCATCTACTACATACGCCATAATGTCGTCTGCCGCAGTTGATGCGGGGTAGAACTGTGAGTATGTAGGTTGGTTGGTGGTTGGGTCAGTGTAGCTACAGCCGACAAAAATGCCGACAGTACCAGCAACTACAGAAGTAGTTACTGCGGCCTTTTCGACCGTACCTGAAGCAACCAGTTTAACAAAATCACCATAAAAAATTGCGGTATTGTAAGCGTTAGCAACCTTAATATGGCGCACTTTCCCGGTGAAAGAGCCTGACGCACTTAACGTGTCTACAGGTTCCGCCCCGGATGGGGTAGCTGATGTAGCCATTTGCAGTCTCCTTAGAGTTAGAGCCACCCCTCCATTAGGGGTTTAGCTCTTGCCAAATGTAGTTCTCGTACTGCGCTCGGGTTTCATGAGCGGCATACGAGGATCATTTTCACGCAGGAAGTTGTTGTCTACAGATTGCATCTGCTCTTGCGCCATCCGCTGATAGTACTGATCACGTTGTTCCATCTTCTCCTGAGGAGCACGACAGAGCAACAGTCCACCAACTTCAATGTTTCCTGCAAACCGAGAGCCTACGTCTGATTGCAATTGCAACTCAGGGTAGTCTTCCGCTTTAACAGGTTGCCATCCCTCACGCATCATCTTCGATACGTTCGTGTTGTCTGACTCGCCTAGGGTACTGGTTCGTATCCATCGGTGAACCCATCCATCACGATAATCAGGGTCGGGCAAAATTGATGCTGGTATCCAGCTATCAGAGGGGCGAGACTCTTCTTCTCGCGTGGTCTTAGTTCTGGGGGTGCGCTCTTCTGCCATCACTTACGCTCCTTTATGAGTTGGTTGGCATATTGTTCGGGGGTTAAACCGAGACGCTTGGCGAGAGCGACTGCGGTGGACGATAACTGCACTTTGCGCGATTTTGCTCCGTTGCTTCGAGACGACGGAGCGACCACCGACGAGGGTCGCTGATTAGCAGTCGCAGTCGCGGTACGTCCATTAGTCCGCTCATCCTGCCAATCATATTCTGGAAAAGATGTACGCATTCGATTATCAATGTAATCGAAGTACTCCGAGGAGCTTGAGTCCATCCCTTGTTGTATCGCTGAGGTATGCGCGCCGTATGCCAGCGCTGTCATTTCCTCGTGCCCTTCCTTCATGAACCATTGGTTTTTCTCTGCCCAGTCTTTTGCTTCTGGACTCGGGTCCGGGGCTTGCTGACTTTGGGCTTGGGCTTGGGCTTGTTGGTTTTGGGCCGCGACTTGATAGGCGGCTCTTCTGGCAATTTCTTGTTGGTAAGCTTGTTGCTGATCGTACTGAGCACGCTGTTGAACTTGCTGACGATTGCTTGACTGATATCTTTCAGCTTCCGCAAACTCTGCTTGAGCGCGGTTGAGCTTTTCTTGAGAAGCGATGATTTCATCTGTATTCCCCTCCTCGTAAGCTTTACGGTATGCGGACCTAGCACTGTCTAATGCAACAGCCGCACGCTCTTTAACCTGTTCAACCAATGCGGCTTCACCGCGTGAGATGAGAGACTCCATCTCTTGATTCTTGCTGGCTACCTGTTGAGCATAAGTGATTGCTTCTTCCCGCATTTTCTCTGCGGACTCTCGATGTCTTCGCTCTTCGTGATAGTCAAACTTAAGCTTGTTAAGCCTCTTCTGAACTTTCTCAGAGTATTGACCAAGCTCCTCATCAGAGGACTCAGGGTCTTCAGGCTTGTCTGCTTTTTTTGATTTTGCTGGGCGACGGTCCTCTTCGGGGCGGTCGTCCATTACCTCAAACTCTACGTCGGACGCCTCTTCTTCCTTTGCTTTTTTGTCAAAGGTTGTCTTGACGCCAAAAAACTTATCTTCCGCAGAAGTTTCTTCTATGTATAGGTCGCTCTGATCGTCGCTCATGCCTTAACAATCCCCCTTGGATCTTGGACTACAGCCTCTACGCTGTCGTCGTTGATTAAACGAAACTCCTTACTGTGAACCTTAAAGCGCGTACCGGAATACGAGCGCATCAAGATAAAGTCTCCTTCTTTACAGTAGGGACCGTTAGGGAATCGCGTGGGGTCTGCGTAACAATCTGGGCCTAGCGATATAACCATACCGACAATGGACCCGATCTCTTCATCATGCAAAGCTTTGCTCGCTTTGATGATGCCGCCTTCGTACTCTTTCTCTGGCTCAGGCAGAGCAATTAAGATTTTATAGCCTCTCGGCTCTGGAAGTTGAGTAGCCACTTGGGCTTCTTCTTCACTCATACACACCTCGCACTGGGTAACGCCCAGAGTCGTTGCACTAGGAAAACGCCTAGAGTCGTTGCACCGGAAATGCGCCCGGAGTCGCTAGTCTTGATACCGGGCTTCTATGTCCAGTATCTCACGCTCGGCTAATGCCAATCCTTTAATGATCCCACAGCACTGCGTGTAGTCTGCGTGATCGTTGCAAGCACCGCCGCTAATATGATCGGAGATATCGTTCATGTGCTCTCTGATCTTAGATCGAATGTACTCAGTAACTGTTGATTCTTCAAGGCTCATTTATTACCCATTAAATCCTTAGCAATGTCAACGCCTAGTTTAGCACCAGCTATCTGCTCTTGGGAAGCAATACGGTCGCTCTCTAGCTGTTCTTGAGAGTTATCCTTTGCTATTTGAGCGCCAATCTTTGCCGTCTGTATCTGTCGATCTTGCTCAAGTCGTTGCTGATCTATCTGCGCTTTCACCGCAGACTTCTGCATATCCAGCTGAATCCTAGCCATCTCGGCCTCGGCCTTGCGCTGAACATCAGCTTGCTTGATCTGAAGCTCCTGCATTTGAATCTGGATCAGCGGATCTTGCATTTGCTTCTGCGCTTGCTCCATCTGCTTCTCACGCTGTGCCTTACCTGACAACTGAGCCGCCGCAGGAGCTACCAGCTGAGAGATCCTGTATTCGATGTCTTCCGGCAATGACTCGTCGGGAGAGGGTAATGGAACACCCAGCTCTTTCTCCACGCTCTGGCGGTACTTGAATGCCAAGTGCTCTTGAACGTGGGCGGCAAGCTCTGCCTGTGCCTTCTTGGCGTTCGGACTCTTTGCCATAACCTCCATAACCTGCGGGTCTTGCAACAAACTCATGTGAGTCTGGATGTGAGCCTCGTGGTCTTGGTAGATAAACGCCTTTACTGGCTTGCTGTTCAATAGATTCATGTTCTCGCTGACCGGATCGGTCGGCTTCATGTCCGCTTCTGTTGGAACAATCTTATCAGCGTCGCGAATACCTAGCACTTCTAGCATTTGTCTATGCAATAGTGGTAGGTCGTACATTTCTGGGGCTTGCACCGCCAATTGTAGCGCCGCTTGGTACTGCATAATGCGCTGTGCCATTGTTCCTGCGTTAGGATCACTGACCGGAATTATGTCAACGCGGTCATCGAAGTCTTCTGGCAGGATTTGCTCGCCTTTGGTGGCGTATGGGTACTGTTCTGGCCCAAAATCGCGCACGATGTGGGTCAAAATACGCAATTCAACGCGCATTGAGGCGTGTAAACGCGCCTGAACCGCGCTCATCACCTTCATTGACCGCTCTAGTAGGGCAAGAGTCGTGCCAACAGGCGCTTCTGCGTTCATATCGGCGGCTCTTACGTCGCCTGCGGACGCAAACCGGCGTCCTTCCTCTACAATGTCGCCCATTAGCTGGTATAAAACGTTACTTGGCTCTTTGTAGGGCAAGAAACTGATGTTATCGCGGATCGCGCCACCCGGAACGTCCACATCTCGGAACTCTCCGGGCATGATTGGGGTGTCATCACCCTTAATTCGCAGTCCTCTGGACTTCAAGCCACCCGGAAGGTTGGATAATGTGCCCGCATCTACCAATTGACGGAGCAATGAGGTCGCAGATTTAGCCAATCCACCAATCATGTGGATCAAACCAAAGCCATAGAACCCCAATCCGGGCATGTACTGGTAGTGAACGAAGTGTTCACGCTTTAATTTCTTTGGATCGTCCTCATACCAGTTACGTCTAATCGACAAAATGGTACGTGACGACTGATCAATAGTGACAACGTAGGGTAGTGCGATCCCTGTAGGCTCTCCACCCTCGGTGTCTTCAAATCCATCAAGATCTAGGTTGACGTGCATCTCCAAAAGAGTGTGCCGGTCATCGTAATCGTAGCTACTGGAGTCACCCGTTAGCTCGTTGTACTTTCTCTCGACTGGATCTACGTCAGGAGAAGGGCTTGGTAAGTCTATATCAACAAAGAACCCAGACACCTGTAGCTTGCGGATGTCGTTACTGCTCTTCTTCATAACATGAGTAGAGCGCTCACACGTCGTCAAATCAGACGCGCCATAACTAACAACGAAATCCTCAGCAGGGACGAACATACTGCACGGTCGTCCTAGGCTTGGATCGTAATACACCTTACGAAACGCACTGCCTGCCAGCGGTAAAGAGAACAGCATCTTCTCAGTCTCTGAGCGATACTCTGTCATCTTTTCTGTTAGCAAATAATTTAGGTAGTCCTGAACACGCTCCGCTTGCTTTTCCTTGTCAGCATCAATGTTGCCAACAATAGAAGTCTTAACGGGACCGCGAGCCGGGAATATTTCTTGAATGGATTGCGACTGGAATCGAATAACTGATTCTGTCAGCAGGGGGTGGAATACGCCACACGCGCCATCCCAAGGCGTTGTACGGTCTTCGTGCTTAAGCCCTAGTAAGTCTAGACCCTTAACATAAGAACGCTCCCAGTCGGCTCTGCTTTCCTTGTCAGAGCGAAAAGAACCTACCAGCTCAGA
>Ga0070751_1001380_pt1 | contig 14408 bp, 24 predicted proteins | sample VirMetDEL_Aug_28_FD_78514 | JGI IMG/M metagenome (GOLD analysis project Ga0070751, IMG submission 78514) | Aqueous microbial communities from the Delaware River and Bay under freshwater to marine salinity gradient to study organic matter... | ecosystem: Environmental > Aquatic > Marine > Coastal...
ATGCGCTTCGTTAAGCGGGTCGTTCTTAGGTCGCTGCCATATACGTACAGATTTACTCCTACCGTTGGCATCTTTACGGGAGGTGACTAGACGTCTCCATCCCATAGCTTGAAGGACATCAGCAACACGTCGTGCTTCACGTCGACCTTGACTGCGAGGGTCAAGCTCCAATGCATTTGTCAATACTTCAGCAGCAGTTACTTCACTGCGGATACTGATGTAGCTAGACACCTTATCCATCCAGGGGTCAGGGTCACCGAACTCTTGGATGTACTCAGCAATCGCTGCAATCTCACCGCTGTTGAACTCATAGTCAACGCCATTGCGATAGGCATCAACTGCTGCAGCCCACAGTGAGTCACGCTCATCAACAAGCTGCCGCCAAGGTATCTGGAAGTTAGCTCCAATCTCAAGCGGTACAAAGCGACGGTTACCGGTGCTGTCAACAAGGAACTGGTTACGGTTAGTCGTACCAATTAGTACAAACCGACGCTGCAACCGTTCAGGCAAGCTGGCATACGGACGACGCACTTCATCACAGCGAGTGGTAATGAGGTTCTTAAAGTTCTCAATGTTCCTGATATTGAAGTAGTTATCAATCTCAGGAAGCTCAAGCATCCAAGCAACGTGCAGCCTGTACTGCTCTTTCATTAGTGTCTCAAGAGGTGTGGTGACCTCAGAGAACAGAGCAGGTGGTACAAGGTTGCGTGAGAACATTGACTTACCAACGCCCTGTGCACCGACAAGAATCGGTAGCCAAGACATAGAGCAGCCAGGGTTATACGCACGGGCTACAGCGCCAATCATCATCCGCTGCATTGCAAGAGTAGCAATGTTGTGCGGGTTACCTAAGAACACTTCACCGATACGCTCCCAATCCTTGTGAGGTTTGGCATGAGCGCTGCAGTGGTCTAGGTAACGACGAATAGGACAGTAGCTATTTTTACCTGCTGCATATTGAATAGCAGACTTAACGCGAGGCTCAGGAATGAAAATACCAAACTCACAGCTGAGCTTGGTTGTCATCAAGTCAAGGTCATTACCTTGAAGTGCAACTGTCCGCCCTGTCTGATCAGTGTATTCAATAGCACTGGTCAATTCATTCCGACGCAAGTCACTGAGAATTTCTTTGACTTGACGTACATCTTCCTCACGTTCTTTAGCTGCATCCGATGAAGACTTCTTCGGACGACCACGTTTTGCTGCAACCGATACATCAGGTAACGGTTCAGGTTCAATCATATTAGCCTCCTTTTTTATAGTACTTTGCGATTCTTTTATAACAGAATCCATGCTAGGAAGTGGGTCAAGTTCGGTATAACCAACAGCTGTACCTACAGCACCAAAGCGTAAGTCAGCAGGCAATCGATTAGTCCAGTTAGGGTCTTGCCTTTTTGCCATGCCATACAGCGAAGTGTGACCAGCAAAGTTACCGAGACCACGCCACTTAAATGGCTGAGTATTCTCGTGCTTCTCACCGTGATGACCTTTGAGTACCCACTCAACCCAGTCATCAAAGATGACCTCACCTACGCCAGCACAAGCAGCCATAACAGGCACGAAGTAACTCTCGTACTCTTCGTCTTCTGATGGCCTCAGGAACTCACGTAGCAACCACTGACAGCGCTTTACGTCCTGGTCTGTGACGTCAGAGTTGACAAAGTTAGTTGTCTCCTCATACTCAATGTCCTCAAGTAAAAACGCTGGTACACAAGCAGGCTCATTAAGCTTGACCTCTGCCTTAGTATTTCCATACCACAGGCGTTCGCTTTTTTGACCGCAGTTATCCTTAAGTTCGTTAAGTCCTAGTTCCTGTAAAAGCCTATTAACAACTAACCAATAAGCACCTCTGTGTTGCATAGCGCTTTTAAGTTCAGTCTCCAAGGGAAACAAAGCACGAAAGCGATGCTCAACAGTTGTATGACTTGATGATGTATAGGTAGCAATGCACCAGTCCTTAGCAGTCTGGGTATCCCAGAAAGCTTCAAGTGTTGTGTCACCATCAAAGTCAATGACAATAAGGTTGGAACCGGAAGCATTCTCTGCTTTACGGTGACGATCAATAAAGTGAGTCGCAGTCCAGCCGTAACCAGCTTTGACCCACCCTAGTAACCAAGTGATGTCCTCATAGATATTGCTCCAACCTTTAGCAACCTTCTGAGGATTAGCTTTGTTCTTGCAGCTCTTGTGAACCGCAAGTTTCAGTTTCATTATCTCCATACATTTCGTGGAATTGTTTTGCACGTTTTAAGAATCTAGATTCATATAAATCCATCTGGTCTCCATCAATAAAGATACCTTGAGTAGTCTCTGGGGTTGAGACAATAATCAAAGCAACGTCGCATTTGTAGCCAGTACGCTCAGCTAAAGCAAGCCGGTAAGCCGCCATCTGCTGTGCACATTTCTGATACTTACGGAAGCCACCGAATCCCATACGGTCTCCCTTTTCAGGGAAGCAATTCATATAAGGACCGTTGCTTGTCTTAAAGTCAGCGATGACTTTGACGCCACCGATTTCACCAATCAAGTCAGGGCAACCAGCATATAGATGTTCAGTACTCCATACAAATGCAACTTCTTTATCATCAGAGCGAAGGTGATACCAATCCTTTCGAAGTGGACGTTCGCTCCAATGAATTGTATCAAACCAATCTAGATACTGAGTAATGCCATGCCAAAATTCTTGATACTCTTCAGGCACGCCAGGGCTCAAACCACGAAGATAGTTTTCACAAGCAAGGTGAATAGCAGAGCCCCGTTTCGATGCTTCTTCAAGAGCACCAGGATTATTAGCTTGCCAAGTACGTAGACCAGCTTTTGATTTCTCAGTCTCAGTAGCCGACAGTACCGTAGTCACTGACGGCATATACAATCCAGAACAAAGATACTTACGGTGACCTGCTGAAGTCTGTATTCGGTAAGGTTTGTTTACCTTATCTTCGGGGGTATCAGACATAATTTGTTTTTGTGAATTTTTACATGACAGTTAGCGCAAACAGGAATACATTTAAGTACTTCGTTCCACCACCGTTGCCTTGAATAGCTAGAACCTTCTTTAATGCCGAAGACTTTATCTTCTGGGCATACGTGATGCCATTCAATAACAGTAGAGTCAGATTCTTTGCAACAGATACAAGGGAATTGAGAAAGCATAAGCTCTCTTTCATCCCTTTCTTTTACACGCCTTGACCTAGCCTTAGGATTACGTTCAGCTTTCCATCTGTCTTTGTGTTTGTGATAAGACCTACGTGAAGCTGCACGAGCCTTTGCTGGGTCTTTATAAGGCATTAGAAATCCTCGCCGTCTGAGCCTGGCGACGTTTGGAACGTGCTGCTATAAGTTGCAGGTGCGGGTGTCTCTTGAAACATAGAGTAGAGATTCCCCACAGCGTTACCTACAGCTTCAGTTACTTGACCTTGTGCTTGAACCATATGAGATAGCTGTGCTACCTCTTGCCGAAGAGCAATAACATGATCCATCAGTGAAGGTGGACGCACAGGTGGTGCCGGAGGTGGACCAGGCTGTACATTTACAGACGTGCCAGCGGCAGTCGCTTGAGACATAATGTCTGCAATGCGCTGTTGCATTTCGGGAGGAAGGTTTTCAATTGAATTAGACATAATCAGAACTCGTTGTCATCTACTACTTTTTCTTTTGCTTTTTTGGGAAGCACGGTTGATCCACGCTTATCTGTGCCACCGGCAGGCAAACCCTTTTCATCCACTTGTTTTCCATCAAATGGATCCTTGCCTTCAAAGAAGTTAGGAAGCCAAATCGTATCCTTTTCTGTTTCCCATTGTGATTTAATTTTTGCAGGAACAGCTCGGACCTTAGGTAAGATACTGTAAGCAGTTTCAAGGCCAGCTCCTTTGCGGCTAATTTTAATTGAGAAATTAGCAAGCCCTTCGTCAGTCCAGGTGTAGTCATCGTCTTCTTGAAGGATTTCAGTTAACTGCTCACGTAGAGATTTTTGTTCAATGAATAGAACTTCAAGGCGACCACGTGCAGCAGATGTAGCAACCCAAGCCAAGAACTTACGAGGCTTTACAAAAGAACCGTCGATCTTGGGACGGTCTGGTTTGGACCAGTCGGTTTCACGTGCAATGTCAGCTGGTTGACCAGGGTGAGACCGAGTAACAACAAACCCATTAAAACGAAGGTCCCCTGTTTTAGGGTCAGCAATCTCGGAGGCGTATTGCCAGCCAACGATTGCGTGTCCTGTTTCATAGCAGCCGAGCAATCGGAACTCTTCTGATTCTCCATCTTTAAGTGAACTAGGTTTCCAATAAGGTTGCGCTTCTTTAGTTTCAATTTTGTCTTTAGGTGCTTCCAGTAACTCTGGAGGCAATACTTGTAGTGTCATATTTGTGTTTTGTAGACTCTACAAATATAAGTAATACAATGAATAAATGTGAGGTATAAACTAATGCGATTTGCAGGTGAAGCACTGACTCCAGCAGAAGCACAGAACCCTGTGGTTGTGCCTAGTACAGTAGATGTAAAGTACCCAGGAGATCGTAGGCCTGCAGGTTCATTTGGTAAAGATGGTGTGCATCCTACGATGCTTCCATTAATTAAACATCGGGTGATTCAAAGTCCAAAGGGTGGTATCACCTGAGAAAATTTTTGGCACTAAAAAAGCCCCCTTACGGGAGCCTTGGGGTACATAACCTCAGCTGAGAATGAAGTTACAAACACTGGCGTGTGCTACATCACCGCCAAACACTTCATCGATTTCGTTCTTAGCTTCACGTTCAAGCTTACTGTCAGCTTTAGAAATGCGGAAATTGACGCAAGGCATAGTCAGCTTTTCACGTAGAGACTCAAAGACTTCTTCTTGAGCGCTGTCGTTAAGGTTTTCGCGTGCTGCTTGTGTATTCACACCAATGAGTCCAGTCAATGACAAGGACATAGGAAGTGCAACTGCTGCAATAGACAGCGAGCGCACGATATTATTTACATCGAAATTAATAGTCATAGTTTAGTACCAATCAGGAAAGTTATCTTCAAAATCTAGACGTGAATGTCTAGTAATCCGGGGATGGATCGACTTCTGCATATCCCGCCGCAGTGCCCGTCTGCGCTCTATTTCCAGTAGATTTTCGGAGCTCTTTTCGAGTGCTGAAGTCATTCGCGACGATAGCGCGGTAAGGGCTGTCACTGTCGTCTTTGCGATACTCACGGAGATATCCTTGGACGCAGATAGGGCGCCCTTTACGGATTCTCTCAGCGAGCTTACTTTTGCGTTGTTCATTAATCTCTAGGTATAGCCAAGTAGTTACATCAGTATTATCGAGAGTGGTTCCAATCTTTGTGGCAACCATTCCATTCTTACGTTCTTTCACTTGGTCATCACCAAAGAAAGCATTACCCAACACAACTTGATTGCAGTACATATCTTTAGGAATGTTCTGCTCAATGGTGGTAACGATTAAATCAAGAGGCTTAGATGTATCATCAGAGAAAACAATGTTGCCTGTAATCAACGCACGGGTACCCGGTTTCCATTCTTCAAAGGATTGAAGCTTTGGACCGGAGCGGTTGTAGCACAGCAATCTAAATCGTACCTCACTAGCACCGTTGCTAGCGGGCACAACAGCGTTAGCGCCGCGATAGTCCAACCCATAAACGTTGATGGGCTCAGTAATGAAGTCTCTGAGTTCAACAGTTGCGACTATAAAATTCATATTTAGGACTGATATTGTATTTATCAGTCTTAATCTTAAGCGTCAAAATGATTTATCGCGAGGTGCTGGGCTATGTTTACGGCAATAAGCTCTCTTAGTTCTTGCTGCATGTTCAGCAGGCACTACAACAGGTGCCTTGCATACAACACAAGGAAGCTCTTTACTCATCAGGGGTTTCTTCGTCATATGTAGTCATAGATGGATTCTCTTGTTCTTCTTTAATCGCTAGAAGGATGTTACCTTCCATAAAAGTATTATTATGTTTACGTGCAATCTCAAGGCATTGTTGCAGTTTTTGGAGTCGATTCATTAGGCCACATAGCATCAGCAATTGTTGGCAGTTGTTCCTTAATAATGTCAAGGGCATTGAGAGCAATTTGTGTATGCTCCCATTGCGTGCCGTGCCAGCTACGTAGGTCAATGTAATGAAGCCAGCTTCTAATAGTTCCAGACATATATAGTCTGGTCGTTGTATTCAACGGTAGCACACTTCGGCTACATTCTTTAGCGACACCTTTGCTAAGCATATATTCATAGAGTTCTTGAGCTTCACGAAAGTGATTAACAATACGCTCTTCGATAAACTCAGCAGTCTGTTCGTCTAAATCGTCAATAGAATTTTGACGGTTTTTTAGGTCTTGCCTTCTCAAATGGGGTATAGACACATCGAGTGCTGGTGCATAGCGCTGGGAATGTTCTTGAAAGCTGAAGCTTCTGTGTCTCAGTATCTGTTGAGCGATTGCTCTTGTAGTGTGAATTTCGAGACACATTGAAGCCATCTCAAAGACAGACCAATGTTTATTACGAATGCAATAAGACAATAGCTTACAAGCAGTGTCGTGGTTTTCTTGATTGGCGGGATTACTGACACGAGCGCAGTATCCCATCACTTGCTCCGCTTGCGGAGTAATCCATATCAAGCGAGCGCCGTGCATAGGCGTTGTTTGATTATAAATGTTGGCTTCAGACATATTTATTCTTTACAGTGTAGTAAGCACAAAGTGCATCAAAAACATTTGCAAACATTCCGATGTGGCGGTAAACTTTATTAATAGTGATGGCAGCTCGCCATCGTCCAGTGCGTTTATCCATATAAATGCATTGCTTGCTTTGATTGTGTCCATTGACTGACTGGTTAGCTAATCGTAAATTAGAAAAACAGTTGTTGCTTTTGTTTCGGTCTTTATGGTCGACGACTAAACAACCGGGGTCAATGCCCGTAGTCATATAAAAGGCTAACCGATGTCCTCTAAATAAAGAGGATTTAATTTTAATCGTTAGATAACCTCGGGTGTCATAATATCCAGCAACATCGCCTTCGTTTTGAGAACGAGATAGCTTCTGTTTCCAGACAAAAATTCCAGTATCTTTGTTGTAATCAAGTATTTCTTTTAGGTAAGAAAGTGGTGGTAATTTTTTAGCTTTCATTCTATGACTAGGATTAACGGTCACCCCTCTAATCTAGCTAATAGCTCCGCTGTCATTGATGAGGTTAGCTTGTCGAGCTGCTTGTTGATTTTAGTTAGTAGCAGTTGTTTTAACTCACTCTTCTTCACTCTTTATTTTTCCATATAGCTTCGGCTTGATACGGCCATATCCACTCTGAATCGAATGGATAGTGCCGATATCTTTCAACTTATCGTAGTAAACATCGAAAATGTCAACCTTGGTATAAGCTCGGATTGCATCGAAGTAGACATCGCCTCCAACAGAGTAGTGCACAATGTGCATATCAGTTGGAAGCTCACGATCATCAAAAGTGTCAGGGCATATATCTTGAGATATAAGCTGACATTTGAGGAGGTCTCCTGATTTGAATTCAACTTTAGGCATCAAGAATACTGGGGTAAATCTACATTGCTAATCTCAAAAAAGGCTGGCTGTCTGGCGTTGCGTGTTTCAATCAAACCTTCGGCACGCCCTCTTGCGTACAGAGAATCTGAACAGCCAAGCCAGAAGTTGCTGGACAGATGCTTGTGATCACCTTCCCCTTGTAAGGACTGAAGGACCCAGCTGACCGTAGCGCGGCGAAGATTGTTGATGGTCTTGTCAGTTTTAAGGTCAAGCGCTTGGCATACAAGTGTGTTGGCAGCAACGTGCGTCTGCTCGTCACGGGAGATGTCTGCGCTTGTCGTCCGGAGTCCAGTGTCTCCAAGAAAACGGAAGATTGGGAGGAGAACGAAGAAGACTGACCTTTCAAGTACGACAGCCTTGAGGACTGGGTGCCTGTCAAGTTCGAGCCAAGCGTTCTTAATCCGCTCCGCTTCTTTTTCAAATATTGTGGGAATTTTATGCGCTTGAGCAGCGAAGTTAAGCGCGATATCGTGATTCTCTTCATCTTTTACGTTGGATAAGAGCAGCTCACGACAGCCCTTCGCCTCAATACCTTGAGGAAGGTCACCCTTCATTGCTTCGGTAAGGAAGTCACCAACGGGAATCTCAAGGCATCGCAGTGCAAGTGCACGTTGGACTACCTCTTCTCCACCAGACAGCAGTTGTCCAGCAGAAACTTCAACGGGAGTCCAGGTACGCTTACGCTGATGTAAGTGAATGTACGGTGTTGCTGCTTTGGTCATTGAAATAATGTATGGAGTTTACTCTGCACAACCCACACACATAGTGGGGTCATTAAATTGATTTAGATTTGGCACAGCATCTGAGTCATCGTCGATATCATTAAAGTCAAACAAGTCATTGAAGTTATCGTCGAGTGCAGCCATAGCATCATCTTTAGCTTGTGTATTCTGCATCACCTGCAGAGAGTAATACAGTGAGGTTTGCGGTGAAGCAAGCCAGGACTGAATGAACTCTTCGTCATAGGTAACAACATCACTCCAGCTATTGAAGGAGTAGCCATGGCTGAGGCCAGTGTCGTGCATCATCTGAACGATGCCATTCACTACACGGAAGTAGTTATCCCAACCGACCTCTTCAGCTGTTTCTACGTTGCCATAGTCAAACTGTTGAACGCCAAATGTAGAGCTGTCCCTATCCACTGTGCGTCCGATGGGTGGTGCCAATTCGGGGGCCGTGGTATAGCCTGCTCGGTCTGTGTAACGATACGAGCAAGACGCAGTAGGAGCGATTGCAAATGCTCTATCCATACCGGCAGAGCGTGCAAGAGAAGCTGCTACTTTGAATCCTGCATCGAGTGATGCAACAATCTTAACTGCTTTAGGAGTCGCCTCGGGTGCTTGTTCAAGTGCATCTGCAAGCTCACCATAAGTGACCCCTTCCAGTGCAAGCAAGTTGGCTAAACCAAGTACACCTAAGCCGACTTGACGGTCTTCTTCTTGAGTCAAATATTCACCAGTATTCTCAACTCCTGTCTTCTTATGCAGCTCAATTAGCTCACTCATACCGACAGCAAAAGCTTGGCTAATCTCGCCAATTTCACAAGCACCAAGGTTGATATGCTGCAGCAAGCAAGTGCCACGGCTACGCAGGAAGACTTCTAAGCAGACGTTGGCAAAGATACGACGACCGTGCTGGTCATAGCGAATCTTGGCAAGCCAGATGTCACCACGTGCGATGCCAGCAAGCACAGCATCTTTAACCTCTTGAGATGCTGCATTCCACAGCTTATCGGTAATGTTGATACACCGCTTAGCCCAAGGCAGCTCAGAGCGTGGAGTTTCGACAAACTCAAGGACATCAGCATGGTTGATATCAAGGTGCAGTACAACAGCACCATTCTTGTAGACACCACCACGACGCAGCTGTTCGTTTAAGCAGCTGTAGATTTTTCCAAAAGAGACAGGACCCGAGGAAACCAAGCCTTTACCATTTTCTGATCCACGTGGCCTAAGTTCGGATAAGTGGACCGCAACTCCTGCTCCGTAACGTAGAGCGTGCGAAACAAATCGCCAGCTATTTTCGATTGAGTCTCTTTCGCCATCCATTGAATCCGATACATTAATGACCGTGCACGACACGGGCAACCGACTGGTTGGATCATCAATCCAAGTTTGTACGCGACCAGTACGCGCAATCATATTGTCTGTGACAGTCATAGTTATTTTCCAGAGGTTTCGTATTGCATTCCTTCATGAGGAATTAAGTCAGCAAGTACAGGCTTGAAGTAGCCAGGTCCTTTAAGTACCTTGCCGTCTTCACGGTAAATAGGTTTACCATCTTCGCCAAGTTTACTCATATTAGATTCGAAGACGCGCTGCATAGCAGTGTCTAAATCTAATCCGTAAGCCGCAGCAAATTGATAGCAGACAAATACTAGATCAGATAACTCTTTAAGCACCTCTGTCTGCAGTTGAGTATCGTGAGGGTGAGCTTCTAAAGAATTACAAGCCTCGAAAAACTCAATCGATTCTTCGTTGATAAGCTCAACTTGAAGGTCATAGAGTTTCTCTTTAATGAAGCCAGTTTGTAGAAACCCCTTCACTATTTCTTGGTCGTAAGCTTCTCTAAAAGCAATGGCTTGTTCTAGTAATGTCATTGGTTAATCACAAGTTTATTTATTGTATGGTTCACTTGTCTCTTAAAATAATGCGCCCTCTATCAAGGTCATAGGGGCTCAGTTCAACAGTAACCCGGTCACCGACAAGTAGTTGAATCTTGCGGGTAATCAGCTTTCCAGAGGCACGACAGAGGCACTGGTGACCTTCTGGATTATCTAGAGAAACATTAAAGTAGCCGTTTCCGCTTTCCTTATATATTGTGCCTTTGGCTTCAATGATGTCAGATTTCTTGCTCATTTTTTTCTGCGTAATATCGATACTGCGTCAGCACTGCATTTTCAAAGTCAGCCGTAGAGGCAAACTCTTCCATTAGATGTTCAATTAAATCAGGTCGACACTCGATGGTGAGGTCAACTTTGAATCGTACTTTGGGAGTCATTGGCGATATCAGTAGCTAGTTCAATCAGTCGTTGGTATTCAGCAGCTGCTTCGATGTGGTACTTACGCCAATCTTGCAGTGCATTAAAGAAGCCTTGGACAAGGTTGTTTCCAGTTTCAGGATTATCAGCATCTGCAGAACAGATGATGTCGGCAAACAAGTCTGTAAAATTTTTTACAGAATCATAAGGATAAGTTTTCATTAGTTACAAAGTTCAGGATATTTTTGTTTGACTTCTGCAAGCAATTGAGTTGACGTCAAATGACGCTTCTCTGCATAGAGAATATCAATGATGAACGAACGAATCTGGTCATCACTCATATCATCATACATTGCAAAGCAGTAATTTAAGACAAGGTCTTCGAATTGTTCTTTGTTCATTCGACTGGTGCGTGAGCATAGGTGTAAGCATCGATGGTGGCATCAAGATGCTCAATAATTTCATTAGCGCCAATGTAACGTTCGACAGGTTCTTCTGTGTAATCACAGTCTTCAAACCCATCGGAATCAATGTTGCACTGCATTCCTTCGTAGGTAACAACCAAAGTTGGCGTTAATTCAATGCCTAGCTCTTCTGCAAGGGCTGTGCGTTGCCCTGTAGCAGTCTTCATAGGTACAAAGGTCAAAGCCGATTGGTCAGCCTCAGGGAGTGTCTTTATGTAGTTCTTAAGTCGTGTGCAAGGTGAGCATTCGTCTTGAGTAAAGACATATAGTTCGTATGATTTCATTGCTAAATGTTAAGCGATACTGCCATCAGTGTAGTAAAAGCCGCCGTAACAATTACGGGGACTAGATACAGCAACATGTGTAGCGTGTTGATACGCTCGCATTCCACAATGGTAACTAACGAGCACGGGCTCGTTGAGTTCCACATCACTCAAGCTGCTGCATAAAATGAAGCGAGTTTCAGGATCCTTGCGTACATATTGCATCTCTGCTTCGTATGCAAGGTGGTCAACGATGTGACCAGTGTGAGGTTCAATAAAAGTATGTAGCCTGGGTAGTTCAGTCACTACAGCAGGCATTGTCTGTTGAGTGTGTCTCATTTCTCCCAGATAAATGACAAATGTTTGACACTGTCTTCAAAAGCCTCGGCAATCTCTTCGTAACCTTTATCTTCAACATCTTCACGAAGATGATGATGAGTATGAATATACTCAGGGATCAAGCGTTCAACTTCAAGATGTAGCCGATGGGCAACATAAGTACGAAACAGTGTTTGTTCTTGAGTAGTTAGTCTCATCAATCCTCAAACATAGGTTTTTGCATACAACGGATAATTGTTTTAATCTCAGGGCGTAACTCAAATGCACTGTTCATTGCAGTGCGTACATCAGTAGACAGTAACTCAAACTGATGTGATACGCCCTTTTGATCTTTGTATGTAATTACATAATCTTTCACTATCAACTTTTTCTAAACCAATAACAAATTAGGTTGTTAATTGAGTCTTTACCGTACATATGCTGTACCCATCGAGCACAGCCAGGGACATCAGTGATGACACGGTCATACGTGCCATTGGGATGATTCCATGTACGTTCGATGAACTCTTCAATTTCACTTAACGATTTCAATTTTAGGTGCGGGTGGAAGGTACATTTTCTCAGCTAAGTATTCATCAATCTTTGGTCGTTCACTCACAGGCAGATAGCCATAAGACAGGTTAAGGATTTGATTGATGTAAAACGTAGGAGGTTCAGGTGAATCTTGAGCCAGAGCTGCATGACATAGGCATACAAGCTCAAGCAAATCTTCACGGAACACAGTGCAGCAGTCAGATTGAGTCACGATATAAGTCCAGATATTCAGTAGGGTTCCTATCGAAATAGTCTAGCGTTGATAACAGTGAAGCGATGGTAGTTTCATTAACTTCCATCCCAAGCTGCAGTGCAATGTGTCTAAGCAGACGCCGTAGCGTCCGCATAGCAGTTAAGTTGTCAAGTAAGTAACGGTCAAAAGTCGGCAGTATCTGCAGCGGGAAGTGACGGAGAGACAGTCACAGAGACTTCTTCGGTAGAACCGCCAGTCAAAGCGTGGCTAAGAATCTCGATAGCATCACGCATAATGCGCTCAGTCTTTGCTTTGTCACGGTCACCGCGGGCTTCTGCAAGCTGCTCATACAAGTCGTTGTCAGACATCTTGACGTCGCCAACGCGGATAGCAGCAAAGCATGGACGCATCTTGGAAGTACCTTTCCAAGTGTCAAGGTGAAACGGGCAAGTGAGGTCACCGCCGTTGAACAAAGCCATTAGCGAAGTGATAATGCATTGAGACCAGATAGTCGTGAGACCAGAGGTCAGCAAAATGCTACGACCGCCGCCAGTATGCAGAATAAGGTTGAGTTTGGTGGAATTGAACTCACCAATATCTTCAGCAACAGAGATACCAGTAAGCTGAACGTTAGGCATACGAGTCAGAGCTTTGCCTGACTTGAGCATCAGTGCAGCTGGCTCAGTGTCGTCACCGAGATACTCGAAGAAAACAGCGTCTGTATCTTTGACAAGACCGACGCCAACCATCATGTCAAATTCACCAGTGGCGCCACCAGCAAACTCGTTGAGTAGACCGGCAGCAGCAGTGGAGATAATAGTCATCTGTAGTAAGTAGTAATGGAACAGATACCCCGAAGGGTACAAAGGAATACAGCCCCCGATAGGGGGCGTAAGATTATTCGTACGGCTCTTGAATTAAGAGCATTTCATAGTCAGCTTGCTGCCTGACCAATAGCCAAAGCAACAGTTGACTGACACCTTCATCACGGCAAGTGTCTTCAATGTCGTCCTTCAGTCTGTCGAGGACGGAATAAACGTTATTGACTTTTGCTGTCATGCTTTCAGCATTCCCTCCAGCTCGTGGAGTTTAGTGACAGCAAGGCATTGGACTACTGTCCAAGCACATTCGCCCGACAACATATGTTGATCACAGGCATATTCAACAGTGTCTTCAATCACTTCAGTGAGCTCTTGAAGCGCTTCTTGCGTTATGTTCATTTCAAAGGAATATATGTGTTCAAGCCCAATCACCGGGCACTCTTTAACTATAGCCCTCGATAGAGGGCGATGAGTCTTGATTCATAATTTGTGACGCCAATTTGTCACGTAACTCTTCACAGCGTTTGATGTCATACCGCTTGAAGTTACCACGTTTTGGCGCGTGCTTGTAATAATGAAGAGCATTCTGGATAATCGTAAAGTCTTCAACCGAGAGGTCGAAGAACATCACCATACCCAGAAGCTAATCATCAGTGTGGGGCCACTATAAAAGCCCCCAGGGAAGTCTAAGTACATCAGTAAGTATCACAAACTTTTTCTACAGCGTAACCGAGTAGAACAAAGAATGCGATGCTTGTGACGGTAAACAGTAGGCTAGTCACAGCAAACCCGGAATCAGCTGGCCAGTGGTGATATAAGCACCAATGGCTGCAATAACGCCAAGCATTGCAAGACGTCCGTTCAGACGTTCCGCGCGTTCGTTGTGAGTTTCAGTGATTTCAGTCATGATAATTGGAGGTTCCTTAGCGAAGATGTTGGTTTGTCCGTGTTCGTTAGTAGTGACGGTCATTTTTCAGTCTCTTTATATTTGTCTAACAATTGTAGTATAACTTCATACTCTTGATAGCGTGGGTTAGCAACACTAATGTTGTGCTGCTGATACCATTTAATCGCTTGTTTGATATCAGTTAGTTGCTCATTAGTTAAATTCATTGTGCTTAACAATATAGTGAATCAGCCGTTGCAAGTGCTCAGGGCTATCTTCAACTAATCCTAGAACAATATTGCAATCCTTGCAGAGTAATTCACGTACAACTCCGGTCACGTGATTATGGTCAACACACCATTGGTTGTGCTTGCCTCCGGGCTTGTC
>Ga0070751_1001383_pt1 | contig 14373 bp, 9 predicted proteins | sample VirMetDEL_Aug_28_FD_78514 | JGI IMG/M metagenome (GOLD analysis project Ga0070751, IMG submission 78514) | Aqueous microbial communities from the Delaware River and Bay under freshwater to marine salinity gradient to study organic matter... | ecosystem: Environmental > Aquatic > Marine > Coastal ...
CAGGGATTTAGTTGAAACACCCTCAAAATGGTTTCTGTCCTTGCTCATCTTCCGATTTCTTTCGGGGTATCCCCTAGAGGTTCGGCCCTCTTTCTGTCTGTGTATATACCCCACATTAATATTGATAATTTTATATGTCAACAACTGTTGAATAACTAGAGAAAAAATATTCCTAATATCCCCAGTGTTTATAGGCTTATTTAGAGTGCGAAAAAAAACTTAAAAAAAAATAAAAAAATTTACAGAATTTAGACACAAAAAGAGGTGAAGACTTTTTTGCTTGTGAATTGTTTCACAATGTACGCACCTTGGTTGGGCGGGTATGTTCTAGGTTTGCCATCGTGGGGATGTTCTCTCTCTGACTGGGTTAGGATGTTGAAACCTGGGAAGGAAGTTAGTTGTAAAACATCCTGGGGGTATTTGTTTAAATTTCTACTATAGGGTTATTCAGACTGTTTAAACAATTAGTAATAATTGGTAAATATTGCCATATTCTAGATACAAAGAATAATTAAATTTTGTGTGAGAAAGCCAATATAAACAAGGTAGAGGTTTAAGGTTGACCCCCTCATTATTATATGTGTACCCTCTAAGAATATGCTGTTAACTACAAGTAAAAAGACCTCTGTTTCTTTACTAGCTAGTTATTACTGAATAAAGATAATAAAAGGTTCTTACCCTGTGCTACGCCCTCCCAAACCGAATTAACTCCATATCGTAGCAGTTAAACAAATGTAGAATAATAGGCTTTTACCCTAGTTACCATGGTCAGGCAAGTCCACTTACATTTGGTTCTTATCGTATAGATTGTTCTGAATGCCTGCAATCTATAGTGTTTGTAATATTCAACTATACCATAAAATAAATATAGTAAACTTATTTAGGGTAGTTTTTTTTTGTAAAGCCTCCTTACTTAAAAATCTACCCCATTAAATCTACGATGTGTTATACTTCAAGTAGATTGGAACTATATAAACCTTCAAAGTTTATTCATTAGGTCCTCCTTTCTATTGTGTATGTTAAGTAACAGGCCTCGGGCAACCGAGGTCTTTACTTTATGTTATAGTTTCTATAATGGATATTTTTGTTACTGACTGCGACATTTGTTGGCACCCTTACTGGGAAGATGAATTAATAAATGGAGTTTGCCCTGGATGCCAGGAGTTTGCAGAAGAAGAATAACTTATTATACTTATTGTATAATCATATCGATTTCCTTTCGTTTGATGAGATTTGGTGGAGGTTCTTCACTCGCCTCCACTAAGTCAAAAAAAAAATTTTTTTACGCCACCTAAAATCTAATTAATAATAATATATATATACCTGGAAAAGTTCCAGGGAGTTGCGTAGAGGTACGCAATTAGAAAAAGAAAGAGCTGAAAATCATAAGACAATTTGTGTGTTGGTTGGTTTAAGTTAATTCATTTTCTTTCATAAAGTTAGGATTAGGTGCGAGGACCTACAAAGGCTAAGGAAAAGGGTTGCAAGACCTACCCATAAGTGATGGTAAAACAACTGCCTAAACTAACTCACGAACAGTATTGGACACACTGTACGACAGAACTCCACTTCGGTGGAGTTTTGTGTTATTATTATGACATGCCTTTAGCAAGTGGTAAATCAGATGACATAGTTGCAGCTAACATTAGAAAGTTGCGGTCAGAAGGTTATCCATATAAACAAGCAGTTGCAATAGCAATGCGTAAGGCAGGAAGGAAAAAATTATAATGCCAAAAGGAATTGGATATCCAACTGGGATGAAAAAAGCTACTAAGAAAAAATCAGCTAAGAAAAAGAAAAAATAATGGCCGAGTACCAGGGTAAAAAAGTAACTTTAGATAAACCTTCACGAATACAAAAAGGTGAACCTGGTCATGGTCGTAAAAAGTTTAAGGTCTATGTTAAGGATGGCGACAAAGTTAAGAAGGTAATGTTTGGCGACCCTAACATGGAAATTAGAAAAGATAATCCCGAAGCAAGAAAATCATTTAGGGCTAGACACAAATGCGATACAGCTAGTGATAAAACTACTCCTAGATATTGGTCTTGCAAAATGTGGTAAGGAGATACAATGGGTGGCAGAAATGCAAAACCTCCTTGGGACAAAAAAAATCCTAAGAAAAATTCTACAAAGCTAACACCTCAACAAAAAGCAAAAGCTAAAAGAAGAGCAAGTGCAGCAGGTAGACCATATCCTAATTGGGTAGATAACTCCTGGGCCACAAAACAATAAAGATATTTTGATAAAAATAAAATGCCCTAAATGTGGTATTCCCTTAATATACGATATTGAAAGGGATAAAACGACTTGTTTAAACAAGCAGTGTGGAGGATATAAAAAATGAGCCAATTAAGTGAAGGATTAGACAACTACTGGGATAAACAAATTACTAAAGGTAAAATTTAATATGTTTATTTATAAAAATAATAGTGCTTTAGCTAAAAGATTATTACAGCATTTATTTAAAAATCCTTTAAATGTATTGTTTTATGTAAAAAATCTTATATTTAATAATTACAACACACCTAAACAAATTAGAGTGTTTCAATGTTTTATGTGTAAGGAGAATTTTGTTTTTCCTTTAACAAGTAAAGATTATACAGCTTGTAATGATTGTTGGAAAAATCTATAATGACTAAAGTTAAACTTTGTTACGCACAATCTTGTCATAATGTTTTAAAACCTCCTGCTCGTAAATTCTGTTCACCAAAATGTTCTAAATCCTATCACAATAAAAAATATGCAGCACAACAAAAAGGTGCAGTGTACGAACCTGAACATGATGGTAAACCTGTTGCCGAACCTAATGTACAAAAGCGTAGAGGTGAAGTGTATGAAAAACTTGTTGCTAAAGATTTAGGACCATTAATTTTAAAAGGTGATTTGAAAAAACAAGATGCAGCAGATTTATTAGGATGTTCAAAAGCTGCTTTGTCTTATGCCTATGCCGCTTGGATAGAAGATATGGAGACAAAAGAGAGAGCAGAGAATTGGACACTTCCTGCTAAAGCAGAGAAGTCATTAGCTGACTTTAAGATTTTTAGAGATAGATATTTTGAGACAGAACAAGGTAAACCTTACGAGACACCTGAATTTCATATTCGTTGGATTAAATCTATCTTAGAAGCTATTGAACATGGAAATCAACAGATGATACTATCTCCACCTCGACATGGCAAGACAGACCTACTAATTCATTTTGCTGTATGGCTCATAATTAAGAACCCTAATGTTAGAATATTGTGGGTAGGTGGTAATGAAGAGATTTCAAAGAATGCAGTTTCTTCAGTAATAGACCAGTTAGAGAACAATGAAAAACTCATCGAAGAATTATGCCCACCTGGAAAAAGTTTTAAACCAACTAGCAGAGCAGGAAAAGCGTGGTCGCAGAATGGCTTTACTGTTGGTACCAGGACTGTTACTGGTATTAAGTCTCCTACCATGGTTGGTATTGGTAGGGGTGGAAAAATTCTTTCCCGAGATTGCGATATTATTATTGCAGATGACTTAGAGGACCACTCCTCTACTATGCAACCTTCATCAAGAGAAAACACTAGAAGTTGGTGGACAACAACATTGTCTAGTCGTAAAGAGGAACATACAGCTATGGTTGTTATTGGTTCCAGGCAACATTACGATGATTTATATTCACACCTACTAGACAACGAAAGTTGGCACACCATAGTGGAAGAAGCACATGATACTGGATGTACTTTACCTGATTGGGATGATGAAAAGCATATTGAATGTATGTTATGGCCAGGAAAGAGAACTTACAAATGGTTAATGGATAGAAAATCAGGTGCTGAAACTACTGGTGGTAGAGCAATCTATGAAATGGTTTACCTTAATGTAGCAATGCCTGATGGTATGGCTTTATTTGATAGCGTAGAGATAGAAGCATGTAGAGACCAAAGCAGAGATATCGGACATATTCCTGCAGGAGTTAGACTAATTGCAGGACTAGACCCCGCATCAACTGGCTACCAAGCAGCATTCTTATGGGGTTATGACCAATCATCTAACAAGATGTACATGATTGATATGGAAAACTCTTTAGGTGGTGGTATTCCACAAGCATTATCAATTATGAAAACTTGGTTTACTAAATACAATTTGGCCCATTGGGTTATTGAAGAGAATGGTTTTCAAAGAGCAATTAGACAAGACCAATCAATACGAGATTTTTCAGGAAAGCATGGTATATTTTTAGAAGGAACTCAAACATATAGTAACAAGCATGACCCAATTTATGGAGTTACTGCGATGAGACCATTGTTTGCTGACCAATTAATTTCTTTACCATATCTTGGATTTGAAGCCCAAGAGAAGGTAAACTTATATAAAAGTCAGTTGGTTTATTTTAGTTCTGCACAGAACAAAAGTAGAAGTGTAGGACAAAAATCCGACTTAGTTATGGCAAGTTGGTTTCCTATGAAAACTATTCGTAGGCTACAGAAGGAAAGACTTGCTACAATGGGACTTGAATATGAACCAAGTTTTGGTGGGTATGAAGGTAGTAGTATCGATATTGACAGTTGGAGATAATGAAAACAGCAGAAGAAGTTTACAGTAGGGTTTACGAACTAAGACAACAGCATTCAGATGTCGTAGCCGAAAAAGATAAAATCAGAGCCATTATGAATGGTGGTGCCGATGGTATAAAAGCATTGTTAGGTAAATCAATGCGTGATATGGATTATCAACAAATACCTGCACCTAACTTATTGCATTCAGCAATGGAGAGATTTGCACAAAAATTAGGTAGAGCTCCTGACTTAAAAGTAGATATCTTCAACGATAAAGATAGCGAGAGAGCTACAAAGCGTGCAGAAAAATTAGAAAGAATAATACACGCTTATGATGAATTACAAAAAGTAGATTTACAATTACCACAAGTTGGTAGATGGTTGCCTGGATATGGTTTTGTTGTATGGGTACTAAAAGAAAAAAAGGATGCCAATGGTATTCCTTATCCTTATGCAGAAGTTAAAGACCCTTATCTTTGTTATCCAGGATATTTTGGTGAAGGCCAACAACCTAAAGAACTAGCTGTCGTACAAAGAGTTCCACATACAACATTAGCTAAAACATATCCAAAATATAAAAATGTGATTATGGATGAAGTCGATAGTGAATATAACACTATGGCTTATATGTCTAGTTATGACAAGACTTGGGCTAACCAAAGTGGTACAGGTAAAGTTGTAGCAGAATACTACGATGAAGAAGGTACTTATATTTTCTTACCTGAAAACAAAGTTATATTAGATTTTATTCCTAACCCTCTTAAATCAGGACCAAGATTTGTCGTTGCAAAGAGATTTGCATTCGACCAAATGCAAGGCCAGTTCCATCATGTGATTGGACTTATGGCTAATATGGCAAAGATAAATGTTCTATCTGTCATTGCAATGGAAGATGCTGTGTTTACAGAAACCAACATCATCGGTGAGATAGAAAGTGGACAATATAAGAAAGGAAGATTATCTGTAAACTATTTAACTCCTGGTAGTCAAGTAGTGAAACCAGTAAACAATCTACCTTATCAGTTGTTCCAACAGATAGATAGACTAGAAAGACATCTAAGATTAGGTTCTGCGTATCCTGTATCTGATGATGGTCAAAGCCCTAATGCATTTGTAACTGGTAGAGGCCTAGAAGAATTAGGTCAATCTGCTTCATTGCATGTAAGAGAATATCAAACAATTCTTAAAGATGCATTAGAACAAATAGATACTAAGAGATTAGAGTGGGATGAAATAATGTATCCTCAAATGCGTAAACCTATTGCAGGTTATCGTAAAGGTACAGCATTCAAAGAAACTTATGTACCTGGTTCTGATATTGCTGAACAATATAAAACAAGAAGAATTTATGGTGTTATGGCAGGGTTCGATGAACCACAAAAGATTATTACTGGATTGCAGTTAAAGCAACAAGGTATTATCGATACACAAACACTACAAGAGAATATGGATGGATTAGATAACATATCTCAAATACAACATAGAATAAATTCTGAAAGAGCAGAGAATGTTTTATTTGAAAGTCTTATGGCACAAGCTGCACAAGGTAATCCTAAAGCAACTATGGCTGCTATTGAAATAAAGAAAAATCCTCAAAACATTAATAAAATTTTAGAAAAGTTCTATACTCCTGAAGGTGATGAAATGACACCTGAAGAAGAGGCCATTGCACAAGGACCACAAGGACCACAAGGACCTCCTCCAGGATTACAACAAGTTTTAGCACAAGTAGCAGCTCAACGAGGAGGTGGACAAGTTGGCTAACGAATTTGACCCAATGGCTGAAACAAACGCAGCTTTTATTGACATGATTAACCAAGAAGATTGGGATTTCAATTACGCAAGAGAAACCGAAATCTTCGATATGGATACAGAAGAAAATTTTTTTCCAGTCGTATATGAATATCACATGCCTGGACCAATGCCTGGAGTATTTGTAAAAATAAGTTTGGCAATGAGAGATGAACAACAAAAGCAAGAATTTTTACAATTTATATCTAGTATTACTGGATTTTTAAATGAAGAGGATGATAAGTATGGTTCGTAAATCAGCAGGTAAAAAAATAGCAGAAGAAGCACAAGATTTAAAAATAGACCCTGCAACAGCAGACTTGTATGTACCTAGAAAATCAGGCGACCCAACAGGGCAAAGTGAATTTATTAATACAGTACTTACACCAGGTTTAAGTGCAGAGACAAGTGGACCTGAAGCTGAAGCAGTGCAACAGAATGTAGCTGCAACTATGGGCAGGCCTATAAAATTAGGAGCACAAACTAGATTTCAAAGTGTAGATGTAGCACAAGGGTTAGCAACATCAGGTGCAAATGTACCTGGAAAACCTAAATTAGATGTAGAAAGTTATTGGATGGGATTAATGGAAGATTTTCAAGACCCTATAATTGCTGAGTACTTAACTCCTGATGCTTATGCTGCACCAAGAGTAGAACCAATAATTGAGCAAAAAGCTGACACAGAGACTGTATAATGAGGTTCTCGCCTTTTAATTTTTCGGCTTCTCATATATCCGAAGCTATCGCAGCAGAGACATTAAATAAAGTTAATTCTTATAAACAAGGTCAAAGAATTGCACAAACACCTAAAGGCCAAGAGATGGCTAGGAACTTTAGTGAATTAGGTTATACATATCCTAATGTACCATTCAGAATGAATGCATATCAAGCAATGGCAGGAACTGGTGCAAGAGATAGCTATGCATTTCAAACTGCATTGAAAACACAAGAACTATTAGCAAAACAAAATACTTACAATCTTAAACCTGTTACACAAGTGGGACCTGTTAAAAGAGCATTTCAAGTTGGTATGTTAGGTTTAGACAGTTTATTTCAACCAGTATCAAGAGGTTTTAAATCAGCAGTAGTAGCAGCACAAGCTACAGGTAAATCAGTTCCTGGAACAGTTGCATTGGCAACTCTTGCAGGAGTACCTGAAATTTTTTGGGGTGATAAAGGTGAAGGTGGCGGTTCAGTTACACAAGGAATATTAAATGCTGTTCTTGGTGATAAAGCAGGAGATAAATATAGAGAAGCAAGAGATGCTTATGGACCAACAGAACTTACAAGATATATACAAGAAAAAAATAAAGGTAATCCTATAAACTTAGGTACTGGATTTATGCCTAACTCTGTAAATCTAAAAGAGACACAAGAATATTTAAATGCTATTCGTGCAGGTAACAGTCAACAAGTAGCTTATAACAAAGCTAAAGCAGTTTATGGTAGAGATATTACAAATGCTTTTGACCAAGCAGAAGATAGATTTAAATATACAACTAGGCGTGGAGAAAAAATAAATATATCTCCTGGAAGAATAATTGCTGCAACAGTAACTAATCCTGGAAGTACAGGATACAGTGTTATATCAGGTGTTATTGATGGTGTCTTTCGTGTAGCTGCTGACCCTATGAACTTAGCTTTAATGTATGGTGCAGGTGTCAAAACAGCTATGAGAGGTTTATTAAATGCAAATCAAAAAGCAGCTAGGTCAACCGCACCTGTTTTAAAAAATGTAAACTTTTGGAAAGGATTTTTACCAGGTAAAACAGGTAAAGAAAATAGAGCTTTATATTATGGAAAAACTGTTGATGATGTAAGAAATAGTCAATGGGGTAAAGATTTTGCAAAAGCAATAGCAAATTTACAAGGAGATGAAGGGCTTGCATTTTTACGAGACATAAAAGAATTTGATAGATTGCCTGTATCAGTATTACAAGTACTTACAGAAGTAGATGACCCATTGCATGTATGGACTGTATTAGATACAGTAGCTAAAGGTGGAAGATTAACTGACCAAAATTACGATGACATTTTTAATGTTATAAAAGAATATGTACCTGAAGGTAGAAAGATTGAATTAGATAGAGTTAGAGAACTAACTAAAGGTAATAGAAATGTAGGATTAGATGCATTACCTTATAAACCTACTGCTTATGGTGAGTTCTTTAACTATATGAATAAAGTTATTACAGGTAAAGCAACTGATGTAGCACCATTTAGAAAACTTGCAGCTTTAGGTGCAGAACTAAAAGGTGTAGCTAATTATCAAACAAGAGGTTTATTAGGATTAGGTTCACAATTAAGAATGTCCTTACCTAAACATGTGCAAAGAGCATTTCAATTAAGACCTGAAACTGTAGTTATGTGGACACAACTAGATGAAAGTGTCAAGAATATAGACAACATGATGAAGTTAGCTTTTGTTGACCCTAAGACTAGAGGAAGTATTATGCGTGAAGCATTAGGTTCTGCAGGACAAACACAGTTAGATGAGGTTGTTAATGGAGCAAACTTAGAGATTGCTGAAAGTCTTATAAAACAAAATCCAAATCTTAAATTTGATATTGATGAAATCACAAGACAACAAGCAAACTTTACTGCACAAATGGAAGAGTTAAGAAGTTTCTTTAGTGGTTCTGCAGGTTCACTTGCATTTAATGGTACAAAAATTAAAAAGAGATATAAGAGTTTAATTAAAGATGTAAAAGAATATTATGAAAGAGTTGGTATCAAAGATTTTGATGAGACACAATTAGAACGATATGTTTTTGAAGCAGTTCCTACAATGCACTTGTTATCACAAGCATCTAGTACTTTTTCATTGCTTATGGACCCACAAGATATTATTCGTGCATCTAAAGCACACCAACAACTACTTGGGCCTGAAGAAAGTTTATTAAGAGCTTTTGGTAAGAACATAGGTGTTATAGAAGATAAGAATTGGGTAAAACAATTTAAAATTCCTAGAAGAGCAACAGCAGAAGCAATGTCATTGAAGCCACAAGGATTTGTAGATTACTACTTTAATTCATTACAAAACAATTTTTTAAAACCATTATGGATGATTAGGTTAGCATTGTTACTTCGTGTAGTTCCTGAAGAAGCATTAAGAAATGCTTATGGTGGAAAAGTTAATCCATTTACAAGTTTCTTTAAAAGATTATCTTTAACATCAAATAAATATTACGACTTTTTCAATATAGAAAGAGCAGATGAGGTTGCAAGAATACATAATAATTTAGGTGAACTTGTTATGACAACACAAATGAAACCTGATGATATTGAGTTTATGAAAAATATGATAGATGTAGATGATATAAAACAACTACAAGCTCTTGATTACAACCAAGCACAAAAAATAGCTAAACATTATTTACTTGAAACTAATTACAAAGGTGAAGTTAGTGAGTATATGATTAATGCAGCAGTCAATGAATTCGATATTAGAAATATTAAATTTGCTGAATTAACAGAAAAAGCATTTGAAACTAAAAGGAAAGATATAAAAGCAACTGCAAAAGGTGCTATCAAGGGATACGATGAAAATACTTACAATTCAATGGGTGAAGCAATAATTGAAAGTGGTGGGTTTACAACATCATTAGATGAAAGACAATTTATTGATTTAGGATATAGAGGCCCTGCTGAAGGAGATGTATTCGTATCTGCGTATAAAGATAAAGAAATGGTTATTGGTAATCTTGGAACTATAGAAAAAGAAGCAGCCAAAGTAAACCTTACTCCTGCAGAATACTTAGATACACAAATAGACAATTTATTCTTTGATGATGACACAGTTGCTTTATTAGGTAAAGATAAGCATGCAGTCGGTGTTTATACAGATAAAGATGGAAACATAATGATAGATGTATCTATTGGGTTAAGTGGAGAAAATGCTATTAGCAATGCTGCAATGATAGGTATTAATGCCTTCCAGGAAAGTATTTATGTAGCAAATAAACAATTAGCAATAGATAGCGGATTTGGTAAAGCACTAGCTACTGGAGATAATGAAGGTTTAATATTTTTACATAGAGTAGAAGTGGGCAAAGGTGCAGCATCAATTAATTACGATAGTGTTATTAACAAACCAGTACTTGAAGCATTGTTTAAATCTAATTTTGATGCATTAAAAGTAACTGTTGATGAAGTAAAAGGTGCAGCAAGAGGAATGCCTGGTGGCAGTTTATTTAATAACACTCCTGAATATCTATCTTCTCTTGGTGAGCAAGCAGTTACATCTGCGTTTAAAACTGGTCGTAAAGATTTAATAGAAAATATGTTTATCAAGGTAGATAAGTATTTACCTAATGGAAAAAGAATAAATCCAAGATACTGGGAAGCATTATGGACTGAAATAGAAATATTAGCAACAGACCCTATTGCTGTAAGAATTGCAGATATGGGACTTGATGAAACATTTAGTTATTTAAGAGGAGATGGTAAAGAACTCTTACAAGATTTAGTAGCTAGAAGTTTTAATGCTGAAGACAAGGTATATCTAAGAAGTGATAAAGCATTAAAAGAATATTTAGAGAGTGTTCAATATAGAATTGCAAGACTTGTAGGAGCAGAACATAAAATAATAAATCCACAAACTGGTATTGAAATATCTGCAGAAGCAGCAAGACAAGTAGAGTTTGTAAATGGATACAAAGTATTTCCTAAATTTGTAAGTGATTTATCTTCAGTTAATAATTCTCAAATACTAGAAATGATTTCTAATGGTGGTGTCTATAACAGAAAAGACTGGGTTAAATGGAAACAACATAACCAATTACTTAAAGGTAATTCAGCAAGACTTGGTGGTAAAAGTATTAAAGGTAAAGCTAATGAAGCATTTTATAAAGAATTAATAGAGTTACTAACTCCTGAAGTAGATAGAGCAGGATTAGGACCACAATCATTACCTGCTAAGTTCGATGGCACACAAAGAATAAGTGAAAGTGGAACTATGGTTGCAGGTGAAGATATAGTTGCAGCAGGATTTTTTGATGATGCTAATTATGCAGGAGCTAATTTAGGACAATATCGTAAAATATTAGATACAGCTTATGATGTATTATTGGCTAAACCATCTAACAAATTAAACAGAGACCCATTGTTCAGATATACATTCTATGAAGAAGCTATAGATTTAATGGCCTATATGGATGATGCTACTAGAGCAGAATTTCTTAAAGGTGCAGAAGCATGGGTAGATGGAAATAAATTATGGGATGACTTAATTGAAGCCGCTAAACAACCTGCTTTAGAAAATACAGTTACTTCTTTAAAACAAGCAGAAGATATCTTAAAACAAAAAGCTATGGAACAAGTTAAAACATTATTGTATTCAACTTCTAATAGACATGTTGCTTCTGATTTGTTTAACAAGTACATACCATTCCCTGAAATATGGGCAGAGGTATTCCAATCATGGGGTAAATTGATACAAGAAAATCCACAGAAGTTTAACAAAACAAGAATAGCTATAGACAATGGTGAGACTGCAAAACCTTGGGATAGTGAAAATGGTTTCTTAGAAGAAGACCCAACAACTGGAAAAATGATGTTTAACTATGTTGATGCATTGAATATATTAACATTTGGTATTGGTGGTAGGGCGTTAAAGGCAGTAGCACAACGAAGTGCATTCGGTGAAGATATGGAAGCAGAAGGTGTAAGAGTGTCTATACCTGGATATGCTAGTGGACTTAACTTAATTGCACAGAATGGTTTCGCTCCTGGATTTGGACCATTAGTAACAATACCTGCAAATATTATTGTAGAAAGATTACCTGTACCTAAAATCATGCAAGATTTCTTTTTAGGTTCTTTCGGTAGAGGTAATCCTTTTGACCAATGGCCTGCCTGGATGAAAAAATTCTTTACATCAGAAAATACTTTTAGTGCTGAAAGACAACAAGCGTTTGGTACTGCAGTAATGGATACCTATACAGCGTATGTATTGGCAGGTAAAGTTGACCAAACTGACCAAACAAGCATAGATAAATATATGGAAAAATCATTTAAGAAAGCTAGAAGTTTATTTATATTTAGAGGAACTACACAGTTTACATTGCCAACTGGTATTCAACCAAGAATAGAAGTGCAAGATAAAGAAGGAACTTGGTGGGCAACACAAGTATTAAAATCTAAATACGATGAATTGTTATTAAAAAATGGATATGACTATATGCAAACCGATATAGATTTTGAAGAAAAGTTTGGTATTAATCCAATTCCATTAACACAATCTAAGAGTGAGACAATGGGTAAGAAACCTATAAAAGAACATTCTTACTTTTGGTGGAACGAAGGAGATAGGAAAGAATTATTAGAACCTGGTGCATTACCAAATACTGGTATTTATATACAACCTGACAAAATTGAAGATGAATTATATTATCCTGCATTCTACGACATAGAAACTAGAAATTTAAACCCTAGAGACTATGCACAGTTTATGAGGCAATCACAAGCTATCTTTGAATTAGAGAAAAAGAAAAAAGAAATTCGTGAAACTGAACCTGAAAGAAACTGGGATGATGCTTACAAAGAAGCAAAAGAAAAAATTCAAGATGAATATGGCATAGTTAATATTTATAACTTTGTTGGTAAACAACAACGAGCAACTGTAGAAACAGTTATGGGTGAGTTAGCTACCTGGAAAGATTACGAACTTACAAGAAATTCCCCCGAGTATCCATTTGTAGTACAATATTTACAAGAACGAGATAATGTTATCGATGTTTTAATAAACAATGGTAGATATAGTTATACTAACTCTAGAGGAGAAAAGTTATCTATAAGAATATCAGGTTCTACTAGAGAAGCTAGAAGACTTTATGGTGATAGTAATGATTACCTTAAAGCACAAGAATTAATGAGATTTATTTGGGAAGACATAGTAGCTAAATCTGATGGAACTAACTTTGCTAAATTAGCAAATGAAGTTTTGTTTTATGAGATTAGCCCAGTAAACCCAAGGAATATGAAGGATAATTAATGGACCCTGAAGAGCAAGAAGAACAAAGTATATTAGACCTTGAAGAAGGAACTGCACCTGCAGAAGATAGCGGTGTAGATGTTATAGAGATATCAGATATGGGTGTAGGACAACTTTCTATACCTGAAATTATTGATGCTTATTTACAACAAGCTGTTTATAAAATACAAGAAACTAAAGTAGGCGAAAGACTTGGAAGTATAGATACTAAAACTAATGAATATAATCTTTTTCAACTAATTCAAAACGAAACAACAAGAGGTTTTTTTAGTGATAATACATTAATTTTATTTAACCAAGTATCAGGTGAAGCAGACATTAATTCATTATCTGAATTATTACAATCAGCAGATAATGACATAAGAAATAATCCTTCTGTAGTAGATAGGCCTACTCCTGGTAAAGCAGCAGGTTCTATTACTTACGAATTTAACAGCAAAGTAAAGTCAAATGCTTACGATGTAGATGAAATAGTTTCAAGCATTAACAAAACACTTAACAGTGAAGATTACAAAAAAACTAGAGAAGAAGAAGAAAAGTTTAAAGAAAGTGCAGAAGTAGGAGAATACATAGGTGATGAGTATGGAACATACAGAAGTAGTCATCCTTACTGGGGTTATAAAACAGATAGAGATGGATTAGTACCTTCTACAGTACAGTTTGATGAAGAAGGTAATCCTTTAATGGTTGATGCACCATTTCCTAAAGGTGCAGAGTATAGAAACTTTACTGGTATAGACCCAACTGAAATATTTAAATTACAAAAAAGAATGGTACAAGCAGGAATGGATGCACCTACATCAGATGAGTATGGTCAATGGGGTGAAAGAGAAGCTAAGTTTATGTCTAGAATATTCATCAAAGCTACAGATAGTGGTAAATGGGAAAAAGATTTAGCTGCAGGACTTCCTTTGTATGAAAGTACATTAGCTGAATTAGAAGAAATATTTACAGAGACACAAGATTTTGTTGACCTATATCAAAAAGGTTTATTTTTAGAACAACAAGCTAAAGCAAATCCTGGACAAATAAAAGATATACTTGACCAAGTATCAGAA
>Ga0070751_1001386_pt1 | contig 14369 bp, 5 predicted proteins | sample VirMetDEL_Aug_28_FD_78514 | JGI IMG/M metagenome (GOLD analysis project Ga0070751, IMG submission 78514) | Aqueous microbial communities from the Delaware River and Bay under freshwater to marine salinity gradient to study organic matter... | ecosystem: Environmental > Aquatic > Marine > Coastal ...
CAATTTGTATTTCCAACTGTTAAATCTTCATACCCATCATTCAACATTTGAATCATACCTCGTTTAGTACCATATACCAACATTAAATCATTTTCACACATGGTGTAAATGTCATAAGTTGTAAATAAAGAATTACAAGAAATTACCGTAGATTTTGTTAGAGAACAACCGTTTGAATCTAAAACTGTAAGGCTATAGGTATCTGCGGTTAATCCTGTAACATATATTCCTGTTTGAGAACCAACATTTGATGACCAATTTAATATAAATGGTGGTGAACCACCTGCAATCATTGCGGTAATTGTTCCATTTGAACCGTTCTGACATCCAGTAGGTTGCAATGAGAATTGAACTGTTGGTTGGTATGGTATAACTACTTGTTCTGTCTTTGTACATCCCGAACTATCACTAACACTTAAAGTGTAAGCACCTGCACTTAAGTTTATAAATGTCGCGGTATTATCAACTCTGTCTAAAAATGAATCTCCGTTGCTTAAAATATAGTTATACGGAGCAACTCCACCTGATGTTTTTGTTACTGTAAATGAACCATTTAAACCATCACAACTAACACCATCAATATCATATGATAATGTAAATAAATCTTCAGTTATAATTGTTATATCTTGAGAATAAACACAGGACGCTTGGTCAGATATAATAACTGTATAATCACCCGCAGTTAAATTAGAATATAACTGATTTGTAGAATTAGATGTAACAGATGATGTTGCTGAAGATGGATATACTAATGTATATGTGTAAGGGGGAGAACCTCCTTCAATATTTACAATTATTTGACCACCATTTGAATTACACGTTGAATTAACAGAATTAATTGAAACAACTTTAAATGTGCCAGGTGTTACCAAATTTGTTGAGAATGTGTTTTTACACAATCCCGCATCTGTTACCGCAACTGATATCACACCCGCAGCCAATCCACCAAATGTAACAGTACTTAAATATGTTATCTGAGATTCACCCGTAGATGCACTATAATAATAAGGTCCTGTACCTCCTGTAATTGTAAGAGTAATTGAACCGTCACTAGCAAAACAAGTTGGATTAACTGATGTTATTGAACCCAACCCCAAAGGTGGTACCAACTGTACGGTGGCTTGTTTATATACCGAACATCCATCACCTGAAGTCACGGTTACTCCATATACTCCTTGAGTTAGTCCTGTTATGTAACTTTGTGAACTACCATTAAACCATTCATAGGTGTAGGGGGGAGTACTTGTTTGTCCTGTTATATATAATTTACCTGTTGCTCCATCACATTGAGAATCATCAACAATGTAGAATCCATAATCAAACGGATTGGATGTGGTTACAATACAACTTTCTGTTTGAGCCGAACATCCTCCACCATCGGTTACTACAACATAATATACACCAGGTGCCAAGTTTGGAAAAATATTACCACTACTGGAAGCGAAAGTTGTTCCAACTAAAACACCATCTTTATATAAATCATAATTAATTTGACCATAGTCAGTAGATGCTGAAACTGTGAGAGAACCATCATCACGATTACATGTTGTTCCCGAAACATCAAACATATCGGCACAGATTCCATTTGAAACTGTTACATTAATATCAAACTCTTGGTTAACGGGTAATGTGGAGTCATTAATTCTAACCGCATATACACCCGTATTTAAATTGTTTCTAGTACTACTATTAGTTAATGAATCAACACCCAAGTCAGGTAAATACCAATCAAAGGTATATGGCGGAGTTCCTCCTGATGCGGTAAGAACCACTCTACCTACATTACCGTTACAATTTCCGGTTACTGCTATATTATAATTAAAAGCCGACATTAACTACAATTAATATTTAAATTTAATCCCACATTTAGTTCTATTGAATTGGCACCACTTCCATCATAACACCCTAATTTATAAACACTAAGAGTGTTACCATTCATAGAATAATACATTCCATAATTTACTAAATTACTTAATGAAGAAATTAATGCATTTTTCCAAGCCGTATTTGATGGTACATCGGTAATTCCATACCCTGTATAAAATTTACTTTGAATCAATACAGTTCCATTATATCTGAAATCAACATACCATTCGCTTTTTAAGGAGTTTGCAACACATTGTCCTAGTGTCTTTCCTTGTGAAGTTAAATAGTTGTTTAATGTCACATATAATATATCAGATAATGATGTAACACTTGTCGTGGTTCCAATCCATGGATATATCAAGCAATCTGTGGTTTCTTTTGTACAGTCATACCCAAACAATTGTCCAATCGCCTCACAATTCTGTGCAGGTACTGGTATTATCTGACAACCCCTTTGCCTTCTATAAACATATTTTTGTCTGTTAAAAATTGAGTTTTCAAGTCTTGTTCCACCGTTCCATATGGTACTTGCAGGAACCATTTGTTCTGTAAGTCTAATCCAATAAGGTCCAAGACCATCTACATAACTAATTAACTTTTCATACGTCAATCTATCTTTTGGTGTATTAACTCCATTTCCAAATGTTTGTGTTAAGTATTGCCAATAAACATATGATAGTGTTGGATACCCGCTTGTTTTACCATCACTAATCCATTGACGGTTACGAGCATTAATCATGTTTAACCAAAAGGTTTGAGCAAACTCAAAGAATGTTCGTCTACTTGGGTCGGGGTCTACCGATGTCCAATCCACAGGACCACCTGGTTGTGGATAGGGGTATGGTAATGGTGAGTTACCTGCTAATAAAATACCCGGTCCATATTTTCTAGACAAATCCCAAACATCATAAGCAATACCTTGGCTCGGATTTAAAAACAAGTCCACGTTTTTAGCGTTAAGTACCAATTTCTCATTGGTTACTTTATAATATGCATTATACCCTGAAGTTCTACTTGTTCTTAAACCAACTTGGTTTGGTTGCCAACTCTTTTTATTATCAATAGTTTTCTTTAGGTTAAAACCTAATGTCATATAAGGAAAACTTCTAAATCTATCAAAATATTTCTGACCATAACTAAATGGTTGTAAATTTGTTTGAATGCTTGGATTGCCTCCTGTAAAAACAGATTCTGTTAAATTTATCTCTTCTGGACTTCTATGTGCCGGTGTTGACTCAAACCAACCCGCACCTTTTTCAAAATAAAAAGTTTCAGTGTTTACAGGTGCTTTAGGATAACCTTGGCTATCAATAGGATAATCTTCTAAAGTTGTATTAATATCATAAGTCTGTACTGTTGAAGTGAATCCCGAATATTGAACACCATGAATTGTATATACGTTTGTTGAATCTAACACGGGTGTTTCATTAACCCACGTTCCTCCTGATATTTGAGCGTATTGATTATTAAAACTATTCATGTTTATTTTTTGGTCAGCCAAATAAATAAACTCATTAAATTCAACCAAAGACTCAGGTGCTCCAACCAATCTTAATGTAAATTCAATAGACCTTCTGGTTCCTTTTGATTTAAACAAATAAGATGAGTTAAGAATTAAATTTCTATAAAAATTATAATTTAATTCTGTTGGTGTTAGTTGTCTTGAATACCCATCATAATTAGCGGGTCCTAAATTACCATAAACACTATTTAAAAAATTATCTTCAGTAATTGGTGATATATTTGTTTTCCATCCTAATGTTTGTGCTAAATTTTTAAGTAGTTGGGATGGTATATCATTACCTGTATTATAATTCACAGAATTCATGTATGCCAAAGCATCAATGAATTTTTTAACTTCATCAAAACTTCTACCATACAACTGTAAAACTTTAGTTACCTTTTGGTCGTCAGTATCAAATTCTTTAAACGCCTCTGTGGTAAAAAATCTAACAATTAAATTTGTTTTAAAACTATCAAACTCTTCAGCAATTACATTTAATTGTGTGAGGTAGGCATCAAATCTGAATGTTCTAATATCTAAGTTCCAATCTCCATCTAATGGCCATGTAAGTGTTTGTTGTTGTATAGTTACACCACCATTTTCATTTTCAACAGGTGTGTTAAATATTGCCGTATATTTTGGTCTGACTAAAGTGTTTAATAAAAATTTCTCAACCTCATCAAAATTTTCGTTAAATGCTTTTCGTGTGTAATAACTATTTGGTCTTATAACTAAACTTTGTTCTGTTGTTGTTGCTGTAATACCAAAAGGTGCTCCCGCAACAATAAATTCAATTTGCCCACTACCTAATGAATTGCTTGGTGTGAAAATTTTTACAGGGTATTCTTCTTCTTCACTAATAAATAAAGAATATTTTAGATATTCATTTGTTAGGTCTCTTATTGGGTCAAATTCAATTTCCCTACTCGCCAAATTAATTTCTGAATTTACAGAATAATCAATGTCAAATGGGTTTTTAATTCTGTTAACATTAATTGTAAATGTGGTTTCATTGTTGATACTATCATAAGATATATTATACGCGGTATCCCCTGTGGTTAAATCGTAATATTTAAAATCAACTTCTATCGCCGCGGGAAAATATGCCAAAACTCTTGTAACAGAAGCCTCAAGTCTTTTTTGTAATGAACCATATAAAGTAAAATTGGTTACTTGAGAAATATCATAATTAGGATAAACTCTAAATTCCTTAGCTAATAATTCTCTTGATTGTAGAAGATTATCAAAATCTAAATTTTCTAAAGATACTCCTGATGAAAATTTACCAATGTTAAAGTTGCGGTTTACTTTCTCTCTAATAGATGATGTAAAAGTAAAGGTACCTGTAGTCAAACCACCCCCATCAACAAGTTGCAATCCAACTATGTTGTCAAAAGGTGTTTGTCCCCCATTCGCCGCAGTATTTGGTATAAATTTCTTAGCCATTATTGTCCTGTGATATTCTGGAAGTTTTTACTGAAATCAATATTATCACCACGATTTTGTCTAACCTCATACAATAAGTTATCAAACTCGTCTTTGATTTCATACAAGTTGTATTGCTGATAGATATTGTCCGCACTATCGTAAATTGTGTAGATACCATCTTCCATACTCTTAGTTTGATTTCCATAAAGAGCAATTGCAATGGTGTCAATATCGTATTGAGCCACTTGAATTTCCAATGTAACAGGATTAAAGAATGTGTTTGAAATTACAATGTTTTGTGCGGGTTGTCCAATGTATGGTGTTGCATTTGGCTTATTAGTTGGTGATGAACTTGGCGATACTGTACAAAACACTAAATTGGTTTCACCATCAACGTATCTATATCTGATTGCTTTTTGAACTGTATTTGTTAAATTTTGTACTACAGGTTCACAATAAAAATTAGATGTAATAATTCTAAAGAAATTTGGAATTTTGCTTCCATCCGCATTTAAATATTCAACTCTAAAACCAACAAGTCCTTGAGCAACGAATTTATTTCTAAATTGAGATGGTACATTACTCAAATCAATAATAATTCCTTTTATATTTGGTAGTGCTGATAATACACCACAATCTGTTATTTGTGTTCTAATTTCAGCGGGTCTAATATATAAGGTATAAATTCCAAGTTCATTAAAAGTAGTTGCCGGTAATCTTAAATTATAAAGACCACCTAAAAGTTCATTGGTATTTCCACCAGTGTTGGCGTTGTTGAAATACGGTCTTAATATTGTAGACGCGTCTAACTTTTGTAAATTAAAATTATTAGTTACATCTCTTGATGCTGTATAGTTCAAGATGATGTCAACGTCTTCGGGTGAAACGTCAGCTGGTCTAATAGTACCGTAAGTTCCTGTTGCCATATTATATTTTTTCTACTTTAAAATAACCATAACCGTAACGAACTAAATCCCCAAGATTGTCAACCTCTCCAATTCTTTGAATTTTTTCCATAGCGGCTTGTTTACCTCTCTCAATAAATACTGTTGATTGTATTTCTGGTTCAGAAATTGAGCCTAATAATCTTTCATCTTTTACAATTGGTTCTGCAACCAACCAATCTTGAGTAAGTCCTGAGGATTGAACCGCATAAATTGTCGTTCTATCGGAATAGTCCAAATAGTTTATGTTTTCTATTGTGTATGCCGTATAGGCTAATTGTAATGTTGGGTCGTAACCCGTTTTATCCGTTATAATACCCCAATCAACACCATCTTTTTGTACAGGTACTAACAATGGGTATCCATCCGAACCATATCTTTGAAGTTCTCTTAATCTACTTGTTGTATATCCTGACACCACAAATGGTACACTTACAGAGTTTGAAGACTCCTGTGCTTGAACATTGTTTTCAGAATCTCCCGTAAAAATATAATTGTACGAAACTGGTGTTGCCGACCAATTTCCAACATTTGGTGTAAAATATGCCGTACCTTCAGGATTAAAAATGGTTTGAATGCTATATGGTACATATATTCTTTTCTTAATTGTATTTGTTCCCCAAGGTGCAATTTGTGTTAACGTGATATTGAACCATGATGGTGCTGGCGGATAATTGTGACTAATGTAGTTGGGACTGAATGTTGATATTGTTTCAATTGGTGAACCGTCACCCCAATCTACCGTATAACTAGCCAAATCCAAAAATGCCATATACTCAACATCTGAAGTATTGTAGAAATAATATTGGTATGGATTTGCAGTTGTTGACGAGAAAATAAAATTATTAACCGCGTTGTACTGATTTATAGCCCCGTCAAATACAGAATAATAACCAACATTAACAGTATTCTGTTTTAATAGAATTGGAACTGTTAATCCTGTAAATAATGACGAACCATTAGTACCACCTGACAACATTTGTGTCATTCCTGAATAAACACCAAATGTTTGTCCACTATAAGTTTCCTGATGAATTATAGTACTAAGTGTTTCAGGGGATACCCTTAATTTAATTACCTCACTTTCCATTATGGATTTACGTATTCATACCAACGAATTGGGTTTATGTCGGTTCCGACTCTAGCATTTGTATTTTTATTAACAACCCTATATGTTCTTGTATCATAATCCAATTCAAGTTTATAATAAAAATAATCATTAGGGTTAAAATTTGTTTGAGAGGACAGTGATGTTTGGGGTGTAGTCATCATCTTAATGAAGACTCCACTTCTAGCATCAAAAAATTTTGCTGTCATGTAAAAAGTTGATAAATCAATAAAATCTCGTTTTTTTAACCAATACACAAAGAACCCTTCTTTATCACCAACATAATCCAAAACAAAATATGGTTTTTTTATTGTAACCGTTTTACTGCCAAGAACATCAGGATTTAATGTTGTGGTTTGAAGTAATCCCTGTTGTACAGGTAGAATTATTGTAAAATAATTTTTTTGTGTTGATGTATCGGGTGTGTCATAGAAGTCCAATTTAAAAAATGAATTTGAGAATTGGTTTGAAAAATAAAATACCTGTTCGGCGGAATATTTGGCCAAATATGAATTTTCATAGGTTGTGTTTCCTGTATTAAAAAATTCAAAAACATAATTAATGGATGAACTTAAATTATTATTATATTCTTGATGTTCAAACCTTGTAGTTTCAAAATCACTTGTGTTTAAAATTTCTTCTAAAACACTTTGCTCATATTCCTGATAACCTTGCTCAATACCATTAAAATCCCAACACTCCTCAAGTGGGATATTCAACTCGTAAGTTGCATTAATGTCTACTATTCTAATATTATTCACACTCATCTATGATTGGTTGTGTTATTAATGTATAGTTTAGTCCACTTAATAATGCACCTTCGGGTATTAGTCTAAAGAATACATTTTTATATGGATAATGAGCATCATTTATAAATGGATAATCAACTCCTCTATTTTTATCGTCAACAAAACCATAAGTATATAAATCCTTCCATCTCCAAACTTTTTTATTTTCCGAATACGTCGCATACGTTGGTACACCAATCACGTCTTGTGTGCTCCCCTCTTCCACATATTCTGAATATTCTCTTATTTGCATTGGGAAATGTACTTGATAATAATATCCATCAGGATTTGCTGCGTTTGTTGCGTTTATATTAAATACATTACCATTAAATGTCATTTTATGATAATAATTTGATATTACTCTTTCAGTCTGATTAAACTCGTTATATTCACACCAATCTCCATATATAGTATCACCAGAAACTAAGTTGTTCATATAATAAAAAGTATAATCAACACCATTTTGCGTTTTAATATAATTAGATGTTGATATATTCTCATTACTTAAAACATTGGAATAATTCCACCACTCGTTTGTTGTTGGTGTTATATTGAATGCCCAACCCTTTTTAAGTCCAAATCTATTAAACCAACCGTAATACCCCTTATTAACAAATGTCAGATACATCTGACTAATTGGTTTTTTATTACCATCAACCAATCCGTTAATATTAATATCTCTCTCACAAGTTAAATTATATACATTATTACTTTGTCTTTGACTAATTCTTGCCTGATTGTTTGGTGTAAGAGCTGAATACTGATAGGTCCTTCTATCAGAAAACGGTCCTTGTTCAAATCCTGTTTTTGTTAACGCCATTTCATCAACATTAGTGATGATTTTATGAAGTCTTACATAATATTTTGATGTAGTTTCGCCTGAATTTTGAATATTAACAATTCGTTTGAATATTCCCGTTACTCCATTTCCAAATGTACCACCTGTATATCCAACATTGGCGATGTTAAATACATATTCAGAACTACCATCAGAACCGTTACCTAAAGAATAAACTTGAAATAGGTTATTACCATTATAAGATAAGTTAAGCTGGACGTATTCACTAATATTCAGACCGTGTTTGACAGGACAATTAAATGATATAATATTAAATCCGTTGTCACTACCATTAGTAATTTCAAATGGAATACCGTCACCACTATTCCAAATATTTTGATTGACACCACTTGGGTCGGTATATGACATTTGAACTGATGAATCATTGGAATATGGGTATGAGAAATAATATGTCCAATTGTATGATGTTGCACTTTTAGATACAAAGTTTACTTGTGGATTATTTACATCTTTTCTGAAAAAATCAAACTCTACATACTGTGGGTATCCGTACCAAAAACCATCATTATTTTCAAGACTTGTTAACGCATTAACATAACCTAACGAATCTTTAAATACTGAATATTCACTATAACCTGTATAAGAATTATGATAAAAATATTGGATTTTAAATGTTGGTCGGAATATTGAAGATGATTGTCTTTCGTCATCAAAAACTTGTGCCAAATTTAAAGAAATAGTCCTATCACTATCGGTATATTGATTTTGCGATTGCGTAAGTTCTGTGTTAATATTATAATCAACACTTGATGCCGATTTATATCTATCAACACCTTTAATAACTTTTATTGAATCGTTTTTATCTGACATATTTCTTAACAAATCTATCCATAGCACTTGAACCTTTTACTATTCCAAAATAAAAATGGAATGGTGCTCCCACCAAAAATCTAGTACTCATATTTGGGAACACATTTGGTTCATAACTATTATTTTTATAATTAAATAAATAACCTCTTTCATATAAATCATTTTTAGGATAGGGAAGAGTTGATTGTGTTTCTCCTTGGAAATACGGAACATTGTCTCTATTTAATCCTTGATACTTTATATTTTGTAGTATATCAACTCTATTTGTTTCCCAATTATTCTCGGGTTTACCAAATATTGTATTTCCTGATTTTAAACCCCACTGATAAAATGGTACAACCTGTGAGTTAATGGTAAATTGATTTTCCGCTAATAATAATCCATTAGAACCTCTAAAGTTTGTTTTTCCAGGTGTTATATAATCTTTAACTTGTAAATCAATTGTTGTTGATGAAAAGAACACACCAAAAACACCATTAGCATTATTATAAATTACAGGTTGATTCGCACTACCAGTAGATTGATAGAATTGACTATTATATTTTATAACACCAATCTCAGAATTAATTGACATCATTTGTGCTAAATCACCATCAACTCTACCCAATTCTTTATTACCATTTTTTCTATTATCAAATAAAATTTTGACTCCAGAGTTTCTAATCTTAATTATTTTTTTAAGAATTTCAGGATTGGTTATTCTTGTATATGTAAAGAAATTAACTAAATCTGATGTATCACCATAACTTGTTGATGGTATGTTTGTCATGTTATACCCATCATATTCCGGATTTAAAACCAAATCTCTAATAAATGAACTTCTAGGACCCAAATCAATAATCGTTGTTGGGTATAATAATTGAGATTGATTTAGTGGGTCATAACTATTATCTACAGATGCTCCAATAAACTTATTACTATTATCATTATATGGTGAACTTCTATAATAAAAATTATTAGACTCACTATGTAAAACAATATTGTCTTTACAATAAACTCTTTGAGCAACATTTGCGTTTGTTGCATTTATACCACTATAATAAACATTTAACTGAAATGGAAATGCATATAATGTACCGTTTACCCAATTGTTTGAAAATGTTTGTGATAATACTCCTCTACATAATCCATAGAAAAATTTAAATCTGTATCCCCATTCACTAAAATATTTAATATCTTTACCTAAATCAGTTATAGGATTTCTTACAAATACATAACATCCACCGTCAACCGAACCACCGTCACAGTTATCAATAACAGTCAAACCATCATTGACATATTGATAACAATTAAGTGATACCATATCTCTACATTCAAAAGATTGTGAAACTCCTGATAAGAAATTACCATCTTCATTAATATTACCCTGACTAGCCCCTGTACCAAAACCTGATGCACTAGCACCTGCGGATGGATTACTCAAGTTATAAATTGCAAAGTTTTGGTTTTGATGTAATTGATATGAGTTACCACCATTAACTTGTAATACGTCAGAAGTTGGCATTCTATCTGACCTCATAATTATATTATTTTTTCCTATTACATCAAAATCAATATCGGTGTTTTCATTATACATAGGACTAAAGTACATTTCTTCATCCGCCTCATCCTCAAAATCACCAGGTGTTTTTCCATCATACTTATAGTCCTCATCAACAAACATATATGAACCACCATCTATAATATCAGCAGAACTAGAATAATATCTATGTCTATTGCTATTAGCACTAAAACCTCCGCTATAGTATAGATTAACAGAAGTGTTACTACTTAACTTATTTGAATTATTAATAATAGAACTTCCTAAATTTAATCCAGGATTAAAAGGTTTAAATGATAGGTTTGTAGAATCTAACGATGAATAATACCTATGAGCGTTTGTTGTAAAACCTGTAAATTGGCTTCCGGGTTGGAAAAAGTTTGACGTATTAAATAGACTAATACCTCTATCGGTACTAATGTTTGTTGAAAGGCTATTGTGTTTAATAGTTAATGGTCCGTTGCCATTGAGATTTAAAATTGGTTGGTTGATTCTATAACCACCTCTTACAATTCTACTACCGCTAGTTGCCCCATAAATTGAACTTACGTCATATTGAATATCAAATACTGGTGAATACGGGTCTACTCCCCTTTGAAGAATAACCACTTGATAATCATCAAAACCATCAAATAATGTTGGTTGTGTCTGTATGTTATTTGGCGCGGGTTGAACTCCTCCTGAACCATTTGGAACCGTACCATATGAGAAATTAATTTGACCAATTTTATCATTAGAATCTAATGGTTTATTATTACCTTTTCTATAATATCCAACAGTCATCTGAGACTGTAAAATCTCTGAAATACTATATGGAATACCCGAACCACAGAATTGTTGTCTAATTTCACCAACAGTTAAAACATCAACAACTTGGAAATATTCAACATCCGCAGGGTAACTATAAGTGGTTGCTGAAAGTCCTGTTCCAACAATTTGTGTCCTTGTTATCGCACTATATGGTGATGTTGGACCTGTGGGGAGATTGAACTGTTTTGTAATATTGTTATTATAATTTTTATCATTAGCATATGTTACATTAATAATGTTTGGTGTTAATGATGTACCTGTAATTGATAATGTTCCCGCAAAATTAGTTTCACCACTAAATGGGTTTGGGTCTTTTGAATTGTTAAATCCAACAAATGTTATTAAATCACCTGGTGAATATCCACAACCATCATTAGTAACAATAGTTAATGAATGGTCTAAATAAAAATCACTATTTAAATTTGGTTCAATAGTTACTTTCATTTGATTAGATGGTGTGGTATATGTATTGGTATAATAAGTTGACTTAAAATTAAACTTATTAAATCTTTCAGATAATGGTAATTGTAAACCAAATGCACCGAACGCACCAACTCTAAAATAACCCGGAATTCTTTCTTTTTGTTTAATACCTACCATACCAACTAATGCTTGTGATGTCACTAATTTTAGAATACCATTTTCAGTATCATAATCATCACCGTCATCAGGATATTGGCCATCAATTAAATCAGGAGGGAAATCACCTAATTCAAAATTAGGTATTTGTGTTTGTACCAAACAAGTAGCACCCAATGAAATAACTTGACCACCGTCAGCAGAACTATCTCCACAATCACACGCCTCGCAATTTGGGTATGTCATCATTGGTAGTTTTATTGGTGGTATTTTTTGATTTCTAAGTCTAAATAAAATAACACTTAATACAGTACCTGTGGCAATATTTCCCGCAGCACTTAAGAAAAATGGTACCGACATTATAAAGTTTGCAAAACCACCACCAGCTGATGATGAAATCGCTGCAATTCCAGCTTTAATATCTACAAACGCTTGATATCCTGTATAAGCAATTAATGCAATAACTAATGGTATTGCAAAATTATTCCACAAAAATGCCAAAATATGGTATGAAAATAATAATATTGAACCTGTAACTTGTAAAAGTTGTAATAATATGGATACCACAAAATACAATAAATCAAAGTTCTGAACCCCGTCATTGACAGGAAATTTATTTACCGTATCATCACACTCTCTTGAATCAATTTCTTTAATTCCAATAAATCTACCTCTATTGAAGTATGTACTCAAAATATTTATTCCTCCAAAATCAGTTCCCTTTTGATAATTGTCAATTAGAGATGAAACAGAATAAACTTTATTATATCTCATCTCGTAAAAGGTATCCTTACAATCTATAGCATCTTGAATATCATAATAGTCATTCCAATTTAAACTAAATGCGTATGATTCTTGTAACGCGGCAAATGCTATCGTTTGAAACTCATAAGTAAGTCTTGATAAACTATCTTTCTCAATCCCTTTAGAAACAATTTTAACTGTCTGTCCGTTTAAAACTGAAACTTCTTCATTGTCTCCTGTATATAAAACATTATTTATATAAACCTCAAAAGACTCAACATTTAATTTATTCTTTAAAACTAACTTACCACTTAGATTATTTGTGGATATAACAGAACTATCCTCAGTTCCGTTAATTTTTGTTTCAACATAACTAACCTTGGCACTCTGACTAGCATTTTTTCTAACAATTTCAATTCTAATCTTTTCGTTATCTTTAACATCAACAGTATATGGTAATTGGTTTTGTGATACTAATGTAAAGACACCCGCACTTGTTCCTGTAAAAACATTAATTGTTGGAACTTGTATACCACCAATATTTGTTAATTTAATATTTTGTTGGTTACTAATTGTTATTGAGGTTGCCTTTGCAAATGTTTTTACATATATATTTTGTCCAACGGGAAATGTGTACTTACCTTTACTTTCCTGAGCAGAACATGTAAACACATAATCTTCAGTTGCATCATACGATGGGTCTGTTAATGAGTTTGCCCAATGTTCTTTAATATTTGGAACTAAGAAATACGCCCTTTTAACTTGTTCTTGCAAATCGCCAGGTTGGTCCCATTTAACTTTAAATCTATATTTACCTTTGGTTGGTATACCAATAGACGGGTCATTTGAAATGATTTGTTCTCCAAACTCATTGGTAACAACATAATCTAAATTCATTGGTACGTCTGCCATCCAAGTACCATTGTCATCAATTATTTTACCGTTATTCTCTAAACTATACTCTTCAAGAACTGGTCTACCATCAACATCACTTTGAATGGTTTGTCTAATTGCTAATATACTACCCGGTCCTGTTGTTAACGAACAAAGATTACCCATGTTGTCCTTGGGTTTACAATTAGTTCTTAACCTATCCTCATCAGGTGTACTAAAAATTGACCCCATAAAGACTGCAGTTGGTGTAAATTCATATCCCAACTCCCTTAGGTCAAAATCTAATCTTTCAATTCTTGCCTGACAAAAGTCTTCATCACCCCAAAATGGATTTACATTTATTGGTGTATTAATATTAACAATCTGAGGTAATTCATTTAAATTGGTTGAGGATTTAAAAGTAGCACCATTAATTTGTTGTTCTGTTGCTTTACCAATTCTAATTAAATCTTGTGGTGAAAATGAAAATGGACCGATATCGGATAAATCCATATC
>Ga0070751_1001389_pt1 | contig 14341 bp, 9 predicted proteins | sample VirMetDEL_Aug_28_FD_78514 | JGI IMG/M metagenome (GOLD analysis project Ga0070751, IMG submission 78514) | Aqueous microbial communities from the Delaware River and Bay under freshwater to marine salinity gradient to study organic matter... | ecosystem: Environmental > Aquatic > Marine > Coastal ...
ATGCACGCTATATCTGGTGAGAAATACCAAGATATGTTTGTAGCAAGTTATTGTGCACGTCCAGATAAGAAAGAAACATGGGAAGATCAAGCTCGCTACCTCATCAAATACTACAATGCAAGAGCATTGTGTGAGAATGATGAGATTTCTTTTATAGATCATATGATTAGTAAAGGAGATGCACACTATCTAGAGAAACAACCAAACTGGTTAAAAGAAATAGTACCAAATACTACCGTTAGACGTGATTACGGTATACATAGATCTTCAGAAAAGATTAGAGACTTCTTGCATGGATGTTTGAAGAAATATACAGAAGAAGTGATTCAGTCTGAAAAGAATGAAGAAGGAGAAATTATCTCTCAAACAAAAGGAATAGTGAAGATATTAGATCCTGTCCTACTAGAAGAGATGATTCAGTATAATGAGTCAGGTAACTTTGACCGGATTATTGCAGCAGAGTTAGCAATTGCTCTAGCTATGAAATTAGACCCAGTGATTGGTAGGGTGGGTGATAATGAAGATGGGAGAATGAAAGCTCTCCACAAACGTAAAAAAGGAAATAGACTATTCACAGAGTCAAGAGGACTCTTTGGTGGCTCAAAACATAAACTGTTTTTATAATGGCAATTATTAGATATACAAAAGAAGATAATATCAGGTATGCCTACCTGAACATCTTTCCTGATCAGTTCAAAACTGAGAAACAAAAGAGAGATGACAGTTGGGTGAAAAATACCATGGATTACTTCTCAAATAGAGCGTATGCTGAGTATGTAAAGAACAGAGACACATTTGTAAAGAATTATGATCTCATGAAGGGGATTCTAAGAAGAGAAGACTTCTTAATCGATGAACCTGAGGTGAAAAGCTTTACAGATATGCTTGTTCAAGATGTAGAACTCCCAGCATATGTAAAACACTACTCCATCATAACCACACCTGTTAATGAACTTGTTGGAGAAATATCAAAAAGACCAGACACCTTTAGAGTGAAAGCTTTTGATGATGACAGTCAAGCTCAAGAACTACAATTTAAGACAGACACACTAAAGGCTTATGTAATCAATCAAGTGAAACAGCAAGTTATGGCTAAAGCAGCTATATCTGGCCAAGAGGTTTCTATGGAGGACATTGAGAAGATTACATTAGAACAAGTTAAAGATCAGCTAGATAGCTATACATCTGTAGCTGAGAAGTGGGCAAACCACACACTAACAGCTCAAAAAGCAGACTTCAATCTAAAAGAAAAGAGTGAAGATGCATTTAGAGACCTACTCATCTCTGCACGTGAGTTCTATCATATCTACGAAGATAACTCAAAGCTTGGGTTTAACATAGAAGTGGCAAACCCAAAGAACACTTGGTTCCTTACAACACCAGACAGAAAGTATATCTCAGACCCAACAGGAAGAGCTCAAGGAGCGTATGCTGCTGGTACTGTGGAAGTTATGGAATTGTCACAGATTATTGAGGCATTCCCAGACTTAACAAAAGATGAAATTGACCACTTAAGAAGCTCATTACAAGACTACGGACTAATCAATGTAAGAGAATCAAACCTTGGTAACCCAGAAGCTGTACCTGGTCAAGACTCAATCATCTATGATACATATGATCCATTAGTGTTACAGACACGTATGATTATTGAATCAGAGATGAAAGAGAACAATGATGGACTAAAAGACTTCTTAGGACTTACATCTAACGTGTCTTCATTTGGATACAAATATGTTGTTGTACGTTCCTATTGGATCTCTAAAAAGAAAATAGGTAAGCTCATCTACACAGATGAATTAGGGAATGAGCAGTCTGTACTTGTTGATGAATCATACAAGTCAGGTGATATGCCTACAGAGATATCTCTAGAATGGGGATGGATTAACCAGTGGTATCAAGGAACCAAGATTGGTCCAGACATTTACCACGTTAAACCATTCAAACTTCTAAACTACTGCCCAATCATAGGCACAACATACGAAGTGAAGAACACAGAGGCACGATCTCTTGTAGACCTAATGAAACCCTTCCAGGTGATTTATAACGTGTGTATGAACCAGTTATACAAGCTCCTAGAGAAAGAGGTTGGTAAGGTGCAACTAATGTCCCTACGACATATTCCCATTCCTAAAGATGGTGATGCACAAGATGCATTAGATGTTTGGGAAATGGAAGCACGAAACAGAGGTGTAGTGTTTGTTGATGATAGCCCAGAGAACCTAAAATCTCCAAGCTCATTTAATCAGTTTACATCTTTAGACCTAACTAGAACACAAGAGATACAAGCTCGATATACACTCGCTCAACAAATGAAGGTGGAATGTTGGGAACTTATTGGTATGTCTAAACAGCGTATGGGCTCCATAGCTGCATCAGAAACAGCCACAGGTACCCAAACAGCACTATCACAAAGTTACTCTCAGACAGAGCCTCTATTTGTGGCTCATGAGTATGTAATGGGTCAATTGTATCAAGCTATCATTGATTCAGCATTGTATATTGAGAGCTCTAAACCAGAATCTACCCTGTCATATATAACAAACGAAGGTGAGTCTGCATTTGTTCAAGTGAACGGATCAGACTTAAAACTTCGTGATTTAAAAGTGTTCTTGACCAACAGACCTGAAGACACTCAAATGTTCAACGAACTTAGACAACTTTCTCAGGCTCTTATTCAGAACGGTGGCACACTTTATGATGTGATTGAGCTCTACAGCACTAAGTCTATGAGAGAAATGAAGAAAACCTTCAAAGATCTTAGAGATAGACAAGTGGAGCAACAACAGCAACAAATGCAATTGCAACAACAACAGCAACAGCAACAAGCTCAAATTGCACAAGCTCAAATACAAGAAGCTGCTAGAATGGCTCAAGAGAAACAAGCTAACGAAAACTATCAAAACGAACTAGACCGCATCAACAAGAAAGAGATTGCTATGATAAATGCAATGTCTAAAGAAGGTGGAGCAAGTGCTGACCTTGATATGTCAGGTACACCAGATGCACTAGAGATAGAAAAGCTAGCATCTCAGCAAACCAAAGCTCAAAAGGATTATGATAGCAAGATGGCTGATATTAATTCCAAAAACAGTATAGCTCAGCAAAAGCTACAGATTGAGAGAGAAAAGATTAAACTAGCTCGTGACAATCAAGCAAATGACCTTGCTGTAGCAAAAGAGAATGCAAAAGGTCGAAACAACAAAAAGTAATTAATTAAATTACAGGATAATAAAATGTTAATGCTATATTATCCAGAAAAGTTGGTGTAAAGCGGTAATAATGCTTTGAAAATTAATATTCTTACCATAGTTTTACATATACAAAACCAAGAAGTAACAAAAAATAACTACATATGTCTGATAATTTAGATAAGCTCGGTAATTTTGGTATCCAAGATACTATGGAAATGGGGGCAGGAGATACACAATTGTTAAACGATTTGTTTGCTCCAGAAACAGCATCTGGCAACCCTGAAGATATAACACCTATTGTAAAAGAGGTGGATGCACCAGAAGAAGAAGTGAATGATGGTCCTAGAAAAGGAAAAGATATCACCCCTCCTAAAAGTGTTGATGGGAAAACAGATGAAGAAAAGCAATCAGGTGAATCTCTCATCGCTGACTTCTTAAGTGATGTAGAAGATGAAGATGATGATGTTGAAGAAGCTCCAGTGGCAAAACAAGATACCAATGATGCGTTAGAAGAATCTGATGAAGAACCAGAAGAAGAAGAGGTAACACAATTCTCTGCTCTTGCTAACGATTTGTTCAATCTAGGAGTTTTCACAAAAAACAGTGAAGATGAGGAAGTTGAGATAAACACTCCTGAACAGTTCCTAGAAAGGTTTAACGCTGAAAAGAAAAAAGGAGCATCTGAATTAGTTCAAAACTTCATTGGCCAGTTTGGTGAAGATTACCAAAACGCATTTGAATCCATATTTGTAAGAGGTGTAGATCCTAAAGAATACTTCTCAACCTACAACCAGATTGTGAGTTTCTCTGAAATGGACCTATCCCAAGAGAAGAATCAAATTGCAGTGATGAAACAAGCACTTGCTGATCAAGGATTTGAACCAGAAGACATAAGCACAGAAATTGAAAGACTGCAGAACTATGGTGATTTAGACACAGTGGCTGCAAGACATCATAAAGTGTTAGTAAAGAAAGAAGCTAGAAAGCTTCAACAATTAGATCAAGAAGCTGAACAAATCCAACAACAAAAAGCTGCTATTAGAAATCAGTATATAACGAATGTTCAGACTATTCTTACAGACAAGTTAAAACAAAAGGAGTTTGATGGTATACCAATCAATCCTAATTTAGCAAACGAACTACAAGACTTCCTATTAGTAGATAAGTGGAAAACTCCAGCTGGGGAAAACCTCACTGATTTTGATCGTGCTATCTTGGATTTGAAAAGACCTGAGAACCATGAGCTAAAAGTGAAGGTTGGACTTTTACTGAAGATATTAGAAAAAGATCCTACCCTGTCTACTATACAAAGAACAGGTGTGACTAAGAAGTCTAACCAATTGTTTGGGGAAGTAGCTAGACAGGTTACTAAATCTAAAACTAATATCCAAAACAAAAAGACCAAACCTAATTCATGGTTTTTATAATAATTTAATAATTTAAAACGAATAAAAATGGCAATTCAAACAATCCCAGGTCTAACTGGTTTTACCTATGCTCGTGTTGCATCGATGGACAAGCGTGCTGTAGGGAAACTAACAGACGCAAATCACTTAGAGTCTTTCCACTCTACTGAGCCTGCGGACTATGATAAAAAGATTATCAGTCTGTATACTCAATCTTCATTGTATAGCAATGATTTCCTTGACATGATCAACAAGAGCACTCCGTATTATATTGATACGAACAGTGATGCTTGGAAATGGCAAGTTGCTGTACCTTACAAATTCCCAAAAATCATCGATATTCCTGATTCAACTGCTGCTATGGCTAAACCAGGTATTGATGGACAAGAATTCACCTTGGTTATTGACACTAATGAGTTCTCTAAAAACGCTATCGTTTCTGTAGGTACTCGTCAGTATGGACCACGTTTCTATGTAATCAAAGATCCTCAGCCTTGGAATGCTGGATTCTTGTACACTTTCACATTAGTAAGTGACAATCCAACTGTAGACTTTGTAAGCTCTACCTTCTTGAAACAAGGTATCGAGTTAGAACTTGTTGATGCTGCCATTGGTGAGTTTGATCAAGACTTATTAGGTCTTCCACGATTGGGTGAGCAAATCACTATGTTCGAATCTTTAGGTTCTGCATATGGATATGAGCACAAAATCACTGAGTGGGCTGATGACAAAATGATGCGTGATGCTTCTGGTAAGCCTCTAGACATTTTAGTTTATGCTCCACAAAGACGCAACCAACTTCCTTTAACTCGTAATGATGTTAAATGGGAGCCTTTTGTAGAGTTCTGGATGCGTAAGTCTATGCTTGAGTTGAAAGTTAAGCGTATGATTTGGGCTAAGCCTGGAACAGTTAAGACTAACGGTTCTAAACAAGAATTGAAACGTACATCTGCTGGTGTATACCACCGTATGCGTAACAATGGTAACTTGGTACAATACAACCGTGGAGAATTCTCTGCTAACTTGATTCGTTCAGTATTTGGAGATTTATTCTACAGACGAGTGGACGTTAAAGATAGACGAGTTAAAATGTATACTAATGAGGCTGGATTCGATGTATTCCAACAAGCTCTTAAAGATGATGCACTTAACTCTGGTCTTACTTTCATGGCTGATTCTGGAAATCGATACATGCAAGGAGAAGGACAGTCTATCACTTATAACTTTGCTTTCGATGCAATGGTTACTCGTGAGACTGGACGTGTAGAACTTGTTCACTTGAAAGAGTTAGATTTACCACAAACTAACTTGGAATTCGGACAAAACAAGAAGTCTACTCCTGTATTCATGGTATTTGATGTTTCTCCTCAGTCTGATGGATCAATGATTAACAACATCCGTGAAGTACGTATGAAGGGTGCACCTTCTATGACTTGGGGTTATATTGATGGAACTCGTCACCACTTAGGTTTTGCTAAGTCTCAAGGTATGAGCTCTGCTAACAAATTCCCAGGATACGAAATCTGGATGAAAGATCGTTGTGATGTATTCATTGAGGATTTATCTAGAACTGTGTTGATTGAAGAAATCCCACAATTCTAATAACGAGATCTATGGTTGACTCTCTAGTCAACTTTTCTCTGAGAAGTGTCCCCTCATCCCACACTGTCCCTCCTCACGAGGGGACATGCTTCTCAAAATAAGAGTGATGAATTAAGTTTCTACCCATTCGATTGGATCACTCTACAAATTAAAATAAACCAATAACATTTTTAATTAAACTACATTATGGGTAAATTAGGAAAGATTTCTACTATAAAGAAACAATACAACAGTTCTCAGCTGCAAACAATGGATAGCAATCTAGCAAACATGGGTATGACCAGAATTCCTGGTACAGGGGTTTTTAAATATCCTTACAAAGAGTTAGATGGTAAGTATCGAACAGGGTTAGATCCTGACGCTGGTTATATTAGACGTATTCAAGATGCTACAGAAAAAGAACTTGAAATTGAGCGTGTTACAGAACTTCGTGATAAGCTTCAGGCTTCTTTAGGTGATATTGATTTAGGACCACGTGCTAAGTTTTGGAACTACGCACTATCTACAGGAGTGAATGATGATTTACATGTACAACCTGTAAAGCTTTTAGATGGAGATAATTACTTCGATCTAAGCTTACCACTTCAACAACTTGCATTTGCATGGTTGAGAGTTCATCCAACTATCGCATCTTCATACCAAGCTTGGGAAAGAGGTGAGTTTCCAGCAGACACACAATTCTATGTTGTTAATGATGATATAGAAAATGCAATTGTCTACAAGAAAAAGCAACAAATTAACAAAGCTATCATCAAGTTTGATAGTATGTCTCCTGAAAAGAAGAAGAAAGTTGCAAGACTTTTAGGACTTCCTGTAACAGATGAGACAAAAGAAGAAGTTGTATACAATCAAGTAGATAGCTTGTTAAAGCAATCTGAAGTGAAATCTGGTAACTTCAAAGGACTAAATCCTGTAGAAGTGTTTAACAGGTTTGCTGACATGAAAGAAAATTTACTCCATATTAAAGATTTAGTTAAACAAGCTATACAACATTCCATCTATAGAGTGAAAGCTAACGGTAGAATCTATGAAGGTGAGTTTGAAATAGCAAAAGAAGAAGAAGAGTTAATTAAATTCTTAGCTGATGAAGACAATCAAGATGAGTTGTTGACATTAGAAGGAAAATTGAAAACTAAGAAACTAGCTTCTGTATAAGGGGCTAGTTTTAAAACATAGTTAAAATATGATACCAGTAGATAGTTTATTGTACAAAATAGACCAAAAACTAAATAAACTATCAACTAACGAGCATCAACAAATTCAATTAGAGGACAAAATCTTAGCTTTGAATGAGGCTCAGATTAAGTTGATAAAACAGAAAGTTGATGGTTTTAGTGTCGTAAGTAGGTTAGGGATGGATGCCTTTAAAAAAAGGTATGAAGATTTACAGAATCTTGTTATAGATTATATACACCAACCTCTAACACTGACACTCTCAAATCGACAACTAAATCAATGGGATGCTGATATAACAGTGCTATCACCAAAATACATGTTTTATGTAGATAGTTATGTTACAGCAGATAAGGGTAGATGTAAGAATCGTAAGATTTGGATAAACAAAGACTTAGCTAAGCATGGTGACTTAGCACTTCTTCTAAATAACGATCATTACAAACCAAGCTTTGAGTATCAAGAAACTATAATTACACTTAGTGCGGATAAGATGAGCATCTATACAGATGGAACATTTACCCCTAAACATCTCAACTTGATGTACATGAGATATCCTTTGTATATTAACAAAACAGGTTATATCATGATGGATGGATCACCATCCTATAACCAAGATTGTGAGCTTGAAACATATCTAGAAGACGAACTACTAGATTTGACAGTTCAAAATCTTGCAATGTATACAGAAAATAGTGCAGCTGTACAAAGTGCACAATTTAGAATACAAACAAACGAATAAAATTAATTTTAACCCTTAAATCATAACAAAATGGCTGATTTTTCATTAACCACGTTATTCGTGGTGCCAGTGGGGCAGACTGCTCTCCCTAGCTCTGGTTCGACTCAGGATCTTACTGCAGGTACTGTAGGATTATTCAGAAATGATTACACTCTTGCAACTGCTGCAAACATTGCTGCTGCTCCTTACTTTTATGTAGCTCAAGGACGCACAAACACTTATTTGCAAGGATCAAAACGATCTGACAAGATCAAAGGATGTCCTACAGGATCTGGATGTAATTCAAATGTAACTGAATGGTACAAAGTAACAGGATGTCCTACAGCTTCTAATCAAATTACAGATGTAGATAACTTCACTGTACAATGTGGTGAGATTGTAACCTTGACACTACGTGCTCACTCTTCTTACATTGACACTCTTTATTTCAACGGATTTACTCGTTCAGTAACTGTTCAAGCTCCATGCTGTGAGTGTGGTGGTGATGTATGTACTGATGTTGATACCAATGCATTGATTAACTCTATAATTGTTAAGTTAGAGCAATCTGCTCCTGGTGACAACCCAGACAACATTTCTTTCAACACTTTCTTTACATTTGAGAACGTAGGTGGAACTATTCTACGTATCCACGGTAAACCATTAACTAAATATGGTCAACCATGTGATATCGCTGCATTCCCATTTGAGTATGACAGAATGTACTTTAGCACATTCGTATACCAAGGACCTGCTACCACTGCTGACTTTATTGTTGCTGATGCTTGTGATCCTGTTGCTGATACTGCAGTGATTCAAACAGCTTCTTACGCTTCTGGAACTTCTGACGAGATCAAACAACTTGAAAAGAACTTCTATAGCTACCAAGCTGGATATCTAAAATCCTTGTATCGTATGAATGGATACAATGAGAACTTTGAATCTTGGGTTTCTGATGGTACTACCTATGACACTTATTACATCAAATTTAACCAATATGATAAGTCTGCTTATCAGTGGGGAGATTATGTAATGCAAGACTCAACTGTAATCATTGCTGCTCCTAATGCTACTGTAAGTGGTATTGCTGCTGCTATTGAAACTGTATTAGTAGCTGGTTTAGGTGATGTTGTTTCTGACAACACTTGTATTACAACCACAACTACTACAACTGCTGCTTAATTATAAGAAGTAGGATAGAATATTAACATAAACCTATGCCAGAGGTGAGAGGATTAAAACTCAGATCCTCTGGCATTTTTTTTAAAACAAGAATAATGGCAGCCACTTTACAATTAGATATCATAGTTCCTCCTAGTTATAGTGTTCTTTTGCTTGCTGTTACAGATGCATCTATCTATCCTGATAGTCCACCAGTTGTATCAGCACCAACAATTGAAATAGAGGCACCCAACTTTGGTAAAAAGATATTACCGTTTGTTCCTTTGGAAACAAATATATTTGGTTCAGATACTCTGGGAATTACAGAAGCTGGTTGTAAACAGCCACTTCCTGATGGGATATATAAGTTAAAATATTCAATAGCTCCTGCATATGCAAACTATGTAGAGAGAACAATAATGCGTGTTGACAGACTACAGGAGAAGTTTGACAATGCGTTTTTGCAGCTTGATATGATGCAATGTGATAGTGCTTTAAGAACACAAGCTAGTGTAAACTTAAACACAATCAACTTTTTTATACAAGGTGCAGTAGCTTCTGCAAACAACTGTGCAGAGAATGATGCTTTGAAACTGTATAACCAAGCAGATAATATGCTTGACCAATTTTTAAAATCCAACTGTGGTTGTTCTGGAAACAACTATGTAATAAACTTTAGATAACATGGCTCAGTGTGCAAATTGTGGTGCAAAGGTGGGATGTGGATGTCAGTTAACCAACGGTCTATGTGCTCATTGCAACAGTAATAAAAAAGGAGTATAAACATCACAAAGATATGTTAACACCCAGATTAACAAATTGTCAGGATTGCGATAAGATACCTGATCTACTTAAGAGTATAGATTGTAAGCTAGCAGAGTTTGGTAGCAATATGTACAATAATATTGTGTATATGTTGAACCAACCTGTACCAGCTACTACTATGCTCCAATTGTTAGCATACAAACGTATCCTAACATATAAGTATTGCAATCCTCATTATGCAGGTCAATGTTCTGTTAACGATATTGCTGGTAAGGTGATTCGTTTAACAGCTGGATGTGTTAGCAGATGTAATGAACCAACAGTATGTGAAATCACTACATGTTGTGTTGATGTTGTACCAAACCCAACTACTACCACTACAAGTACTTCTAGTACTACCACTACGACAACTAGTACATCATCAACAACTACAACCACAACTACCATCTATCCAGATTGTAGAGTGGAGGGATGTTTTGAATTTATATCTACCTATGAATTAAGCTGTGTTATGTACTCTACTCCTGGTCAAGATTTTATATACGATGTTTCTAACGATACTACCACTGCAGTTTTATTTCTTAATAATCAGTATGGAACCTTCTTTGCAAACGCCCACACTAACACAAGGTTCTGGAAGGGTAACAGTCATACAGAAATTGTAGAATGGATTCCCTCAGACACACTAAATGTGCTTACTAGAAATAGAACCATATCAGTTACAGATGGTGCACTTGGCGTTACAATGAACAATGCTGGTCGCTTTGTATATCTAGCTCCAGTAACAAATAATCTTTTGTTAACTACTGTTCAGCGTAGCTCACAATCTAGTGATCTAGTTTCTCTAGATATAAGTGATGATGTTATAGTTGATACTGATGTTACAACATTATTTGCACTTGATGTATATAGTAAATGTATAATGTATACATTAGATAGTAAATTAATAACTGTAATTAATTCAGATGGCTCTTCTACTGGAACTATAATATTAAAACAATACTCATATCCAGATGGTGCACTAGAAGTTAGTCAAGTGTTACCAGGAATAAATGCAAACGGTCAAGTAAATTTATTTCAAGACGGAGGTAAGTTATACTTATCACAAGAAGGATTTGGAATAGATAAAGTGTATGAAGTTAATTTAACTACATATACATTAAGTTTAGTATGGGACAATAGTTCACAGCTAACAATACAACCATTCCATTCTTCATTACAGTGTAATGTTAACTCTTTAAGTACTCCTTAGACTACAACTACAACAATACCGTAAGTAACATGACAATATTTATAACATTAAGTTTAGCAGGTACAGAAACAGGTCCATTTGATCTGTATTCTAATATTAATGGGTTCACTACACCATTTGACACTGGTGTTAGTAGATCAGCTCTATTGGCTGGATATCAGACCACTGCGCCCGATGGTACTGTTATTGTTAGACTAGATAACTTAAATCCGTTATGTGCCCCATCTACAACAGATATTTACACTTGTGCTAGACCAAACTGTGACTTCTCTGGAGAGATTATTTGTGATGTTACAACAACTACAACCACTTCATCATCATCTACCACTACAACAAGTACTCTTTATCCAGGTGTAGCACCATGTACTTGGTCAACTTACGGAGGTAATCCTGGAGAAATAGCTGTATATGACTTTGACACTAACTCATCAACTGCTGTGCTAGTACCTAATGACTTTACAACCACTCAAGGAATCAACAGACCTATCTGCTCTACAGGAGATAAGTTATGGTTGGCTAGTGTTACAACTGATAATACAGTGGCATATATTAGAGAATGGGATATAAACACATCTGGCCCATCACCAACTTTGTCTTATGTTAGACAAATAACTATTTCAGTGTCAACTCTTAGTTCTGGAAACATTTGGGGAAGAACTATATCTGCAATAGCTGTCACTGCTGATAATAATACATTAATTGTAGGATTTGGTGATAAAATTGACGGTAATAATAGTAGTATGGGTGTTTACTCATGGGATATATCTACAGCTGGTAATATTACATTAAATGAGTCTAACAGAATAACAAAACAACATGTTGCATTTGTAAACACTTATGGAGTTTTAACAGAACTTACAGGAATGTTTATCACTAACAACAATAATGTAATTGTCTCTGCAAGATACTATGAAGACGCATCTTCAATAAATGCTGCAAATTATATAAAAGAGTTTGTAGGATTACCACCTGTAGGAGGAACAACAGTCGATTGGCTTTCTGCATCATCTGGTAAACCTACTATTAATCTACAGACTGTTGGTGTTCCTGAATTTACCAGTGTATGGACTAATCCAAGTAAAGCTATGCCTGTATGGGGCGTAAATGGATTATTACAAGTGATTCAACCAGAAACACTTGAGGTGTACAATATTAGTCAAACACCAAACTATGCTGCTACACTAGCAACTACAGTGGCCGATAATACTGTTTGGATACATACATCAACTGGTTGTGCAAATGTTGAAATCTTAAGTCAAGATGAAATCGATGATTGTACACCAACTGCACTACCGGTACTAGTAGCATCTAATGGTAGTAACTATATAGGACCTATTACATTTACTTATTCTGGAATGAGTGTGATAGCTTCTAGTAATATTATAGGAGGCTTATTAGCAAGTCCTGGTGGAGGATACACAACTGATTGTGGAATTACAATACCAGCATCATGTCAAGTGATGCATGGAAACACTTCTGGTGCAACATTAAACGCTCCAGCATTTAGTTATACATTAGAGTTTCCTGTTCCAGTTAACAACATTGCATTAAGAACAGCTATTCTTAATCCTCTTGATGATTTTAGATTCACTACAAATGCAGCATCAACTACAATAACAATGGTTGCAGGATGTAGAGCAGCTGTTCAGAATGGTAATGAGCTTATTACAGGTTTTGATGCAAGTAGTCCTAATGATGGTAGTGCAGAAGTTGTAGTAACAGGTTCTGAAGACTTCACAATACTAACATTTGTAGGAACAAATAGAGGAAATGGTGGCCCTTGGGCTTTAGGTTGTACTGTACCACCTCTAGATTGTAGATTAGTTTATTCTACAGAATCAGCTGGTAGTAACAGTTGTTCTGCTCCAAGTAATGCAGGAAGATGTTTACCTGGACAAAATTCATTTAAAAAATACTTTGCTTGGGATGTAAATACAAACACTCAACAAGAAGTATTATTACCACCAGGCACCGCAACAAATTCACCTAACTTTGCATTAAGTGAAAACTACATTATTGTAGATGTTACATCACTTGTTACAGGTGTTAAAAGTTTAGCAAGATATGGATATACAGATGTAAATGGAATTCCTTCAAACACTACATTTGATGGACAATTTATTGATTATCCAGCAGGTGATGTAAGAAATTTTGGTAGCATCATGGAAGCAGTGAGTGACACCAAATTTTTAGGAACTTGGCAATATGGTGCTGGTCTGCCTTTCCCAACTGCTGTAAGTCAAATATTGGAGTGGGATCTTTCAGCAACAACATTATCTTACAGTGTTAAAATAGATGTAGGAGTAAATCACGGATATTTCGTTGCAGGAGATTTGTTATTGACATTTAAAACAGATGGCACTCCAAACAAGATAATAGCTATAGGTTTTGTTCCACCATTACAGCCAGACAATAGTAATCCAGGATACTTATTACAATTTGATTATACAACAAATGCACTAGATGGAACTGTAAACTTACCAGCAGGTGTAAGAGGAAGCGCATCAATAGGTATATATGATGGAGGCATTTATATAGCTCCTGCTGATTGGAATACAGTTGCGCCAGAGTTTGCAGGAGTTTGGAGATGCGATTTAGAAACTTTACAGTGGACACAACTAGATCCAGTAGATGTGCCTGTAGAAATGGGTCTGCCATCTAGTGGACCTGGTGACTTTGCTGCCACTCCTGTATGTAGAGTTAGTGATGGTTTTACATCATTTGATCCAATACCAACCACAACAACAACCACTACCACAATACCTGAGGGTATAAATACAATATGGATGTGGTTTGAAACAGAAACACCAGCATAAACTAATATAATATGTCATTACAATTAACACAAGAAATAAAAGACAAGATTAGGGAGCAAGTGCTTCAGAATCCTCATGTTACATCTGTTGGATATGGTTATAAAATATCTGGTGGTGTAAACACAGGAGAACCTGCTATTGTATTTGGTGTTGAGGCTAAAAAACCTCTATCAGAAATACCAGAAGGAGAACTACTTCCATCTAGTGTAGATATAAGTGGTGTAGCAGTTAAAACAGATGTTAAAGAGATTGGA
>Ga0070751_1001393_pt1 | contig 14309 bp, 3 predicted proteins | sample VirMetDEL_Aug_28_FD_78514 | JGI IMG/M metagenome (GOLD analysis project Ga0070751, IMG submission 78514) | Aqueous microbial communities from the Delaware River and Bay under freshwater to marine salinity gradient to study organic matter... | ecosystem: Environmental > Aquatic > Marine > Coastal ...
TAAACTATGCCTATAAATCCATATAGTACTGCCTGGAATAATACATACCAGCCTTTAGGTATATCTTCTTTAGCCACACCATTATCACAAATGGCTGCTCAATTTAATGCAGTTAAAACTGAATTGGAGGACACTGACTATACTCTTTCTAGACTATCTCAAGATGACCCTAAAGCAAAAGAATTATTATTAGGATACGAAGAAGAAGCTGAACAAATATCAAAAGAATTGATGAAAGATCAGAATTATCAAGAAGCTCATCGTAAAATTAAAAGACTTAATAAAAAGTTTGCTAAAGATATGGAAGCGCAAGCTTATAAAAGTAATTATGATTTAAAAACAAAACTTATTGCTGATGCAGATAAGTTATTACAAGACGAAAAGATTACTGATAATGAATATCAAAATTGGAGATATAACATAGATAATATTGATTATTCTCAAGGTGCACAGTATGATCCTACTACTGGAAAATATAATAAACCTTTTAATAAACTTCCTGCTTTTTCTAGAGAAAAAGAAATGGAAGATTTAGTTTTAAAATTAGCAGGTATGACTGCTACTCAAAAAGTGGAATATATTAAAAATGCAGGTATTCTAGATGACGGCTCTGTAGCAGAGTTAAAAGAAATTATAGAATTTAAAGATGCTGACCAAATGTCAGCAGAAATAGGCAATTTTATAAAAAATTCTGATAGGTTTAGACATTATCTTTTAGATAAAGCTGAATATGAATTTCTTAAAGAAAATGATATAACTAAAAAACAAAATATACAACAAGGAGGAAATCCTTATGAATATAGTGAAAATGTTATAGGCAATTTTTTAAATAGAATAGAACAACAAGCTGCAATATTAGAAAAAGCTATTCCTGGCGCAGAAGGAAGAAAGAAAGAGATGTATAAAGCAGATCTAGAGTCTTTGCAAGAAACTCATAATACTATACAGAGTTCAATGCAATCTATACAAACTCCTGAAGAATTAGAAAACTACGCTAAACAAATATTTAAACAAGATAAATTAGGTTATTTAGATAGAGTATCTGCTTATGGTGCTGATATAGTAGATTTTAATAAAATAGGTAAAGATTTAACTTATAGACAAAGTAACGAAACTAAAGGTAAAAAAGATAAAGCTAAAGAACTTTCAGCAGGAGGATCTGTACAAACTATGGTAACTTCTCCTGTAGAAGGAGAGAATCAATTAGATATTGAAGGTTTAGGTTTTGGTGGAAGTACAAATAGATTTGCTACCACAGGAATAGGAAGCACTAAACAATCTGAAGAAGGATTAAAAATAGGAGAAGGATTTGTTCAACATATGAATGACACTAGAGAAAATGTTTCTCAAGGAAAAGATTATCCTAGTTATGCTTCAAATTATATTTCTAAATCTAGCCAAGAAAATACACAGATTGCATTTGAAAATAATTTATTTAATGATAAAAATAAACAGGCAGCATTAAATGTAGTTAATCTTATAGATCTCGCTGGTTTAAGTACAGAAGCTAAAAATAATTTAACAACTAATAATAATAAAATAGCTAATTTAAATAATCAAATAGCTAAAGCAAAATCGGATGGCGATAAAGCAAAAGAAGAATTATTAATAGCAGAAAAAAATAAACTTAGCGAAGAAAGTAGAGAAAACATAACAACTTTTGCTTTCCAAGAAAAAATCTTAAATGATATAATAAATCAAGTAACTACTTTTGGCTCTAATAATTGGGATGAAGAACAAATTAAAAAGGATCCTATTAGATATGAATTAGCGTTATATAAAGATAAGAAAAGTAAATATACAGATGCTAGCAGTTTATTAGATGGAATATTAAAAGATAATAAAAATTTAATAGACTTTAGTGGAGAACGTATAAGTCTTGATGAATGGGAAAATAAAGTTAGTAATCTTGAAATACAATTAGAAAATAGTAAAGTTACAGGTAATGTAGATGAATACAACAGATTAAAACAAGAATTAGAAACGGCAAAAAAACAAGGTATATTAACAGCATTTAAAGGAGACGAAGACGCAGCGACTATAGTACAAAATAAAAGTGAAGAAGACTTAAAAAAGTTATACCCTCTAGAAGAAATTTTTAGTCGTTATAAAAATTTATATACTATAGATAATTATAGAGTATCTACTCCAACAGAATTAATTTTAGATGATGCTGCTAATAAAATGACAAATGATATTTTCAAAAATCAAATTAAGTTTATAAAAGAAAATCAACAAGCAGGTACAGGTATGGTTCAGAGAATTACTAATTATAATCCTAATACAGGATCTAGTAAAATCTCAGATGCTCAAAGTTGGAATTTAGATTTTTACAACGAAACACCTAGTCTTGCAGGCTATAGTGAAAGAGGCTATCCTATATATCATTATGTTTTAAAAAATGATTTAGCAGAAGATAAATTTAGTTCTGCTAATGAGTTAGCCCAGTATATTTCTAAGAAAAAATATATTACTAGTCCTAGTAAAAATCAAAGTGTTCCTGGAAGTTTAGCAGCTTTTTACGCTGAGAATCCTAATAATTTATATTTAGAAGGATCTAAAACTAGTATGAATCCTAAAGTAGAAGCTGCTAACAATTTTCAAGAAATGTTTAGTGGAGCTGTTTTAATGAATAGCAAAGAGGGGGAAAAAATAGAAAAACAAGCTTTAAATAATTATGCTCCTATTGGTTTAATTTCTTCTCCTAACAGAGGAGAATATCAAAAAAATGCTCAATACCTTTTGGAGTTAGCTTCTATACATACAAGAAAAAATCCTAACGATCCTTTAAAATCATATAAATCAGCAGATGTAATAGAGACTTTTGGTACAACTAAAGGAAGTCCTATTATGGAACCACCTGCAGTATGGAGAGATCTTGGTGACGGTAAAGTAGAAGGATATGGTATTCAGTATTCTGTAGAATATGATGATAATATTAAAAGTAGTACAATTTATTCTACTGTAATTAAGTTTACAGCAAAAGATAATCAAATTACAAACAGTGAAGTTGTAGACCAAGCTCCTTTAAATTATGGTAATAATTTACCTTTAGCAATGTTTAAAAATAATATTTATTATGGAGCAGGAGATGAATCAGATATACCTGTAGTAAATGCTGGTTACGGAGAAATTAATTTTGTACCTGCTTTTGAAAAAACTAGTTTTAATCCTATTAGTGTTAGTGCGTCTATATTAGCACCAGGACAAGGTTTATAAAATGGAATTTAAAAAAGAAATAGTTGGGGGAGACCCAAAAGGAATAGATACTAGTAATCCTGACGGAACAGTAGAAGATAGAGCTCCTATTGAAATTAACTCTAGCGATAAAATTGAAAATGATTCAAAAGGTTATGTTCCTATTATACCTGATTTTGAATTAAAAAATCTTTATACTGTTCCTAAAACAGATGAAGATGCTAAAATAAAAGGAGTTGCTTCAAGTATTTTTAGTAATCAAAATCCTAATACTTCTAGATATACTAATAATACAGTATCAGGAGAAGCTTTAAATTTATATCTACCTGTAGATATTTCTAATGCTATTATAGATCCTTACGAAAGACAAAAATTTAAAGAAGAACATGGGTCTAAAATGATAGATCCTTTAAATAAAAATTTATTTGCTTTAACATTTGATGATCAAGTAGCAGATTATTCTAAGATGCTCGAAAAAAATTATCAAAGAGAGCAAAAAAAATTAATGGATGATCTAGATGAGAATCAAGGATTTCTTTCAGAATTATATAATACAAGTGCTAAATTTTTAGGGTCTACTATAAATGCAGTTACAGGTGTTATACCTTTAGCTTATGGTTTAGCTAAAGGCATGGTCACTTTAGATGCAAAAAATATATTTAATAATGCATTATTTGATCAGTGGGAAAAACATGATGAATGGTTAAATAAACAATTTGTAGTTTACGGAGGTAGTGATTACTATGAAGGAGATAAAGGATTCCTTGCTCGTCTAAAAAGTAATCCTATGAAATCTCTTAATGCTGATGTAATACCTGCAGCAGCGTTTGTAGCAGGAGCAGTATTAACAGAAGTTGCAGCAGGATATGCTACAGCATTGACTGGCGGAGCAGCAGCACCAGGACTTGTAGGTAATACAGCAAGATTAGCTGCTCAAGCAACTAGATTATTTGGTTCAGGAGCAGCAAAAGTTGCTAAAGGAATGAAAATAATTAGAGGTATAGATACTCTTTCAGACTTTCAAAAAGCTAGACAAATAGTTAATTTAACTCAAAAATATAGAGCAGGAATAGGTACTGCTGCAAGTATGGTAAGATCAGCTGGGTATGAATCTAGTTTAATAGCTAGAGATACTTATAGATCTACTATGATGAAAGCTAGTCATAATTATATTAACTCTAATACTGCTTTGTCTATTAAAGCTCAGACTTTAAGACAACAAGGAATGAGTGAAGAAGAAATTGTTACTGCATTAGAAGATGAAATTCCAAATGATATAAAAGAAAGAATTGCTTATCAAGCAGAACAAGCTGGTGAGTTAGCTTGGTTTACTAATGTACCTTTAGTAGGTATGAGTAACTTAATACAATTTGGTAAATCTTTTGGTTTTGGATTTAGAGTAGGACAAAAATTATCAGGAAGAATAAATCCTTTAAGAGGAGTAACTAGAGAAGCTTCAGGAAAATTAGTAGCTGCTGCAGATAAAGCAGGTAAATTTAAAAAATTTGTAGGCTATAGTATGGTAGGAGCTAAAAACACTCTTACAGAATCGTTCGAAGAATTTTCTCAAGGAGTTATGGAAGAAGGGTACTCAGATTATTATGCTGCACCTTTTTCTGATAGTTCTTTAAAATCTTCTATTGGATTTCTCGATGCACAAACTAAAGCAGCTAGTAAATATTGGAATTCTACAGAGGGACAAGACTCTATGTTAATTGGAGGACTTATGGGTTTTGCAGGTATAGGACTACCTGTAAAAATAGATTCTAAAACAGGTAAAGCTAAATTTGGATTTCAATGGTACGGGGGTGCTTATTCAGAAATTAAAGAATTAAATCAAAAAATAAAAGAAGATCAGTTTAGTGCTAAGACAAGAAATGAACAGCCAATAAATAAAAATTTACAAGAAAATTTTAAAAATCACGCTAGGACAATTGCTATACAAGAAGAAATGGATGAAGCTCTTGCAAAAGGAGATTTATTTAATTTTAAAAATAAAGAGTACGAAAGTTACCATAGTTTTGTAGCAAGTCGATTTAATGTAGGTTTAGAAGATACTGTTCTTCAAGATATTGAAGCTTTAGAAAAAATTCCTATAGAAAAATTTAATGAAGATTTTGCATTTGAAGAAGGAAAATTTACAGAAGAAACTAGAAGAGAATCTTTAAAAAAATTAAAAGCACGTACTGAAAATATTATTAAAGCTCATAAACATGTTAACGAAGTTTTTGAAGATAGTAATAATAAATATCTAGTAGATAAATGGGTCAGAAGAAAGTTTAAAAGATTAGAAGACCCTCAAAATGCATTAGAAGGATTACAAGAACAAATGACTTTTCTTTACGGTTCTACAATGAATTTAGAAGAAAGGGAACAAGAATTAAATAAAAAATTAAATAGTTTAATTAGTAATCCAATTAATACTGCTGTTTTAGATAAAATAATTTCAGAACCTAGAACTGCAAAAGTAGCTGAAAAGACTAGAGAGGTTACTGATGAAGAAGGAAAAAAGGAAACTAAAACTTATAAAACAGAGCAAGCTATATTTTCTACAGATGCTTACGAATTTTATAAAGAAACCTTAAAAGAAATTAAAGAACAAAATCCTGTAAATTACGATCTTCATAAAAAAGAAATTCAAGATACTTTAAAAGATTTAATTAAAATTAAAGAAAGAAGATCTAGGGTTGCAGGAATTTACTCTACTTTATTTACAAAAAAAGGAGCTGAAAAATTTCTTGATTTATACGACAGTTTAGTAGAAGCTAGAACTGAAATAGCTGCAGAGATATTACAAGAACAAAGAGAAGCTGAAATGCAAAAAGCAAATGCTTCTAATAGAGTAAATAGTATTAGTCAAAATGAACAGTCTATGACTGGAGAAAATCAAGCAATGACTAATAAATTAAATTCTGAAATTAGTGATGTAAATAATGTAGTTAAAAAGAAAATTAATGAAGAAGCTTCTTTAGAAGGAGTAGATAGAGATATTATTAAAGTTTTAAATAATTTTACAGACGATGAGATTATAAATTTATTAGAAACTAAGCCTGCTTTATTTCTTGCAGTTTTACAAAATCTAGAAAAAAATAATACACCTTTATCTGGAATATCTAATATAGACCAATTAGCTGAAGGATTAGCGTCTAATCCAAATGCTAAAGAATTGATAAAAAGTGCATTTTTAGAAATAGTCGCAACTCATAATAATATAAATGAAGAGCCTAATGTAAGATTAGATTATGCAGAAGAAAATGAATCAAGTAATCAACCTCCTCCAAATCCAAATGTTTTAACAGAGGAAAATTCTTTTGATAATTTCTTAGATGATATAAATAAATCTTTAGGGTATGATTCAGGAACTAATGTTTCTAGTAATTCATTTATACCATTAAGTCACGATAAAAAAATAGACACAAGTATTAATAAGCCTGAAAGAGATGAATTATCAGGTAGGTATAAAGAATGGTATTTTGTAGCAAGAGATCAGAATGGGAAGCCTTTAAAAGATGCAAATGGTAATTTAATAGTCCAAAGTAAAACTCAACCTATTGATACTAAAATTATTAATGATCCTGATTTTTTAAGTAATGAAGAATTAAGTACTAATAATATAATGGCAGATTTTGTAATACCTGATACAGAATTTAATAGTCGGTCTACTACAACTTTTGAAAATGCAGATATGTACATGTATGTAGGAGATACTTTTATAGGTGCTGTGCCTGCTGTTAAAGCTAATACTCCTCCACATCTTAAAGCATTAAGACAAGCAGTATTTAATCAGCAACAAGGTACTACTCAAGGTATACAAGTAGCTACTAGTATTAATCCTAAATTAAAAGAAATACTAAATGGTTTAGGATATTCTAATACTAAAATAGATAGTCTAACTAAAGAAGAAATAGAATATATTTCTAAAAATAAAATACCTGTAGAAGAATTTGTTTCTAGAGAAGAAAATATAAAAGAAAATTTTGAAAATATTACTAAACAATTAGAAGACTTAGTAAAAGAAAGTATTATACCAGGATCAGAATTGAACGAAACAATGAGTAAATTTATAGACGAAACTGGAGAATTTAAAAAATGTTAATGATGGAAACCTTACTTACAGACATAGAGTGTAAAGAATTAAACAAATTTGGAAGACTAGAACTTATAGCTTCTCATGCATATTTACAATTAGCAAATCGTATGCAAAGCCTAAGCTACTTTGGAGCGGAACAATTTTTTATGAATGAATCTAACGGTGAAAGAGATCATTATAGAAAGATAGGAAAGTTTATGAACGATTTAAATTGTGAAATATCTGTAGAGCCTGTTGAAGCAGGTCCATGCGAATGTAAAGACATCAAAGACGCTTTAATGCTAGCTTACGAGATGGAAAGAGATCTTCTAACTGCTTATGAAACTGCGGCTAAACGTACAGACTTATCGTTAAAAGTTGTACTTTTGCTACAAGACTTTACTAGTCATCAAGTTGAAGCAGTAGGAGAATATAGCGATCTTATAGCTCGCCTAGCGTTAACTGATGACATGTTACTATTCGATAAGGATCTTGCTCAAAAATAATAAGTAATGGCGTGTCAGTATTTCTATGATGGAAAGTTTTACGAAGAAAATGATTTTAAGAAACTTTTAAATGATGGTCTATTAGATCAATTATTGATTAATAAAACTATTAATTTAGATAGTTTTATTGCGTCTGAATCTAAAGCTAATAATCTACGAGTTAAAGGAACTCAACCTGTACAATTAAGAGTACTTAGAAAAATACAGAAAAATCTTAATAACGAAAAAGAACCAGGAAGTTTAACTCAACCTAATTTAAAAAATCCTTTAAAAGTATTAGAAGAAGCAGGGAGAATAAAAAATAAAAAAATTCCTTTACAACTTTTAATAAATGTAAACGGTAGACTTGTAGCAGGTGATAATAAAACTGGAGAAAAATTAGCTGAAGAATTAGAACAATCTAGATTAAATAATAATCTCACTCCGTTTAAAAAATCTTTACCAGAAGGATATGTTTATATGTTAGTTCCTTCTGCCCACGGATTATATCCTGTTAGAATTTTTACTAACAAAATTAAGGATACAGCAGTAATGACTCAATTTGGAAATAATGTAGCTGCTTTAGCAAATCCTAAAATAGAAGAAGACAAAAAGAAAGCAATAAAAAAAGAAATTGAAAGTATACTATACAGAACTACAGTTGATTTTAAAGACGGTAATTTTATAATAAACCAAATAGATGCTGGAGGTAAAGCTGTATCATATACTTATGACAATCTAGGACAAGCAACTGAATTTTTAGGCAATCAACTTTATAGAGTAGATTGGGGAAGAATTAATAAAGGTATTTATAATGAACAATTAGCTAAAAATAAAGTAATATTAACAGACCTATATCAAGAAGACGGTAATTTTTTCAACTCAAGTTCTTTCTTAATTCAAGCTTATAATATTTCTCCTGAAGAAAAAGATAATTTAAAGAAAACTCTTACTGTTAAAGAAGACGATAAAGGAAGTTTTATTGTAAGTAGTATAGAAAATAAGCAGCCTATAAAAATTAATAGGACAAATAAATCACAAGAGCGTCCGCCAGAAGTAGGAAATAATCCTGCAGATTTACAGCAAAATTTTAAAGAGAACGATACTATAATTAAATATTATAATTTACCTAATGATTTAGGCACAGCTAGAGTAGTTGGAAAAGTTCAAAATGGAAAACTTTCTATTGTTTCTATTGAAAGAGGTAATCTTCAAAAAGTCAATGGACAAAGAGATAATTTTTCTAAAATAGAAGATATAAGACAATCTAGTCCTTCTGGTCAACAAGCTACTAAAAGATTTTTTGACGATATTAAAGTACAAAAATTTCAGAAAGAAAAAGAAACAGATGTAAAAACTACAACTACTACAACTGATATAGAAGCTAAGAAAGCTGATATAGAAAGATATTTTTCAGAAAATACTAAATCAACAAAAGATTCCAAATATAATCCAGATTTATCTGGAGAAGGTTCTTTAGCATTAATGGAACAAGAAAATAGATTACTTGAACTAGGTGCTGATAGAATACAAGCACATGGAATGGCTAAAGGTTCAGTAGGTGAACAATTTAAAAATTTACTTAATATACTTACAAATGGTTTAGATCCTAATAGAGGTGGTGGTATATTGTATACAGCACCATTAGTACTTTCAAAAGAATTTATTAGTGCTGGAGCAGCATTAGGAACAAGTGGTGGAGCTGCTTATAAGGATGGAGCTTTTATAATTCTTGGAAAAAAAGGAGTAAATACTATTAAAAGTATAGATGACATTGGTGGAGTATTAGTTAATCAAGCTGTTGCAGATACATTACCTGAATTGGTTAGTAGATTAAAAAGTTTATTTCCAAATCTATCAATAGATTCTTATTCTAATTCACCTAATGTTATTACAGAACTAGCTGCTTTAGAAGGTACTACAACTCCTCCAACAACAAAAAAAGGTATCATCGGTCAATCATTAGAAAAAATTGCAGCTAGAGATGTAGAAGAAGAAATACAAAGTAGTATTGGAGAAGAATATGTAGAAGACGTTCAAGATATTAGTGATTTACTTAAAGACACTGCTAAGACAACTCAAAAAGAAGATAATGCCAATTTAGGATCTAAATTTGACATGTTTTCTCCAAGTGATGAAGATACTTCACAAAAACCTAATGTAAAAGAATGGAGTAAAGAAAATATAGTTGATGGAACTACTTGGGATAAAAACCAAGAATTAGATTGGATGGAAGCAGTTTTAGGAGATGCTTATAAAAGACAATCTGGAAGAAAGGGAACTGTTAGAGTATTTAAAAATTTTGAAACCCTTAAACATTACTTGCCTAAAAAAACTTTTGAAATGCTTTTAGAAGCACGAAAAAATGGTAAAGTACTCCACGGTTTATTTACAGAAGCAATAGTATTACTTAGCGAAAATGCTGAGGCAGGTGTTGCTTATCACGAAGCTTTTCACGTTGTATTTAATCTAGCTTTAAGTTTTGAAGACAGAGTTAGAATAATGCAAGAAACTTATGATAAATACAAAGATGAAATAGCATTAACACCTAAAAAAACTGCTGAAGGAGAAGATATACTTGTACCTAGCTGGGAAGAATTAGAAGAACTTGTAGCTGAAAAGTTTAGAGAATATAATTTAAATAACGAAAAACTTCCTACTGCAAAAAAATCAGAAACTAAAAAAGAAGCTAGAGGTAAAATGTTAGATTATCTTATTCCTAGTTTTAATGCACAAGATGAAGGTTATATATCAGTTCCTAGTTTAAATCCTGAAATAAAAAAGACAAAAGAATTTTTTAAAGGATTATCTAGAATGATTAAAGTTTTCTATAGTAAAAATAGAGCTTTAAACATAGATAACTTATTTGACAATATAAATCTACAAGTTTATAAAGATAAAGTTAAATTTAAGAATACTATACTTAACGGTGTAGTCAGAGAAATGTCTACAGACTCTGATGAAAAATATGAAAACCCTGTACAAGAAAATTACAGTTTTGAATATTTTAAATCTAAAATGAGTCAAGTTTTAGAAACTTTTAGAGAAGAAGTAGATAAAAAAAATATTTTAAGCGACTCTGAATTAATTCAAAAAATGGGAGTGCCTAATTTATATAGTCAAATGGTGACTAGAGTAATTAAAGATATTAAATTACAAGAAACAAAAGAAGATAGTACTTTATATAATAATTATCTGCAATTTTTTAATATACTTACTAATCAAGGAAATAATGTAAAAGTAGAAGTTGTAGAAGGTATTCCAAGAGCAGTCTTAACTAAAAGCTCTGATTTATTAGATAGGTTTAATTATTATCTAAAAGGTTTTGGTATTTATATTAATTTAGGTCAAATTTCTTTAGAAGGCCAGACTCAAAAAACTATAGAAGATGAACAAGATAGTACAGAAGATTCTATAGAAGACGGAGAAACGACAAGAGAAGAATCTTGGGCAAAATCTAACATAACTATAAATCCTAAATTATCTTTAAGTCAAAAACTTAAATCTATATTTAAGAGCATCCCTAAATATAAATCAACTAGAAAAAATGCTAAAGTAGTAATCAATACTTTTGGCGTTCCTATGTTTGAAAATTCTAATGTTATTTATAAAGAACTTATTTCTAAGATATCTGATAGTGAAAATGTATCAGAGATGATGGAAAAATTAGGAAATATAGATAAACCTTGGACTAAAGATTTACTTAAAAAAATAGAAATAGATCCTTCTTTAATAACAGATTTATGGACATCTATAGGAAATAAACATTTTGAAGAATTTAATTACGTATTTGATATAAATGGTGAATATCGTATTGCTACTTCTAATAGAAGAACTATAAAAGATATTATACAAGGAGAATTAATTTCTAACTTTTTAGTACCTGATAATCCTTTATTTGCAAAAAATAAAGTAATAAATTACGAAGATATTAATATAGAAGAAGCTCAGAAATTTTTAGAAACTACTAAGAAAATATTTACAGCAGCTAATAATGCTAGCAATTGGGATACGGCAGAAAAAAGAAAAAAATTATTTGAAGGGACTGCAAAACATTTACAGAAATATAAAATTAATATTACTGAAGAAGATGTTGAATCTATATGGAGAGGAGCAGATTCAGAAGCTTCTTGGAAAAATTTAGCTAATTTCTTAAACGATCCTAATCCTAAAAGTCCTGGAGGAATACTTCAGATAGCAGAAGATTTAGCTCAAGGTAAAAATCCTTTTACTAGTTTATCTCCTACTGTAACTGAGTCTAAGTTAAATAAAGAAATAATAGAAGGAAAAGGAAGGTTAGAAAGTTTAGCTAAAAAATTAGAACCTGTAATTGAAAGAGATTTAGTTTCTTCTTTTAGAAATATAGAAAATAAAAGTGTTTATAATCTAATTCAATCAGCTTTTGTAAATAAACTAGTAAATAAATTTAAAGATGAACGTAAATTAAAAGAGTTTATTAATAAAGTAAATAATGATGAGTTTATAAAGAATTTACCATTTTTAAAGGATTTAGAAATTAATCAAAATGACATTAGAGATAATTTTAAATCTTTTCAATTAGATGGTTTAGCTAGAAAAGGTAAAAAGCAATCTGTCACTTATGACAATATGAGTGATATAGAATTAGAGACTACTTCTATGGCTTTGTTTTTTAATAATAATAATTCACAGCGTATTGGGAATTATAAATTCCCTATTCCTTCTAACAATGAAAACATTAGTTATTTAACAGCTCCTAAATACAGTAAAGAAGAGATAATAGAAAAACTATTGCAAACAGCTAAAGCAGAACATTCTAGAATAAAAAAGATTAAAGAAGCAAAACCTGGAGATAAAATTTTACAGATTAAAAATTATGCTGAAAATGGAAGTCAATATGTACTACTTGATTTTCTAAATAATTATGAAAATACTAAACCAAATAAAGTTTTTAATGAAGTAGCTGTTAGAGAAGCTATAGAAGATTATTTTTCAGATGATCTTCAAAAAGATGGATTCTTTAGACAAGAATATGATTATTATCGAAAAATAGGTTTAGTTAATGTAGGAAATGATGGAATAGCTAGAGTTGTTCCTGAAGCATTAGATACTAGAATAAAAAATAAAGAAGATTTTTTTAAGAGCTATTTATTAAATACTTATTACATAAATACTCAAATATCTACTTTGTTTGCAGGAGATATTGCTTTCTATAAAAACACAGGAGATATACAAAAAAGATTTAAACAAATATTTAGCCCTGGAACTTATACTGATACAAGTAATCTAAGTTCTCAAAAATATAAAGCAGTTATACTGAAAGATAGTTATAAGCCTACTAAAAAAGAAACAGTAGACCATATAATTGAAATTATTGAAAATGATAATAATTTAACTGAAGAACAACAAAATAAGATTATATCTTTTTGGAAAGGTAAGCTAGAAGCAAAAAATAAAAAAGAAAGTGATTATAACAATGAATCTGATGCAGCTACTTATATTTCTCCTCAAAGAAGAAAAGATCAATTGATTGGTTTAAATCGTTGGTCAGATGCTCACGAAGAAGCTTATAAAAGAATTCTTGAAGGAACAGAAACTATTGATGATATGATGTTAGTAAATTATCAATTTAGTGCTGAAAAACCTTTTTATTATTCTCTTACAGAAGTTAGTGGTACAGTTGTTCCTATTCAAATTAAAAATTCAGAAACTGTTTTAACACGTTCTTTTGCGATGCAAAAAGAGAACGGTAATTTTAAATATCCAGAACTTGCAGCTGTATATGAAGATATGGAAAGTGGTAAATATGACACTGCTATATTTGAATCAGCAATAAAAGTAGGAGGATTACAAAATGCTTCAGGACAGTTTTCTAGTTATAATTTAGATCCTGAAACAAATAAATATACATTAAGTCCAGATGCAGAAATTATTGATTTAGACGCTAGTGAATGGAGACTACAGCAAGAAACTCCTGCTCACTTTATGGATGATTTTACTAATTTTCCTAGTCAGTTAAGGAACCTTATTATTGCAGATTTAGATTTATCAGGGAATTACCAAGTAGGTAATATAAGAATGAGCGGTCAATTAATTGCAGAAAAATATCAAAACTTAATAGTAGAAGATTTAAAAAGATCTTTTGAAGAAGTAGCTGACGAATTTACAAATGATAATGGTGAAATTGATCTTAGTAAATTAACTACTTTATTAAGAAAAGAAATTTTATCAAGAGAATTAGGACAAGAGTATTTAGATGCTATTAAAATAGTAACTAATATTTTACCTGACGGTACTACAGAAAATAAAACAGTATTGCCTTTATACCATCCTATGATTATGTATAAAATGCAATCAGTATTAAATTCAATTTTTAGGAATAATGTAACTAAGCAAAAAATGCCTGGAGGTACATTAGTTAATGCCTCTTCTTTTGGTGTAAGTGATAAATTAGAATTTATAGTAGACAAAGATGGTACTATTACATATGAAGCTTATTTACCGTTTACTTATAAAAAATTATTTCCTTTAGATGAAAACGGAGAAGTAAATCTAGATTCTCATCCTGAAGAAATGAA
>Ga0070751_1001397_pt1 | contig 14273 bp, 13 predicted proteins | sample VirMetDEL_Aug_28_FD_78514 | JGI IMG/M metagenome (GOLD analysis project Ga0070751, IMG submission 78514) | Aqueous microbial communities from the Delaware River and Bay under freshwater to marine salinity gradient to study organic matter... | ecosystem: Environmental > Aquatic > Marine > Coastal...
ATTTCCTAAACAAAATGCCTAACAATGGTAATTTCAACTGGAAAGGAGATACAGCTCAATATGTTCAAAAACCAAAAGTAAAACTAATGCACTTAGTTACTGAACCAGAAACCAATGAAAAGGAAATGCGTTCAGTAGAAAATATAAGAGAATTTTGTGAATTAACGGGTATTAAATACGAACAACGTATTAATGAAATTTATAGAGACGTTCCACCTAAAGAAAATTGTGCCCGTCCTGATGATGTCCAAGACAAACCAGGTTACTACAAACTAGCCCCCGGTCATTATGGATGTTATCTAGCTCATAAAAACGCTATGTTGGCTGAGGACAATAAAGACTACGATTACGTATTGATTTTTGAAGGTGATGTTATTGTTGATTCTCCATATAGTGAATTATACACTAAATTAATTGAATTTAATCAAACAGCAATTAAGACAGATATGGACATTATTGGTTTTGGTAATCCAACCAATAACAGAAATCTAAATGGACCTAAAGTAGACGATATTCATACTGATGTAACACCATTTGTTCCTGCCCAATCATATTTGATTACTAGAAGTAAAATTGATTCAATTCAAGAAAAAGTTAGAACATTCCCTTGGGACGCATTTGATTTGTGGGTATGTAACATTGCTCGTCTACGTGTAGGAACAGCAGATAAAATTTACACTAAACATCTCCCAGGATTTAGTATTATTGAACAAGAGTTCAAAGGTATGGACGAAAATAGCCCTGAAATTTACGCCAAATGAGAATAGCTCAAGTAAACCCAGGATGTGGTATTCCTGTTCCTCCACCTTCGTGGGGAGCAATTGAAAAAATTGTATGGGAATTTATGTGTAACCTTCGTGAATTAGGTCACGAGGTAGATTTAATGTGGTCTAGAGATTTAGTTCCTGGTGATTATGATATCGTTCATTGTCACGTAGCAAATCTAGCTATTCAATTAGCACAACAAGGTGTTCCTTACATTTACCAATTACACGATCATCACGCGTATCATTATGGTAAAGATTCTCACGTGTTTAGAGAGAACATGAAGGCAATTGAAGGTTCTTTGGTATCATTAGTTCCTGCTAGATTTTTAGTTGATTATTTTGATCATCCTAAAGTTAAATACTTTGCTCACGGAGTAAACACAGATGAATTCTATAATAACCCATTCCATTCTAAACCAGAAAAACCAAAATTGTTAATGGTTGCTAATAATGGTTTGGCTGGTGATCCTACATTTGATAGAAAAGGATTTACGTATGGTTTAGGTTTAGCTATGATGAATGATTTAGAAATCACAATAGCGGGCCCATCAGCTAATAAACAATTCTTTAATGGTCATTTATGGATGCTAAATTATCCTAAACTAAACTTGGTTTTTGACACTCCTAATACTAAATTATTAGAACTATATCATAACCACGATATATTTGTTCATCCAACTATGTTAGAAGCAGGACATCCAAACTTAACAATGATTGAAGCAGCTGCTGCTGGTTTACCTATTATTGCTAATTGGGAATACGAAACTGATTTTCATGGTGCTTGGAGAGCTCCTCGTGACGTTTTTGAAATGGATAGAGGATTAAAAGATATTATGATAAATTGGGATTCATATAAAAACCAAGCAATAAACACAGGTAAAGAATTATCGTGGTATAATCGTTCCAAAGAAATAGTAAAAATATATGAAACGTTCAACTAGGTTAATTAGTATTAGAAATATACCAATGGTTATATTTGATGCTCCCGAATGTATTTCGGATGACATCGTCAAATATAGAGATTTTTGGGAATTTGAATTATTCACTGAATGGAGTGATTATTTCCCTAAAAAAGGCCTAATGCTAGATATCGGAGCCAATATTGGTTCCCATTGTTTACAATTCAAAGAAAATTTCCCCGAGTTAGAAATATATGCGTTTGAACCATTTCCTGAAAATTATGCTGTATTAAGTCAAAATACTAAACGTTATAAAGATATTAAATGTTTTAATGTTGGTATAGGCAGTCACAATAGCATAGTCCATTTTAGTAATGGTCATGAATCTAATAGTGGAGTAGTATCTATTGTTTCTGATAGTGAAAACCCAAATATCGTATTAGCATTAGATACATTTAAATTTGATAAAAAAGTAGAATTTATAAAAATTGATGTTGAAGGACATGAATTATCTGCTTTTGAAGGAATGCGTAATTTAATTTTGAGAGATCGCCCTGTAATATGGTTAGAGGATCTTGATGGTTCTGCCGTTCCTTATTTACGTTCCCTAGGATATAGCATTTTAAAATATAAACCCGACACAAAAGATTATTTAATGATATGAAAGAAGTTTTAATCAAGGAATACAACAATCTCCAACAACTAAACATTCCATTTAAAAAAGGAACCAATACATTAAAGGTTCACTTCATTAATGGAGCATTCGCTGAAGTATTGGGCCCTAATGCTGGCGATTATACTGTTAATTTCTATGACCAGAAAACAGATAGACTCCAATATCAATGTGATATTACAAATAATATGTGGACTAAGTCTAACATCCAATACTTTTTAGATTGGAAAATTCAAGTCGTAAATAAAGAAACGGGTGAAGTAGAACTAGAACATAAATACAATGCTAAAGGAAAACGTGTTTATATTCACCTAGATTCTTCAGCGTTAGGAGATACATTAGCTTGGTTCCCATATGTGGATGAGTTTAGAAAAAAACACGATTGTCACGTTATTTGTTCAACATTCCATAACGAATGGTTCGAACAAGAATATCCTGAATTAGAATTCGTAAAACCTGGAACTGAGGTTCAAAGTATTTACGCAATGTATAATATCGGATGGCATTATAATGAAGATAGAACATTTAACAATACTAAAATTCCTATTGACTTTAAAAAATACCCATTAGGTCAAACATCAACATCAATCCTAGGTTTAGATTATACTGAAATCAAACCAAAAATTACAATCCCAAATAAAGGAAAACAGATTGATGGTAAATACGTGGTAATTGCCCCACATGCTTCAGCCCACGCTAAGTATTGGAACCACCCAGGTGGATGGCAAGAAGTAATTAATTACTTGAAAGACAAAGGATACAAAGTAGTAATGATTACTCAAGAACGTTTAGGAGATGCTTGGCATGATTCTAAATTAGGAGGAACATTAAAAGGTGTAATTAATAAAACCGGAGACTATCCAATTGAAGATAGAATGGTTGATATTAAATACGCTGATGCTTTTATTGGTTTAGGTAGTGGTCTATCTTGGCTAAGCTGGGCAATTGGAACACCAACAGTTCTAATCTCAGGGTTCAGTGAACCATATAGTGAATTTTTAGATTGTGAACGTGTATTTAATTATGATGAAAATGTATGTTCTGGATGTTTTAATAGAGAATGGCTAAACCCAGGCGATTGGGAATGGTGTCCTGATCATAAAGGAACCAAACGTCATTTCGAATGCACTAAAACAATCAAACCTTCTCGCGTAATTGAATCTGTTAATAGAGTTTTGAATATTTATAACGAAAAATAACCCATGGCTCAATTAGATAAATCCAATATTGTAACCGGAAATACTATTAATGCTAGTGATGTATCTGCGTTATATGATGCTTTTACTGCTGGTGGTGGATATAGTGTATCCGTTAGTGGTAGTTTAACAGGATCAGCTACAACAGCATTAAATGCTTCAAAACTAAATCCTTTAGCAGATTCTACTAACAATACTCGTAGAGTATTATTTGCGGGCTCATCAAGTGCGGATTATGAACAAGTACTTAAAACAAATGGCAATAAATTAACTTATAATCCTTCAACCGATTTACTTAATACAACAGCTTCATACGCTGTAACTGCTTCTTACGCCTTAAATGGTGGTGGAGGTGGTGGAGGAAGCACAATAGTATCCTCAGTATCTGCTAATGCGGCAACAACCCAAGGTGCTTCAGGAACATGGGTTCCTTTTGGAGGTGTAGTTGCTTTATCTGGAGGAATAGTCAGTGTAGATTTACAAAATATCTTCCCATCTATCCCAGTCCCTTCTTTAGGACTTGGAAGAGATATTATAGTTACAGCCAATAACATGACATCCGCTACAGCAATTCAGGTAGCTGTCAATTTGGGTGGTCCCATTACAATAGATTTTACAGGTAATGGTACTGATGAGGTAGTATTCTGGGGATGGGTATTACAACCTTAATTTCTGTAAATTACCTAATATATTTATACCATGGATAATCAGTTTTTGACAGCCGAAGAGTTATTAGCCCTAAAAGACATAAACGAAAAGAGAAATCAATTAACTACATTATTTGGTTCTTTAGAGTTTGATTTACAAACTATTCTATTAGAAAAAAACAAAGTAGTTGACCAATTGAAAGAAATAAGTGAAGCTAGTGAAAAAATAGCAACACAGTTACAAGAAAAATATGGCGAGGGAAACGTGAATATAGAAACAGGTGAGTTTATAAAACGATGACTTTTAAGATTTTTCCACATATTTATAATAAAACAAAATAACCCCAAACAATGGCAGAAACATTAATATCTCCAGGAGTATTAGCAAGAGAAAATGATTCGTCTTTCATTTCGCAGACACCGTTTACAAATACAGCGGCTATCATCGGTCCTACTGTAAAAGGTCCTGTAGAAGTTCCAACAATTGTTACTTCTTACAGTTCATACGTGAATAGATTCGGTGCTACTCTTACTAGTGCAAGTAATGTATATTCGTACTTTACGTCTATCGCAGCATATAACTTCTTCGCTAATGGTGGTGAAGCTTTACTTGTTGCTCGTGTAGCTAGTGGTTCATTCACTCCAGCATCTTCATCATTTGTATCAGGTAGCACAGCAGGTGCGGTTACTTCTGGTAGTGCATTTACATTGAAAACCCTCTCTGATGGTGTTATCATGAATAGTGCAGGAACTGAAGATTCTCAAGGTGCTTTAACAAACGGAACATCTGATAACTTAAGATGGGAAATTTCAAACCCAAGCACAGCATCAGGTACATTCGATATAATTGTTAGACAAGGTAACGATACTACAAATAACAAAATCGCCCTTGAAACTTGGACTGGTTTATCATTGGATCCAAAATCTCCAAACTTTATTTCTAAAGTAATTGGTGATTCATACGAAGCATACAATGGTGCTACTAACTCAATTCAAGTAAACGGTAATTATAAGACAAATTCTAGATACGTTTACGTATCTGCTATCAATGCTGATTTCTTAACTCCTGATTACTTCGATAACACAGGTACTGCTAAAGCAGAATTTACACCTTATATTCCAGTCGCACAAAGTGGTTCGTTTGGGGCAGCTACAGGTGACGTTAAAGGTGGTGCTAACTTCTATGGTAGCATTAATGGCACTAATACTCAAGGTTTGGTTGCTGGTAACTATACTAACATGATTAGTTTGTTAGCTAACCAAGACGATTACAAATTTAACGTATTAGTTACTCCTGGTCTTTATGATTCAGATGCTAACTATAATACTGAAATTACTAATGCAATTAACAATACACAAGGTAGAGGTGATAGCATTTATGTAATGGATTTGGTACCTTACAATTCAAGTGTATCAACAGTAACTACAAAATCAGCTCTTAGAAATACTTCATATGCTGCTTCATACTGGCCTTGGTTACAGACAGTTGACCCAGATTCAGGTCAATTAGTTTGGGTACCAGCTTCAACAATGATGCCAGGTGTTTATGCTTACAACGATTCAGTAAGTGAGCCATGGTTCGCTCCAGCAGGTATTAACAGAGGTGGTCTTGATCAAGTAGTTAGACCAGAAATTAAGTTGACACAAGCTCAACGCGATACACTTTACACTGCTAAAGTGAACCCAATTGCTTCATTCCCTGCAACTGGTGTAGTAGTATATGGTCAGAAAACATTACAAACTAAAGCATCTGCTTTAGATAGAGTAAATGTTAGAAGATTGTTGATTGCTCTTAAAAACTACATTTCAGATGTAGCCCAAAACTTAGTATTCGAACAGAACACTATCGCTACTAGAAATGCATTCTTAAGCCAAGTTAATCCGTACTTAGAAACAGTACAACAGAGACAAGGTTTATATGCTTTTAAAGTGATCATGGATGAAAGTAACAACACAGCTGATGTAATTGATAGAAACCAGATGGTAGGTCAAATTTACATCCAACCTACTAAGACGGCTGAATTCATTTACTTGGATTTCAACATCTTACCAACAGGAGCTACTTTCCCAGCATAATTTTTAAAAGTTTGAATATTTATAATAAAATAAAATAAAATGGCGATATTAGATTCCAACGAAATTTTCTTCACAGCCTTCGAACCGAAGGTACAAAATAGATTTATCATGTATGTTGATGGCATTCCTGCCTATACAATTAAAGCTATTTCGTCTGTAGGTTTCTCACAGGAAGAAATTGTATTAAACCATATTAACACTTACAGAAAAATCAAAGGTAAGTTGAAGTGGAATGATTTAACAATGACAATGTTCGATCCTATCACTCCTTCAGGAGCTCAGGCGGTAATGGAATGGGTTCGTTTACACCACGAATCAGTAACAGGTCGCGATGGTTACTCGGATATGTATAAGAAAGATTTGACTATCGATGTATTGGGCCCTGTAGGCGATATCGTTTCAGAATGGATCATCAAAGGTGCTTTCATTAAAGCTGCTGAATTTGGTGAATACAACTGGGATAACGAAGCAGCTGCTCAAAACTTGACAGTTACTCTTGGAATGGATTATTGCGTATTGAACTTCTAATAAAGAAATTCAAAATATTTTTAAGGAGAGCTTGGCTATGTCAAGCTCTTTTTTTATTTTGATATGTATACTCGATAACAGTTATTATAAATAAAAATTTATGGCAAAACAAGAAAAACCCAAGTTCAAATTTCCAACTGAAATTGTTGAATTACCTTCTAGAGGATTATTATATCCTGAAGGCCATCCCTTATCTTCTGGAACAGTTGAAATGAAATACATGACGGCTAAAGAAGAAGATATTTTAACTAACATGAGTTATGTAAAACAAGGAGTCGTAATTGATAAATTACTCCAATCACTCCTAGTTACAGAATTTAATTATGATGACCTTTTATTAGGAGATAAAAATGCAATTATGATTGCTGCTCGTGTATTGGGTTATGGTAAAGAGTATCCATTTACCTATGAAGGTGAAGAAGTTACAGTAGACCTCTCAGAACTACCTTCAGTAGAATTAGATGAAAACGAAATTACTAAAGGAGTAAACGAATTTGAATTTGAACTTCCATATTCTAAAAACAAAGTTACATTCCAACTCATTACAGGTAAAATAGAAAAAGCAATTGATGCTGAAATCAAAGGTATGAAACGTATTAATAAAAACGTATCTGCTGACATTTCTACACGTCTTAAGCACCAAATCATCTCAGTTGACGGCGAAACCGATAAAAAAACAATCCGTGATTTCGTAGACAACTATATGCTAGCCCGTGATGCATCAGCTCTTAGATCCCATATCAAATCCATCCAACCAGACATTAAAATGACTTTCATCCATGATGGTGAAAACGGTGAACAGGAGGTCACCATACCTATGGAGGTTCAGTTTTTTTGGCCTGACGCAAGAGTATAGATTTAGCTTATTTAAGCAAATTCACGAAATAGTGTTTTATGGTCGTGGAGGATATGACTATGATACTGTATATAATATGCCTATATGGTTAAGAAACATATCATTTAGATTTATCCAAGAATCCATTAACCAAGAACATGAAGCCCAACAAAAGGAATATGGTAAAATTACTCCTGGAGGTGGAGCTAAAAACACCAATCTAGATTGGGCTAACCCAGATAGAAGTAAATTAAAGTAAATAAATGAGAGGTGTCAAATTCTGATACCTCTCAATATTTATTACATATACTTAATCACTAATGGCGAGTAAAGAAGAAATCCAAAAAAAATTAATTGAAGAAGCTAACGTTTCGTTAGCCGATCAGTTATCTCTTGTGGGTCAAATTCAAGACCAAATGTCTTTTTTACTTAAAACTCAAAAAGATGTTTATACTCAAGATAAAGAGTCTTTAAGTTTAGTAAAAGAGGCATATGCTCAAACTAAAAAGTTAACTTCTGAATATCTGTCATCTAAAGATGTTCAAAAAGATATAGCAAAAAATAAAACTTTACAAAACGAACTTGCTCGTCAACAAAATAATCTAGAAAAAGAATTAGGTGAAAAAGGAAAACAACGCCTTCAATTTATAACAAACCAAGAAAAAGGTTTAGAAAAATCTAGGTCAAAATTAGCAGAGTTAAGAGCTGCGGAAGAAGCAGGTATAAAAGGAGCCAAAGAACAAGCAGATGCTCTAGGACGCCAGATATTCTCTCGCCAAAAAGGACTCAACACCCAGAAAGAACAACTTACTTCAGAGGAAATCCAATACCAATTGTTAATGCAAACACAAGGAGTGTTAAAAGGCAATAATAAACAATTAGAGGAAGAACTTAAACGAACAAAAACCCTAGAAGATGCCCAATCCGGAATAGTTAATATGGTGGGAAAATTAGGGCAGGTTTTTGATAAGTTAGGTATGAGTAAAACGGGTAAAGTACTTACTGATACATTTGAAAAAGCTAAAAAAGAAATCTACGAAGTTAGTAGTGGTGGAACTAGAGCGGTTAGTGGTTTTGAAAAGATGAAAATTGCTGCAAAAGCTTTTGGTGGTGTTTTAAAAACAGCATTTGGTCCTCTCGGTCTATTAGCTATAGGGGTATCTATGTTCGAGAAATTTAAAGAAAATGCTAAAGAAGGAAGACAGTACCTAGCTACAATTAGTGATTCTACTAAAGAATTTACAGCACAATTAGGAGTATCTGTAACAGTAGGACAACAATTATATGGAACTGCTCGAAACATAGGAGCAACAATGGGGATGACCCGTGAACAAGCCACAGGTGCTGTTAAAGAAATATATGGAGCTTTAGGAGGTGTAGAAACGGTTAGTGATAAGACAATGAAAACTTTCATGAAACTTAGTGTTCATGGAGGTGTAGCCGCTGACACATTAAAAGAAATGCATACTTTTGCCAAAATGACAGGTGAAGATGCAGGTGATGTAGCTCAAAATGTAGCAAGAACCGCTCAAGAACAAATTAAAGGTTTGAAACTTAACGTTAGCATGAAACAAATCATGAAAGACGTAGCTGGAGTCTCAAACAACGTAAAAATCCAATTTGGAGGTTCAGCTGAAGCAATTACAAAAGCAGTAACTAAAGCTAAAAAATTAGGTCTTGAAATGAAAGATGTTGAGGGTATAGCAAGTAGCTTACTTAACATTGAAGATTCATTAGCTGCTGAAATGGAAGCTGAATTGTTAACTGGTAAAGAATTAAATCTTGAAAAAGCCAGAGCAGCAGCTCTTGCTGGAGACCAAGGAAAATTAATGGATGAATTAGCAGCTCAAGGTATTAATGAAGCAGAATATTCTAAAATGAATGTTTTACAACGTGAAGCTTTAGCTAAAGCTATGGGTATGACTAAAGACCAAATGGACGGAATGCTCATCGCCCAAAAAGAAAATACCGCCGAAAATACCAATATGGTAGATTTACAAAAACAAGGTATTGAAGCTATGACCGCAATGGCTTCTTTAGGTGACCAATTAGCAAGACAAGAAGAAGAAAGATTAGCGGCTTTAACTGGTGGATCTGAAACCCTTACTGCGTTTGAAAAATCTATGAATGACCTAAGAGCAGCAGCTCAACCTCTTTTAGATATGGTATTCATTCCTATACTAAACACACTTACTAGCATAGTTTCCACTGTAGCAGGATTTATTGGTGGAATTACCAAATCCAAAGAAGGAATGGAGGCTGTAAAAAATACATTAGGGTTTGTAATCAAAGCCATGATGACTATTAAGGGACTTCAAATAGCTATAAACGGAGTTATGGCAATAGGTCAAGGTATTATGGCTATAAAGAAATCACTTCAAAAAACTATTAATAAAGAAAAAGTAATAGAAGGCCAACAAGAAACGAAAAACCAAGTTAAACAAGCCGCAGGATTCCTTAAAACAGTAGGTACAGCTGTTATGAAAGTAATATCATCATTAGCATCTATTCCTGTTGCGGGTTGGGCATTGGGTGCTGTCGCAGCCGCAGCTGTTGCTGGAATGGCAGCCAAATACATGAATGACGGTGTTCAAGGACCCGTTACTGGGGGAGCAGGGTATTCTAGAACAATGTATGGTCCTGAAGGTGCTATTTCATTTAATGATAAAGATACTATTGTCGCTGGAACTAACCTCGGTGGTGGAGGTGGTGGTAATGATGCTACAGTAACTGAATTACAAAGAATCTCAGGATTATTAAATCAACTTCTAAATAAAGAAGGTGGAGTATACATTGATGGTAATAAGGTAGGCGCTACAATTGCGTTAACAAATTATCAACAACAATAAAATTTAAGTTTAATCATATTTATAAATAAAAAATCATGGCATTAATCGATCTATTAAAAAAATCAGTATCAGCTTTAAGTCTTGACGGCAAAAAACCCGTATCATACGATGTTCAAACATCTGAAATCAAAAAGGATTTTGCTAAAGATTCTCAGTTAGATTTAGACGGAAAGTCTCCTGTTAAGTATACAGACAACTTACCTAAGTAATTAAATTACTATGGGGTTAGTCAAACTACTTACAGATCCAGGTCAATTTAAATTCTATAAGGGCAAAGGATATACTCACGGCCCAAGAGAAGTTCCCTATGGGAATGATAGACCAGGTGGTGGTAGCAGTGATGCACCGCTAGTGACTACCCCTTTGCCTAGTGTAGAATCCTCTCCTACAGCAAAAACTACTCCTGATAGTCTTTATAGAGGACAAGGTGTAGTAACAAAAGCAGTATTAGATGATACTAAAAGAATTTCTAAATTTTTACTTACGGGTCAAGGTTTAGAATTTTTAGCTACTCAACAAGCATTACTTATTACTGAAAATATTAGAATGTATGGTAGTGATGTATCCAAATGGAGATACATTAATCCTGCTTCTTATGTAGCAAACACAGCATTAGCTGCTACCGGAGAACATATTAAAAATACATTAACCTTTGGTTTAAAACCTGTTCACTCTAGAGAAAATACATTTTTAGAAGCCAACCCAGGCCTAGCTAAACGATCTAAACAACCAGTAATGGGGACTGATAGAATTACTACGGCTCCAATATATATTGCTCAACAAGCTGATAATACAATTAAGGATACTGTTGATTTTTATATTACTAAGGTTAACAATGATGGCTCGGGGAATAATACTTACATTCATTTTAGATCTTATATTAAAGGATTATCTGATAGTTATGGAGCTGATTGGAAGTCAACTCGTTACATGGGACGTGGTGAAGACTTTTTTATGTATAATGGTTTTTCAAGAGATATTTCCTTTGATTTCCAAGTTCCTATTCTATCTCGTTTAGAACAAGCTTCTGTTTATTCTAAACTAAATTACCTTGCCTCCCTAATGGCCCCTGATTATACTGCCGGTGGATTTATGAGAGGTAATATTGTTAAAATAACATTAGGAGATTATTTGATAGATGTTCCTGGTATATTAACTGGTATTTCTTTTGATATGGAAGAAGCGGCAGGTTGGGATATTGGGGAATATAATGATGCTGGGGTAAAACAAGACGGATCTTATGTTATGCCTAAAATGATTAATGTTGGTGGATTTAAATTTAAACCAATTCACAATTTCATCCCTCAAACAGTATCTCCATACTTTATTGCCAGTGGTGATGGAAAAAATAATAATGCTCCGTTTATTTCCTTTGGAAAAACCGGCCAAACAGAATCAGACTCGGGTGGTTACACATATCAAGTAAAAACAAGAAAGGCAACAGTAAACACTAATGATGTGGAAGAAACAGGAGATACTTTGAGACAACAAGCAGCATCCGCTGCCCAAAGGGCTAGAACTCAATCAAACTCTTAAAATGGCAACTAATAGATATAAAAATATTCCTATAATCCTATCGGAAACTAAACGTGGCCAATTAGGATTTCAAATCCAAAGAAGCACTCGTTACCCTGAGATTCCTTCGGATATAAACGATACTTACGCTTATACTACTCAAGGTGATCGTTTAGATTTATTAGCCCAAGAATTTTATGGCGACATTTCTTTATGGTGGATCATTGCAGCGGGGAATCCTGAAGTTCTTTCATTAAATTCATTATTCATTCCTGTAGGGACTGAAATTAGAATACCATCAAATGTATCACTTGCACAAAGTCTATTCAACAAATTAAATAGGGTATAATATGCCAAAGAATGGAAACATTACAGGCCAGGTTTTTGATGACGGTGTTATTAAGCAAATAGAAACAAGACAACAATTTCTAGGTGTTCGAAATAAAACCGACAAACATTTAATCTTTCAAAATAATCAAAACGCGTTTTTACGTTTAGCATCTTCTGTTAACGTAGGTACCGTAGCACCTCCTGTTAGTGAAGTATCACCAGAAGATTTTGCAGCTATGAACGCTATTCAACAAGAAGCATATTTAAAATTAAAACAAGATAACGATAATTTTATAGGAGGTCAAGATCAATTAAAAGCTAGGAGTATTAATGAATCGCTCACAGGAATGGAGCTTGCTAAAGCTTGTGTTCTGTTTGGTGGTATAGTAGGTTTAGATGATAAATTAAATCCTAAATACCATTTTGGTTTATATAACTCAAATGAAGATCCAATCTCAACTATAGCAGCATATGGATGGGGTGGTATCGGATCTAGAGGATACGTCCCAATGCCCTCAATTGAATCAGCAAATATTGGTTTTTATAACCGAGGCGCACTTCAGAAAGCAGAAGTTAAAATTAAAGTATATTCTTTAGAACAACTCCAAATATTTGACCTTTTATATTTTAGAATTGGTTATACTATGCTCCTCGAATGGGGCCATAATATTTGGGTAACTAATGAGGGAGAATTAAAAAATAGAACAGATTTTGTTACCGAAGCTTTTAGCAAATTCTTTGCAGAAGGCAGCGACCAAAATACTATTATCAAAGCTATTCAAGATCAACGTAAAAACGAGGATTACAATTACGATGCTATGTTGGGTAAAGTTACTAACTTTACTTGGAAATTTAACGATGATGGTAGTTACGATATTAATTTAAAATTAATTGGTTTAGGAGATATTATTGAATCTCTTAAGGTCAATAAAGCCCCTATTGCTACTAACAAAACTGAACTTTCCCCATCCCAAGAACTTAATCAACGAGATAACAATATTAGCTCAGCTGAAAAAGGTTTAGATGCTGAAAACGAAGCAGCAGATGCAGAAGTGCAAAAAATTAGGGATGAAATAAAACCTATAATAGATGAAATAAATGAAGAGCTTAGACGCCAAACAACAAACCTTCAATATGGAGTAAAGGGATTACCTACTAGTGATACTGGAAAGTATTCAACTATGGATAAGGGTGCTGTGAATGTAATTAAGAACTATATAGATCAATATAAAACCGCTACCTTTGGCCAAGTTAATGAATCCGAAGATAGTTACAATCAAGCGATAGACGCTGCTAACCAGATTGAAAACGCCTACCAGCAGGTTAGGAAGGATTTTAAAGATGCAGAAGGAGTTAGTGATTATAGTGATTTGATAAGGAAATTGAACGCTGATGGTTTCACCGCCGTGGCAGATTCTTATTATTATGCCAAAAAGGCTTTAGAAAAATTCCCCACAGCTAGAGTTCGGAGTATTGGAAGTGCTGAAACTAACGCGGAGGCTATTAAAAAAAGTAATGAACAAGCTAAAGCTCGACTAAATTCTGCTCGTCAAGCCGTAGAAGCAGAAAAAGAAAAACAATCTTTGTCCCCATTAACTTCCATTGAGACAAAAAATAAAACATTGTTTAACCAACAATTATACCAATGGAGGCAAGAAGCTAGATCTGCAAAAGGAAATGGTAATTTATTCAAAACCAATTTTATAGCCAACTCAGCCAACCCAGATTCAACTGGAGTTACGACACATTCATTAGATTTTTATTATGTTCGTTTAGGATACCTATTAGATTGGGTAGAAGAAAATCTTTTAGTATATGATAATACTAAAACTAACGAAGCAGGGAACCCTGTCCCTATGTTTACCATAGACACAACCCCAGATACAAATCTATGTCTCCGTTTCCCTGGACAATTTTCCGCTGATCCTACAATATGTTTAATTCCGAGTAAATATCAA
>Ga0070751_1001407_pt1 | contig 14229 bp, 6 predicted proteins | sample VirMetDEL_Aug_28_FD_78514 | JGI IMG/M metagenome (GOLD analysis project Ga0070751, IMG submission 78514) | Aqueous microbial communities from the Delaware River and Bay under freshwater to marine salinity gradient to study organic matter... | ecosystem: Environmental > Aquatic > Marine > Coastal ...
AAGTAAAACAAGTTTTGCACTTGAGCAGTGGTCTTACATTAGAGGTAATAAAATTCTTCAGGATCGCAATGGATCACTTGACACTGCGATTGATGTGTTTGATGATCCAAGATTTAAGGATCAATGTAACTAATTAAGAAATGCAAAGATGATGCACCTCTTCTGGTGGGAAACTGTTATGATGTGGTTGTTGAAAGGAGCATCCACGGAGCCAAAACACATGTCCGGTCTTTACGCTAAGCCAGGCGAAGAGTACCTAAAGAGGGTGGTGGTTAATACTGCTGCTCGCATCTTCACTCTTCATTCTAATCAGGGACACACCAAAGAGATCAAATGTATCTCTTTGACGGAGTTTATGGGTGTTCTGAATGTCCTTCGCGATACTGAAGGAGAACATGATGTGATTTACTCTGAACCTAAAGTTCAAGGGGAGATTTGACGTTTAAATCCAAATATCTCCAAAAATTTATCCCTGCCATTTTTGATCCCCCTTTACTTTTTCAAAATGACTAAAAACACAGAATACGTCAACATCACACACGATAAGAAAGCGATCGAATTTGCTAAAAAGCTCAATGTTCCCATTTTGACTTATCGTGGTCTTAAGTTTGTTAAGGAGGTGCACGTCGAGAAATGAGACCAGAAACACTCAAAGCGATGGAAATGATGTTTCAAGCAAAATGGAATTTACCCAAAGCCGCTGATTATGCAGGTTTGACTCTAAAAGAGACAAAACTTTGTTTTGCTGGTTATGTCAAAGACAAACTCCCAACTTGGAAAAATGAAGGAATTTGAAGTTTCATGAAAGTTTATCACAAAAGGGGGCGATTATGGGTGGCATCACGCAGAGGCAGAGTAACCACTCATTATGATTTATTGCTAACACTGAGGATGAAGGCAAACTTTTATTTCAGTTTAGCGACAAGGTGGATAAAATTTGTTGTCTTGAGGATCATGAGGAGGGGGGTAAGAGAACAGGAATGAAGATTCACTTGTGGTATAACGACAGATTGAAAAGGTGGAATTGGGTTCTCACCACAGAAGGAGAGACTCCAATAAGACAGGAGTCCGGACATCGGGAGGATATTCACGATGCGATGAATGATATTGCCAGAACTGTGGAGTATCTAACTAAATGATATATTATACCTACGCTTATTTGCGTGAAGATGGCACTCCTTATTATATTGGAAAAGGAACAAGGAGACGCATCCACAGCAAACTTCACGCTGTCAATCTCCCACCAGAAGAAAGACGAATCTTCCTGAAGACAGGTTTGACTGCCGAAGAAGCGGAGAGACACGAGATTTATCTGATTGCTGTTCTTGGGAGAAAGGATCTTGGAACTGGAATTCTTCGCAACATTACAGATGGTGGAGAAGGATGTGCTGGTAGAGTTGTGAGTGAATATACAAGAAAGAGGATAAGCAATGTTCTCACAGGAAGAAAACTCTCATCAGAACATATTGAAAATCTGAAACGAAGTAATCGTGGAATATCTCCTGAAATGAGACAAAAGATGTTGGAGGGTTTGAGAAAACACGATCAGAGTAGAGAAAAGAATTGTAACTGGAATAGAAAGTGGTGGAATAATGGCATCGAAGAGATGATGTCAGTTGATTGCCCCGGTGATGGTTACACTCTGGGGAGGTGCTGTAAATCCTTGGGAAGGAGAGGCAATAAATAAAGGTAAGTAATAGAAATGTAGTGGGTAGAATCGATGCCTCTCTCCCGATTAGATAATTTTCTGAAGCACGTTCGTGGTAATATTCTATATGTAAATCCAAATGACTTGGATGCCACCGATGATATCGCCAACCAAGGTAATTCGATGGGGCGACCTTTTGTCACAATTCAAAGGGCATTGATCGAGGCAGCACGATTTTCATATCAAGCAGGAATTGATAACGACAGGTTTGGTCAAACCACGATTCTTCTTTCTCCTGGAACTCATTATGTCGATAACAGACCTGGATGGATTCCAACTGGAGCAAGTCAGTTTCGTCTCAGAAGTGGTGCAACTTCAACCGATTTTACTCAGTTCAGCACCAATTCTGAGTTTCGTCTGAGTGAATCTGACAATGAACTTTACAAACTAAACAGCATTTATGGTGGTGTGGTTGTTCCAAGAGGAACATCAATCGTTGGTCAGGACATCAAAAAGACGAAGATTCGTCCGATGTATGTTCCAGATCCAGAAAACTCAGACATCGAAAGAAGTGCAATCTTCAGACTGACTGGTGGTTGTTACATTGAGAACCTTTCCATCTTAGATGCAAGTCCTTATGGTTTGGCATATAAGAATTACACCGATTTTCAGTATACTCCCAACTTCTCTCACCACAAACTCGCGGCATTTGAGTATGAAGATGGTGTAAATGAAACCAGAATTGACGACGAATTCCAAACTTATTTTACAACCAGAACTGATCTGGATATGTATTATGAGAAGGTTGGAATTGCTTATGGTCCTCTCTCTGGTCGTGGTATTTCTCCTGATTATCCTGATGGGGATGTTGATATTCAACCTAAAGTTGATGAGTATCGGATTATCGGTCCCATCAGTGGTGAAGTTGGTGTTTCTAGTGTTCGTTCTGGAGATGGTGTTACTGCAACCACAACCATCACGGTGACATTGGATGAGGGAATCTCCGGTTTGGACGCCGACAGTGACTTCGAAATCAGTGGCATCGATGACAGTGATTTCAACGGTTCTTACAAGGTTTCTCAAGTTTTAACTCAGAACGCCTCTGGTCAAACACTTTCCTTTACTTATTCCATTCCTGAAGTTCCGGAAGAAACTCTCCCAACAGTCACCTCTGCAACTGTGACTTTGGATGCTGATACCATCACTGGTTCTTCGCCATTCTTGGAGAACGTTTCGTTGAGCACTGTTTATGGAATGTGTGGTGTGCTAGCCGATGGAAGTAAAGTCACCGGACACAAGGAATTCTCAATGATTCAGTTCATTGCTGTTGGTCTTCAGAAGGACAACAACGCATTTGTGAAGTTCAATGAAACCACCGGTGCGTTTGATGACAGCAGCAGTGTTGATAATATTCACAGCGACCCCAACGCTAAGTACAAACCAGCATATTATAATTTCCAAGCAAAGGCAACGAATAACGCATCCATTAAAGTTATTTCTTGTAACGGAACTGGTTATTCTCATCAGTTTGTGGCAGAAAGTGGTGGAGAAGTGCAGTCCACTAACTCCAATTCGAATTATGGTCAGACATCATTGTCTTCCAGTGGATTCAAGAATGTTGCGTTCCAAAAGGACGATGTTGGATATATCACCGATGTAATTCCACCGAAAGAAATTGAATCTGATGAAGTCAATTTAGAATATGATGCAATTGATGTGGTTCAGACAGTGGGTGTGGCAAACACTCACAGATTGTATCTCTATCAAAGAACAAACTTAGGTTCTCCGCCGAGAGCATCTGTTCAGGGTTTTAGGCTCGGTGCAAAAGAGAATGACAGAATCAATGTCAACATTACGATTGGTGGAGTTCCTACGAACTACTATGCTCGAATCGTGATGCCAGACACTCACACTGAAGCTAAACAGATTTCTTCTGTGAAGGTTTCTAGTGTGGGAAGAAATGTCTCTACAGGAAACAGTATTGCATCCAACACAATCACTTTCACCGAAGATCATGATTTCCTGAACGGTGAAACCATCAGAATGGTGAGTGATAATGGTCGTCTTCCTGATGGACTGAACTCTAATCAGATTTACTTTGCTATTGTAAATGGTCTAAACGATGATCAACTTCAATTTGCATCCACACCAAACGATGCAGCAAACTCCACTCCCATTGACATCAATAACTTGGGTGGAAATCTGACTGTGGAAAGTCGTGTTTCTGATAAGATTGCAGGAAACACTGGACACCCCATTCAGTTTGATTCCACTGTGAATCAGTGGTATCTGAATGTAGGAACTGCGGCAACCGATAACTCACTATATCCCACCTTGGTTGATCTTGGAAGTGAAACACTGGGAGACGCAACTGCCAGAACCTTTATCACCAGAAGCAGAGATAACAGAACTCTGGAAGACAGAATCTATAAGATGAGATATGTGATCCCATCTGGTTCTGGAATCACTTCCGCAAGACCTCCAAGACAGTCATTCGTCATTGAGGAATCCAACACTGTCACTGGTGATAACGACACTGAGGTTGCACTTCAGTTTAACCCTGGTTCAGTGACGATGTCCAATGAAAATGAAATGAGAAACTTCAGTTTCATTCGTCACGCTGACTGGGATAATGGTGTTGCACAATACACCACAGAAACCCCTCACGGACTTTCAGTTGGTGCCAAAGTTCTTGTGGAGAATGTTATCTCCACCAACAACACAACAGGTGCTGCTGGTTCAGCATTCAATGGAACATTCACAGTTTCTGGTATCACCAGTGCGAACGCATTCCAAGTGAATGGAACTTCTTATGACTCTGGTGATTTCACCAATAATGTTTCCAACAGAACCACTTCTCTTCCCACTTATAAGAGAGTGGAGGGTGGTAGAAATATCTTCATTTATAATGTGGAGGAGGTTTCTCAATATGTTTCTGGAGAACAAGATGGTATCTATTATCTGACAGTTGTGAACTCTGACAGCATTCCTCAGGTTTCTCCTTTCAATGATAACACCTCATTCAGTTTCTCTCAACCTATTCAGAACCTTTATCCTCAGTTAGATAGAGACAATCCTGTTTCTGACCCAGCTGGTGCTATCTCTTATTCACTTCCTCAACCTTTGGGAGAAGTGGTTGTCGATGAAGTCAAGAATAGCATCACAAAGAGAACCATTGAACTCTCATTCAAAGAGATTTCTGCTGGAATTGCAATTACTGATATTGTATCCAATCCAACTGGCACATCTCACACCATCTTCACACAACATGATCATGGATTGAAAGCAGTTGCCAGTGTGAGTGTGGCAAGCAGTGGTGCTGGTTATGGTAATGGAACTGGTGGAACTGAGTATCTTTATGATGCAACTCTTACCAACTCTGGAACTGGTGTAAATGCCACCGCTGTTGTTTCAGTGAATGCTTCTGGGCAACTCACTGATGTTAAAGTGATGTATGGTGGTTGTAACTATGCAGTTGGTGATACTCTGAATGTCACAGGAACTGCAACCACCACTGGTTTTGTTCAGGGAACAGTAACTGTTGATGCCATCAATGATAACATTGGTGACGTTGTTCGTCTGGTGGGAGTTTCTTCTAACTCTTATCAAGAGTACAACGAACTTTACAGAATTACCGGAATTACAACCACTCAGGAAATTGAGGTTTCTTCTCGTCTTCCAGTGAATGGGGTCTCTGTGGTGGGTGTAGGTTCCACCGTAACCTCACAATCAACAGCAATCTTTACCGGTCAGGGATTGGATGTGAGTTCTTTTGTTTATGATTCCACTGTGGGTCTTGCAACTGTTACCACCTCTCAGGCACATGGTCTGGTGGTGAATAACAAAGTCTTCTTGGGTGGCGCAGATGATAATTTCTTCAATAAAGGTTTCATTGTCAATGAGAATGTGGGTCTCTCCACCTTTGTGTTGAGAGTAGGCGTAACCACATTAAGTCCGGTAACCACTGGTGACATTGTGGTTTATCGGCCGGGTATTTCTGCACAGGATGGTGGTTCCACACTTTATGATGAGAAATATGGTGGTCGTTTCCTTAACTCTTATGCTGGAATCACCACAACACTTTCTGCTCAAGTGGCAACATCCACCACTGATGAGATTGAGGTTCTGAACATTGGTAATCTAAATCTTCAGATTGGGGATTATGTGAGAATTGATGATGAGATTATGAGAATTAAGACATCTGTAACTGGTAACCCAGTGAAGGTGTTTAGAGGTCTTTTGGGAACACAATCAGTGACACACATTGAGGGAAGTGTGTTGAGAAAGATTGTTATCTCTCCCACTGAGTTTAGAAAACCATCATCCATTCGTGCATCCAGCCACACCTTTGAGTATGTGGGTTATGGACCTGGTAACTATTCCACAGCACTTCCTGATAGACAGGATGCTCAACCTTCTACAGATGAGCAACTGCTGTCTCAGTCATTCCGTTCCAACTGTGGCATCAACGTCTATAATGGAATGAATGACCGTGGTGACTTCTACGTTGGCAATAAGAAGTTTTCTTCTCTGACTGGTAAGGAAGAAGTGTTTGACACTCCCATTCCAACTGTCACTGGTGAGGACATCTTCACTTCTGCAAGAGAAATTGGAGTTGAAATCATCAATCCCCTGGAAGGAACTTTCACCAACAGTGTGAAGGTTGAAGGTGGAACAGATGGTAACATCATCTCTGAATTCAATGGACCTGTTGTGTTCTCTCAGAAGATTACTTCAACTTCTGATGAAGGAATTGAGGCTAATGAATTATTCCTTCAGGGTGACACAACTGTTTCCAGAAAATACACTGTAGGACTTACAAAACCCACATCTGCAGGTAACCCCGGTGATGTGGTGTTCAACGCGAACCCAGAAGAAGCAGGGATCATTGGTTGGACATATACTGTGAATAATGGATGGTATGGTTTTGGACCTGTGAGTGAGGATCAGGATTCTGAAATCTACTTCGCAGACAAATTGGGACTCTCAACTGGAAGTCTCCTCTACAATGGTTCCAATGGCATCTTCCAAGTTGGTTCTGGATCATCACTGGTTCAGATTGACGAAGAAGGGAATATGGGCATTGGTGGAACTGCCAATGGTGCCAAACTGAGAGTTGAAGGTGGAAACATTGTTGGATCATTCATTGGTGATGGTTCTGGACTTATCAATGTTCCCAATGACAGTCTTTGGACTAAGACTTCTAGTGAAACTGTCATTTATCCTTATGAAAATGAGAATGTGTCCATTGGATCCAGTCTCGTAACGGGTTACAAACTAACAGTTGGTGTGGATGCCGACACCACTGGTAATGATCTGTTAGTTCAAGGTGCATCTAGGTTCGATGGAACAGCGGACTTCAATGGAACTATTAACATTGATGGTGGTTTGGTTGCAAGTGACTTCTCACTCACAGACACAACAGACGGACGCGTTGATGCTAAAGACATCATTACCACTAATCTAAACGCTGGCATCACATCCAGTGTTCTGAGCGTAACCAGTGGAGTTGGCATTGGAACTCTTGCTCCCAGAGCGGATCTGGATGTGGAAGGTTCCCTGAGAATGAAGAGTTATTATGAAGTTGCCAAAACTCTTGTGATGGACAGTGGTGTTGTGACTCTTGACCTTTCACAATCACAAACTTTCCTGATTACTCTAACTCAAGACATCACAAGATTTACTCTTCTGAATGTTCCCACTGATGGCACATTAAACCTCACCATTCGTCTCACACAAGACGCAACTGGTGGAAGAACTGTTGACATTGACGACATCAGAGACAGTGGGGGATCATCTATTCCAGTTTATTGGCCTGGAGGAGTTGTTCCGACAATGACATCAACATCAGGTAGAACTGACATTTATTCCTTTATGACATTTGATGGTGGAGCAACACTTTATGGTGTTGTAAATGGTCAAAACTTCACTTGATGGGGAGGAAATAAGAGATGTTTGGTGCTCACAACTTTAGACAACAACCAACTGGTCTGGACCTCAATGGTCCTAATCTCTCCTTCCCAACTCAACCTGAAGCGGATGCGAGAACATCAACAACTTCAATTTCTCTCATTGGAATTGCAACAGCAACCTTTGAGGAAAATGCTGATGCAGATAATTCTGGTTCTCTGGTTTATCAGTGGTATGAAGTTGGTGTTGGAAAGCTCACTGATGGAACGGAAATCACAGGATCTGGAACTACAACTCTAACACTCTCTGGCCTTCAATCTCCAACTGATACAGGAAGGCAGTTTTATCTGGAAGCAGATTATGCCTCATCATCTGATACAGGAAATGCAACCAATGAACCTCTGAATTCCGAAATTTCAACAGTTACTGTTCTCCCTTATCTCACAATCACTCAACAACCAACTGATGAAACAACAATTCCAGATAAAGAAGCAATCTTCACAGTGGATGCAATCCTCTCTGATAACTCATTTGATGAGGTTATTAGTTATGAATGGGTTATTGATGGAGAAGTTGCTGTTGATGGAACCAAAGAGATTGTAATTCCATCAAATGTGGTTGAGAAAACATTTTCTACTGATTCTTCCATTGAAATTCCAGAAAACGCATCCAATATAATCATCACAATTGCATCAGGGCCTGGTGGAAAAGGTGGAAACTCGGAAGGAACGGGATTTCCAGGTGGTGATGGAAGAGTTGTAAAGTTTAACTACACAGGAGATAACCGCACCTTAGATCTGAAAGTTGGATCCAAAGGTAATGATAATGATTCATTTAATGGTGGAAGAAGTGCCATATCAAAAGGAGGTGTTGGTGGTAGTGGATCTCAGGTAGATGGTGGTTCTGGTGGTGGTGCTAGTGGAATTTATGATAATGAGTTGGGAAGATATACCATCGTTATCGGTGGTGGTGGAGGCGGAGGAAGTGGCTCCAAAGATGTGCCTGGCAATAGGGGAGAGGATGCCTCAACAGCAACAGCAACCACTGGATCTTTTGATGTTTCCGATGGATCATCAGGCGATTCTTCAACCTTTGGCGGTGGAGGAGGAGGCGGTGGTGCCACTGGAGGATCTGGTGGTGCAGGTGGATCTTTAGAAAATGAATCCTCAGGAGGAAATGCAGGGGAAAGTAAATACGATTCCTCTGTTGCAACTGTTATTAGTGATAACAAGAACACATCAAGGGGTTATATCAAAGTTTATTACGAACTCGTTGCCCCAACACCAAAGATTGGAAATTCTGCCTCCTTTATGGATGCAACTGGAGGAACCAAGATTACATCAGAGAATGGATATGTGTATCACTTCTTCACAAAAAATGATACCATCACTTTCAACTATCCGGGTTATGTGGATGTTATTATTGTTGGTGGTGGCGGAGGCGGCGGCCAATTATCCCTTGAATACTCCGGAGGTGGTGGAGGTGCTGGTGGATACAGAGAGTTTTATAACATTTTAGTAAGTGATGAATCATATCCAGTTATTGTTGGATCTGGAGGAGCCCTCAACACCAATGGCCAACCATCCAGTATTTTTGGGTTTGAATCTGCTGGTGGTGGCAGGGGTGGTTCTGGAGGATCTTACAAAGGTGGTGGAGATGGTTATGGGCGTTCAGGTGGATCCGGTGGTGGTGGATCTGAGCTTGATGGAGGATCTGGTAACACTCCTTTAGTATCCCCATCTCAGGGTAATGATGGCGGCTATGGGGGCACCGGTGGTGGTAGAGCTGGTGGTGGCGGTGGTGCCGGAGAAGTTGGAGAAGATGAAACTGGAGATGGTGGTGGTGATGGTGGTAAAGGGCGCGCAGCGTTCAATGGAGATACTGGAATTCCAGATGATTATGGAACAGATGGCCCAACTAAAGGAAGATGGTTTGCTGGTGGTGGAGGTGGCGGCCTCTGGAGAAATGATTATGGAACAAAACAAGGAAAAGGTGGTGTAGGTGGTGGTGGCGATGGTGCCACTGAGATTACTGGAACAGCAAAACCAGGAACACCCAACACTGGTGGTGGAGGTGGGGGAAACTCACAGGATTATCAAGGAAATGCTGGTGGATCTGGTATTGTGATTGTGCGATACATTCAACCAGTGGAACCTACAACAGTTCAAGCAACAATCAGTGGATCAACAACACCCAGGCTTTCATACACATCTCCTGTTATTGGGATCTCAACTGTTTCTGTTTCTGCAATTAACAGTGTTTCAACTAACTCTCCATTAAAAAGTGAAGAGGTTACTTTTACCTGCATTAATGAGGATGATTCATTCCCCATCATTATTGAACAGATCAATAACACTGGAACTGCAACCACATCAGATATTAACCTATTCAATGGGCCTCATACTTTTGGGCAAGTTTCTGGAACAAATTATTTTTCATTCTACTGCCCAGATAAAGATATTGTAGTGGAAATGGATCTTTATGGTGGAAAGGGTTCAGATAATGGATCTGTTTCTGGTGGAGAAGGTGGTTATTCTAGAATTAGGCTCACAATGGAACAGAATGTGGAGTATGTGATTTCTGGTTTGAATTCTATTGTTAATACTCCATTCATCTACAGAAAGGCAAGTTTGATTGCTTGTGTGGGTGCTGGTGGTGATGCCGGATCCACTTATGCCGGTGGCGAAGGTGGTGGAGTTAGAATGAGTGGTGGATCTTCTTCTGGAAGAGGTTTTGGTTCTGGTGGTTTATCTGCCACTGATGGCAATTTAACTGAAAATGGAACTTTTGGTTCTGAATTCTCAGGAGCAACACCTGTTTCTGGTGATAGTATTGCCACTGGTACAAATGGTGGAAGATCTATCACCTGTTCTAAGGGGATTTACTATAGAGATCTGGGTTTTGCGCCTTGCCAAGATGTTGGAACCACACAGTTCTTCCTGAAAGATGGAACTGTTGTTACCAACACAGGTAAGATTGAGAGAGGTTATAAGGCAGGTTATTCTATTATTGAAACCTCTGGCCTTGGTAATTCCAATGGTGGTAATGGTGGTTGCGGCGCAACTGGTGGTAATGGTGGAGAACAAGGAACTGGCGGTGGAGGAGGAAGTGGATATACTGATGGATCCATTGATATTATCTCTTCAACTCTTGGTGGTAGTACAGGACCAGCGAAAGTAATTCTCAGAGCTATTGGAAATCCTGATGATTTTGGTGAGTTGTATATTGATGATAAGGGAAGAATTCTGATTATGTCAGTAACAACTCCCAATAGGAAACCAACAACCATTCCTCTCACAACTGGAATTGTTCTTCCTGGAACAGATCTAGCGATTGATGATGCCAGATGGCAGTTGTTTATTGAGAGAGCAAAAGCAGAACCTGGTTGGAGAATTACAGGAACAAGAGATCAAGAAACAAGACGCCTCACCTCTCCTACATCAAATAATATGAGGAGAATGATTAATGCCAATCGGATGACACTAAGAACCAGTTTGATTGGTTGGGATAACACTCCAACAACAGGAGCAGGAACAAGGGAATATGATTTATCTTGGGATGAAACAAGTGGGAACGGCCAAACTGGTGTAGACTACTCAATGATTCATTGGGATCCAGCATTTGGTGGATATGGTTTTTATGGCCATTCGTCTAATTCATTTTACTCTCCAACTGTGTATGGAATTCCCACTATAAACCTTTGGTTGCTTCCCCCAGGTGTTCCAGACTTCTAAATAGTAATAACCACTAATTGGGCGGATAGTGAAGCCCAGGAGAACCAATGGCTGTTAATAAGAACTTTGTAGTCAAGCAAGGACTGGAAGTTGGAACAGACCTGATTATTGCACCAACAGACATTAACAAGGTTGGTATTGGATCCACACTTCCTGATGCAAAATTAGTTGTATCTGGTGATCTTTATGCAACTGATGTCAAATTCACTGGAATTGGAACTGTTGAAGGTGTCTTTGATGTTGGAATAAATGGATCTGCACTGAATGTCAATCCCTCCACTGGGGTTATTGGCATCAACACAGACACACCATCAAGCACAGCAGCAGTTGACATTAGAGGACAAGTTGAGATTAGAGGACAAGTTGAGATTGCTGATGATTTAGATGTTGCTGGTGATTTAGATGTTGCTGGTGTTGGCACCATTGCAACAATGAATGTAACTGGTGTTGGCACCATTGCAACACTGAACGCAACTGATGGCACCATTGACACATTGACTGCAACTGATGGCACCATTGCAACACTAAATGCAACTGATGGCACCATTGACACATTGACTGCAGTGAATGTCAATACAACTGGTGTTGGCACCATTGCAACACTGAATGTAACTGATGGCACCATTGCAACACTAAATGCAACTGATGGCACCATTGCAACACTAAATGCAACTGATGGCACCATTGCAACAATGAATGTAACTGGTGTTGGCACCATTGCAACACTAAATGCAACTGATGGTACCATTGACACACTGACTGCAGTGAATGTCAATACAACTGGTGTTGGCACCATTGCAACACTGACTGCAACTGATGGCACCATTGACACATTGACTGCAACTGATGGCACCATTGACACATTGAATGCAGTGAATGTCAATGCAACTGGTGTTATCACAGCCACAAATTATTATGGTGATGGGAGCACATTAGATAATACTGGTGCTGTGTTGAGTGCTGCATCAGGAACACAAAGAGTTATTCTTTCTTCACTGGTCTCTGGTGTGATGACCACAGCAGCCAGTGATGGAGAACTCACTTATGTTGCATCCACAGACACTCTGAACGCATCCAAGTTCAATGGTTCTTATCTTGGAACTCTGAATAACGCTGGTGTCTCAACCATTGGAATTATTACTGGTACATCATCCATTCAGGTCACTGATGTTTATGCCTCCACACTTTATGGTAATGGTGCTAACCTGACTGGCATTGACACTTCTGGTAACTTCTCTGGTGAATATATCAGTGCTCAGGGTTTAGTTGCATCCAACCCTGGTGTTATCACTGCTGTCAGTTATGATGGAACTCATGCAAACTTCACTGGTGTTGTAACTGCCACATCCTTTGTTGGAGATGGCGCTAACCTGACTAACACTGGTTCCACATTGGGCACTGGATCAGGTGTGGAGAGAGTGGTGATGACTTCCCTGACAACAGGGACAATGACATCTTCATCCACTGATCCCAATTTGGTTTATGACTTTGCTAATAACAGATTTGGCGTCGGCACGGCGACGGTTAGTTCTGCGCTGCATGTCATCGGAAACGAAATCCGTTTTAGCAATAGTACAAACGCTTCGTACTACGGCACTATTACGCATGACGCAAATACTACGGGCAATAATATCTATAACTCACAGGATAATGGCGGCCATGTTTTTCAGAATTCAGGCACCGAACGCGCCCGCATCACATCGGACGGGAAACTGGGTCTGGGAACTAGTAACCCAGGCTGGCCTCTTTCCGTTTACGGATCATCCAACCCTGGCATCGGTTTACGGACCAGTGGGGGGACTTCCGATGATTGGGCTATTAGGGTCAATGATACAGATAACCACTTTTATTTGTTCAATAACACTAGCGGATTCGGAGAGGTTGTAAGTATCCTTCGGGACGGGAAATTCGGCATTGGCACTGCGACGGTTGGCGGAAAGTTAACTGTAAAAACAAGCTCTTCCAACGGAGCGCCAGTTACATGGGACGATGGTCAACTTGTAGTAACTACTGGAGACACAACCACTTCTTCTGGCTTTGGTATTTCGATTAACGACAGCGACGACTCGGTATCGCTGTCCGCCCTAACCCCAGGGAGTGCTTGGAATACCATCCATTACCGCGCTGCATCCCACATTTTCTATCGTGCAGATGCAGCTTCTAATGAAGTTGGGAGATTTGATGCATCTGGCAGGCTGTTGGTGGGGACGACTTCTGAGTCTGGCAATGCACTGCTAACTGTTCGTGGTAATACTGGATCTGCTACTGGTGCGGGCGTCCTAGATATTGGACTGGGATCCACCCGTCCAGCAGGGGCTGATACTCCGATTGGCTACATACGTTTTACAAGCACAAGCAATACAGGAAGCAACTATCACTACGCTTCTATTGCAGGGATTAGCGACGGCGCAAGCAGCTCAGATACTGATATCCCGGGCCGTTTAGTGTTCTCTACCACCGCCGACGGAGCGAGCAGCCCGACTACGCGGATGACGATTGGGAGTGATGGCAATGTCAATTTCACTGGAAATGTAACTGCCACAACATACATTGGATCTCTCACAAACACTCTTACTAGAGGTTCTTATCTTACTGGATCAAATTACAACAACTCATCAGCAACCACTTGGGCAGTGGATGCTACATCAACAAACACAGCAAGTAAGGTTGTCGCAAGAGATGGTTCTGGTAATTTCTCAGCTGGAACTATTACAGCTTCATTGAGTGGTACTGCAACTAATGCCACTAACTTCAATGTGGCAGCAGATAACTCCACCAACGCCACACATTATGTGATTTTCACTGGTGGTGCTTCTGGTAATCAGAGACCCAACAGTGACACTGGAATGACTTATAATCCTTCCACAAACACACTGACAGTTGCTAATCTGAGTGGTAACGCATCAACTGCCACCAACGCAGATAATGCAGGACTTC
>Ga0070751_1001408_pt1 | contig 14221 bp, 9 predicted proteins | sample VirMetDEL_Aug_28_FD_78514 | JGI IMG/M metagenome (GOLD analysis project Ga0070751, IMG submission 78514) | Aqueous microbial communities from the Delaware River and Bay under freshwater to marine salinity gradient to study organic matter... | ecosystem: Environmental > Aquatic > Marine > Coastal ...
GGTAGATGTAGACGAGTATGTTACAGTGTAGTTTCCAATGTTGTTAGCATTGTTTACATTGATTGTCTCGTACAAGCCATTTGTTGGCGCTGGGATAGCCGTAACAACATCGCTATGGTCAAGTGTATTGGTGTAGTCCACTACAATGTACAAGCGATCATTGGTTGCGGTGTAAGTAAAGTTTCCTTTGTACTCTCCACCAACCAAGGTATAACTTGGAACCTCTGTTCCAGCAGCAATAATATCTCCACCTTGGGTTTCGTCATAAACCGTGTTGGTATCAAGGTAGTACATCTTGTTACCCAAGTTTGGATTGAATGGCTTTTCAGGCAACGTAGCGGTACCAAAAGAGGTGCTTCCGATAATGTCTACGCTATCTCCAGAGTTAGGGATTCCATCAGAACCTACAATGCCACCACGTGTGTCAGAGAACACATAGTCGCCACCCAAATAGATTGGCGATTGTACGTTCCCTACATTACCACTGCCATAGTTGTAAGAAGGCAAGGTAGACTTCTGTCCGTCATTGGTCTTGTCTCCAGTCTTAACAACAATAACCTCTTTGCGTTTCTCGTTAGATTGCGTGAAGGTGATGTCCGTATTCTGGCCACATGCTGTTACACGGATGGTCAATGAACGACTAGCGGGTGCTCCTACGTTTGATGATATTTCACCAGCGATACCGGCATTTCCATTGCCAGATGTTTGGTTCAATGTCAACCAACTTGTTCCATCACCAGTGTCAACCAAGGTAATAACCCAATCCGTATTAGAGGTGATTGAGAACAAGAAGCCACTTGAGAAGGCATCTCCACTAACGTTAATCTCTGTGTTGCTAACAGACAAAGAACATTGCGCTACATCAATCTCATTGGATGATAGCACATACATAAATTCGTATGGATCAAAGGCACCTAGTTTCTGTGTGCTTGGTGACTCGTCAAACATATCACGGAACCAAGAACGCATTCCATAGGTGGAGATTTCTTTGATTCCAGCTTGCGTTAGGTTCAATACTGCTCCACGCTTTTGGTCGGTGAAGAACACATCGTTACCCCACTTAGCAAAACTCTCAGGATTGTTAGATATTCCAAACTCAGCAGAATATGCTATTTGCGTTCCGAGAACTTCCGGAATACTCGCAATAGAACCACCGCCAATAGAGTCAGAGAGCAAATTCTTGCCGAACAATACTTTCGAAACTTTGTCTTCTTGGAAAACAACCAAGTCCGTATCACGAGCATACAATTTTTGAATTGACCCATATTCTTTTTCTAGTGCCTTAAAGTTAGCCAAAGACAAGTTAAACTGATTGAGGTTGTTTGTCGATGATGACTCATTGTATACTCCGCTGTAAGTCACAGAGTTCTCTGCGTCAATCTGCTCGTAACGATCAACAGCAGCGTTCGCTCTTGGTGATGGCAAAATCTCTGCTCCGTTCCAAACATCCTCAATGATTGAAGACTCCATGCCGTTTCCAAATGTGATGGCATTGAAATCCTCGATTGTGATAATGGCGGGATTGAGTACGCTTTGGTCTGTATCTGTAGCAAGATTCTTGCCATGCAAGTATCCGGGAAGAATTGGGTATGTCTGAGGCAGTTCGTAGTAAACGTTATCAGGCAACACTTCTCCTTCTGTCTCAAGAATAGTGATGTTATCGGGTCGTCTAATCTTCATGTTGAAGGTGATAGACTTTTGGTCACCTACGCTTGCTGGCAAGTTATTGGTGTCATAACCCTTCACGCACATCATAATGTATCCACGCTCATCACCCACAAGGTCAATGCTGCGGATTACCGATGACACCTTGCCAGTAATGTTTTGGTCCTTTACGAATCCACGTCTGAAGAATACGGCACGTGAGCCATCTGGCTTTCCGTCTGCTGTATATTGAACGTACTTCTCATAGATACGCTCCTCAAAGAACCACTCCTCGATATTCTCATAAGACCCTTGAGAAATGAATCTCTGCACGTCTTGAGTTGTAGTCTCCTTAATTTGAAGCTCAATGATTGTGCCTGGCGTAATTGTCAAGTCTCCATCATTGCTAGCCAATGTGCCACGATTCGGAGCACAAGTGTAAGCACCACTCCACCAAATGTTGCTGTCTGAATCAAACAACACAGGAGTTCCAAATATGCCAAACTTGTTACCACGATAGTTCAAGACGAATCTGTCTCCAACCGTGTAGTTCTTAGATGTATCCCAAGAGATATACGCAAGAGAGAATACTTGTCCGCCTACATTGATGGTGAGGTTGTTTCCCCCAGCACCACCGAACAAACCAGGCAGTACAGCCGAGTTCATGGTGATATCTGTGCCGTAATAAGTTGTCAAGCGATAGTCACGCCAAGAGAACTTATTGGTGTCGGTGATTTCAAGAATGATTCTTCGGTCGGTGTCCAAGTTGTACAACTGAGCACCAGAGTATCCGCTAGCAGCCAATACAGAGTCGAATCTAATAATTGACAAAGACTTGTTACTGCCTTTGCCATAAAAGATTGGTGTGTCGACATACGCCACATTCTGCAACAAGAACGATGTGGTCTTGTGTATAATCGTCTTGCTCTTCTTTGCCGTTACTTGAGAGTTCAGTCCATAGCCTTCGTCCTTCAGCGTATAGAAACTATCTGCTGAGAAGTAGGTAGCATCCTCGACCTTCAACTTGATGTAGTATCCCTCATCTTGTATCTGATCGTTCTGCTCACCCAAGAAGTTCTTTGGCTTCATCTCAGCCTCAAGTACTTTGTATTTGTGGCTATCTTGCTTGGTGCCAGATGGAGTTGCCTTGATGTAAATCAAGTCGCCCTTATGCACCTTGTCAATGTCATATTTCGGTATCAATATGTATACGAACAATCCGTCCGTTACGATACCAGTTGGCAATATGTTATAGTAAGTACCACGGTTCTGCTTAATGAACAAGCGATATTTTGATGCAAAGGCAGGAGCCTTGTGTGCAATCGTAGTATATAGTTGGTTCTGCTTGCTTGCCTTAGTGATTGGGATGTTTACCGTATCATCGGATTTCTCCGATTCAAGCACGGTTGTCATACGCCCAAAGTCATCAAGGTAGGCAATGCCAAGCTCATAATCACGACCAGACTTGAACGTCTCGTTTGATGTTCCAGAGGTAATGTCTATTTCTCTAGACAGCAAGTTGAAGTCAGTGACAATATCCTCTCCGCTAACTTTCTTTATATCAAAGAATTGGCGATAGTTTCCGTACACAATTCTGCGACCAATCAAGTCTTGTGCCTTTGCTCTCAATGGCACGTTATCAAACAAACGATTGACTTGGCTATCTGGAAGAACAGAGAATACCTTGTTATTCTTGAACTTGTGTACGTATGTCTGTCCAAATGCAATGTTGGATGCACGATCAATAGAAGTGACGATTTGCACGTTCTTATTCATGCTGTCCTTCATCACAATCTCTACCTTCTCCACTTCGCTAGAGCCAAGGTCAACTGTAATGTTTACAGAGTTCGCTTGGTTCTGCATTGACTCGTTACGTCCAGTGCCAAAGTCAAACGTGAAGTTCTGTGCCTCAAATGCAGTCTTAGAGAATGGAGATAAGGCACTAATCTCATTGTTCACGTAACGATAGCGATATGCGAATCGAATGAACTTATCTTGTAGATTGTTTGCAGGATCGGCTTGATCATTCACCAACTCAATGGCAGGTGAAGACAAAGGTGGCTTCATGATGACGTTTACTGTGTCATCAGAAATGTTCGCATCACGATAAGACTTACCCACATCGATTCTGCGTGGCTCATTCAAGCCGTCTGTAAAGAACAGCAAGTTGTCCACCAAGTTGACACCCGTAATCAAGTATTCTTGACTGAAGTTCATGGTTCCTCCAGATCGGGTCTCTACCATCACCAATGTTCCGGTAGCGGTGCCATTGTCAGCCTCGTGGTATTTAAGAATCATGTCGTAGGTGGCAGATGTCAAGAACCAATAGATGTTATTGTTCTTTGTATCTGTGAACGACCCAATTGGATAGATGTTTACCTGCGGGGTAAATCCTTCGTCACTAAGTAGTGTATTGACATCGACCTTCTCAAGGTTGCCCAAGAAGTTCTGAGCAGTCCCAGCATCGCTTCCGTCAGTTGAGGAAACCTTGATGTTTAGTGCATCAATATAATATCCATCGGGCACGAGCCTATCGTCAAGGCTCTTGTTCATTACACCCTTAACAAAATTTCTTTTTGTCTCCATTATTTAATCCAATTGTCGTTTCCACGCATTGCCATCAAAAGTCTTCTTGGGTTTATATTGCTCAAACGAATCTTGGCGTTACGCAACAATGAAGACTTATCTTGCTTTGCACGTCTAACAACATATTCTTGTACTCCAATTCTATTGTTGAGCATACACCACTTGATGTAAGCGTAAACAAATTCTTCAGCAAACTTGTGAACGACAATTTGAGACGGATCCTCGCTCTCAAGTCCGTCAGTTATGTATTCAAGCACGATGGTAGCTCCACTCAATCCAGACGAGAAGTTTATTACACCTTCTTCCTTGTTGATTATAAACGTGGGGTTGCCGTTTAGATTTGATGCATCAGCACCATACCATCCACCGAATGAATATCCAAAATACCAATCGTCACCACAGCACCAACCCCATCGGCCAAACCAAGGACCTGGGTATGGGTATTGAAGGTAGTTGCCTTCGATGCGAATGCGATCCAACTCAGACTGCTCCTCAATCAAGTTGCCATCAATATCAAACAAGTATGCATAGTTTGCATTTTCGTCTTGCTCGTATCGTGTGGCCCAGTTGACTGTCTTGTTCTCGCTCATCTTGAACAGAACGCCACCTTGCTCGTATGAGATACGGACGTAGTTCACGTAGTGCTGAGGGAGGATTACTTTCAAGTCGTTATTGACAAGCGTCTCTAATACCTTCACTTCTTTGAAGGCATCGTAGTTTAGTTCTTGTACGGCACGCTTGGCGTGGAACAATACGTTGTATCTGTCTGCATTGTCAATCAACTTATCGTAGCCTACATACATAAGCATAAAGTTGTTGACCACGTCATTCAGTGTGATGTATTGACCGCTTCCGTAGTTGCTTGCCGAACTATAATATTGCTGTGGGGTCTGTGCCATTACTTACCTTCTTTTTGCTCGTTCTTTGCTTCTTCGTTGTTAACCACATTAATGATGTCCGGCTCACGAAGAGTAACACCAGCCTTAGCCAAAATTCGCAACACCAATTCCTTCTCGTATTCTTTTGGCAACTCAAAGTCTTGGTAGTTGGGGTTATTTATATCAAATATGGGGTTACCATTCAAATCTGTGTAGTATGTCCAATTGGGGTCTTCTGGAAGCCTTACGTATATGGCAGATACACCAGTCGTGATTGTGGTCGGATACAATGTAACCTTCGTCTCACGATCAACATATGCTGGGAAGTATACGCTAGGCGCAGTCAAGTTAGAATTGTTAAGCAGCGTTATCTTGTGGTTGGATACCTTCTCCACTGACTTATTTGAATACAAGACATCTACAAGGCTGTATGTGTCTGTAGGCAAATTGAACGTGCTTCCAGTATCTTGAGTCAAGCCAACCGACTTAACGAATATATCTAAATCCTCGGCAACGTGCTTGGCTACATCAGCAACTCCACTGTTGGAAGTTCTGTTATTCCTTTTAGTTAGCCAAGAGTTTACCTTTTGGAACAAATCCTCAAATACCTCCAACTGAGATAGTCTTGCAAAGGCATTAAACTCAGAAGGAGTAAGGTAACCATTGTTATCCTTATTCAGAATAAACATAACGGTATTTCTCACCTCGTTAATCATCTTATGCAAAGATAACAAAAAAAAAGCCACCCCTTTTGAGGTGGCCTTTCTTGGTACACTAAGTCAATTAGGCTACAGTAATACCACTAACTGCGTAAGGAAGGGTGCTAACGGCAAAGGCAGGTTTTTTCCAGTCTGTTTGAAGAGCAGCAACGATTGCGTTTTGAATCGCATCACGCTCTGTCTCGTCTCCAGCACCAGCAGTAGCATGAGTCAACGTAATAACCTTACCGCTCAAATAAGCGATGGTTACAGTAGTTGTGCTAGCTTGCTCAACCAAAAGAATACCATTAGCAGATACCAACTGGTTCTGCTCGTTAGTAACGGGGATACTTAAAAATTTTTCCATAACGCAGCAAAGATAACACTTTAATCTAACTCCCTTACGAGCTTGTTGTAGATGGGCTCACCCTCTTCTGTTTCAAAGTATTTCTTTACGGCATCTAGTCCATCCTCATGTTCAGGCACGGACATCATACGCTTTTTGCTGTTTGGCAAATTAAAGTAAACATCACGGTTTTTGTTGCGGAACTGAATGATGTTCAAGTCAAACATCTTAGCGATGTTGTTACGCATCTTCACTTCGGGATCACCAGCCAATGTCAACAATTCGTATGGGTTGTTACGAGCATATACCATGATATCTCGTCTAACTTCCTTGGAGGTCATATTATCTACACGATTGCCAATAATTTCACGCAAGATTTCTTCGCACTTGTCAATGCTCATCTCACGAGCCGCTACCAACGCATCAACCTCATAGTTCATGTCTTCGATGTCCTTCTCGGCATCACGCTCGGCAATAAATTCCTCGAACAGGATTCCGTTCTTAGGATGCATAGACAAGAATTTCTGAAGCACAGTGTCATTCTTGTCAACCTTTAGAACACCATTCTCGAATACAACGGGCTCAACGATTGCGTTCTGGTCTTGTTCATCCTCGAAAGGAGTTTTCTGATTTCGAGCATAACGGAGAACTCGGTTTACACCTTGTTCTTCATCAAACCAAAGTAGTGGGGAACGTCTAGTGTGTCTAGACTGCAACACGAAGGTCAATGGCTCACTGCCACCCTTCAATAGATAGATTTTTTGTTTTAAGTTCATTTTAGTTTTATTAGAGTTAAGAAAAAACGGGGGGCGAATTACCACCCCCCATTAAAGGTTAAGGATTAGTCCTTGAAGATGAAGAAGTTGTTAGCTCCCATAGTGCACAAAGCACGCTCAGACAAGAAGTGAACTGACATAGCGACCAAGTCGCTGTTGCTAGCACCAACAGCAGAACCAGTCATCCAAGTCTTGTAGCGACGGTTCTCGGTTTCAGAAGCACGATAGCGAACGTGCAAGAAAGGACGAGTTGCGTTCTTACCCATAACTTGGTCATAAACGGTCATAGAACCAGCGGGAACCAAAACACCATTTACTTTCTCAGCGGTAACACCACCACGCAAAGTAGCATCGTTCAAGTATTTCCAGTCGGTCTTGTAGAATTCATAGCCACGCTTGAAGCCAGTGAAGCCCAAGTTCAAAGCCATCTTCTCATCGTTGTCGAACAAGCCATAGCTAGTTCCACCAGCACCGTAGCTGTTTTGAGCAGCCAACATGTCATCGATGTCGAAACCGAACTGACGGTTCAAGAACAATACGTTCTCTTGGATAGCACCTTGCTTGTCCAAACGCTCGATAACAGCATCGAAGTCAGCCAAGCTAGAGGGGTTACCACCAGACCATACGTTACCACGATTCTCGATTACATAGAACATACCCTCAGTACCAGCATCAGTAGCACCAGGAGCAGGAGACAAATAAGTCAAGGCACCAGAACCGCTAGCGGCAGGAACACCCTCGATCATTGACATTTCCATGTAGTCTTCGAAACGCAAACGAGTCTCGTGCTCAGACTTGATGTACCACAAGTAACCAGTAGCACCATTCTCGGTAGTTACTTCAACCCATCCGATTTGAGCCATGTCAGAACCAGATACTTCGTATTTGTCCTTGATGATGATAGGCTTGTTCTCGAAGAAGCTAGATTCAGCGTCCAAAGAACCAACCATTCCGTTGCTTCCTTTGCGGAACTCAGAACCATAAACGAAGGCTACGATGTCAGCAGTACCGTTGGTGAAACCAGGAGAGGTAGCAGAATAGTAAGCAACTTGGAAACGAGTCAAGTCAGAACCAGGGGCAGCGTCAATAACGATAGCCTTTTGGGTCTTGTTGTCGGTAGCAGAAGACAAGATAACGGTCTGACCAACACGGAAGTTGTGGTTGTCAGCTCCGATGTCAAGAATCTGGGTACCAGAAGTCACAGCGTTGGTAGCGGTTACAGCAGTATACTGCGTGTGCAAACGACCTTGCTCAGACCACTTGATCAAGTCAGAGTTAGAAGGCATCTCAGCACCTACTGCACGCAAGAATGATGCAATAGAACGATTGCCATAACGTTCGAATTCCTTCTCGTAGGTATCGGGAAGATACTGATTCAAGAAGTCAAAATTGTTAATGTAGTTACTGGGAAGAGTAACTTTACTTGGAGCGGGGGTCAAACTGTACCCCGGAGTGCTCAATACGGAACCTGCCATAATTTTTGTTTTTTAGTTATTTTTTGCTTTTGATAGTTAATCTGTTGCTAGTTCCGCCATCCAAAGCCGTAACTGAAAATCCTTGATTACGAGGTGATTCTTGCACCTTCTTTGCAGTCATATCTATATTTTTAGACTCTTTTGCTACGTTCTCTATCGCCTCGGTTTTACCCTTCTCGTAGAAGAATTTAGCAAATGAATCAGGATTCATCGCTACAGCCATCGCCTTATGATAAGCAGCGGCATCCTTGATCATACCTTTTTCATCGACAAAACTCTGAAAGAATGATGATACATTGGATTGCTTTTCCAATAATGTCTTAGTATCTGCAGGCTTATATGAAAACTTCTCATCGCCAATTTGAAAATCAAAACCTTTGAAATTCTCATTGAACAATTCTGATGTCTTCTGCATGTAGTACTCTGACCTCTTGGACTGCTCTTGTTCAAGCTCCCTAGCTCTTTGGGCTTGACTTTTAAAAGCCTCGTATTGCTCCTTTTCAGCATCTGGAACTGAAACCCCTTTTGACTCAAGAGGGATTTTGTATTGTTCTTTTTGCTTTTCGAAGTAATCCTTGGCCTTCGCAAGTTCTCTTTTCATCGCTAACTTCTTTTTCTTGATGTCCTTCTCGTCATCGAGATCTTCATCATAAGCAAACTTCTCCTCCATGTCAAAACGAATGTCTTCTTCGTCCAACCCTTGGGAAGTCTCCTTGTAATACTCAAGAAGCAGCGTATTGGGGTTTTCAGAGTCAAAGTCTTTATTCAATTTGATAAAGTCTTCGAATCCTCGACCCGTTTCTTGTTTGTACTTCAGATAGGCTGACACATCTTCAGGCAGTTCAGGTGTGCTTTGCTGCACATCAAACAACTTGTCAATGCTGTCAATCTCTCTGTCGTAACGGTTTTTAATAAATGAAAGAACGGATTCTTCTGTTAACTCAAAAGAAGGGGCAACTTCTTGCTCCTCCACTTGGGTTTGTTCTGTTTCGGGACTCCCGGCTGTTTCGTCAAATTGCTCTTGCTGTTGAGACTCATGCTCTTGCAACAATTGCTCTTCGACTTCTTGGATGCTTTTAGGCTCCTCTGTGCCGACTTCCCGTACTTTAAATTCACTCATAATTAGATTTTATTGATTTTATCGCAAATATACTATAAAAAATTATCTTGGCTCAAACTCGGCCAAGTCGAAGCCGTCAAGGCTGTCTTCATTTGACTCGAAGTTTATAGGAGGTAAGTCCTTCTTTCGCTGATCGATAAGTTTTGATTGCTGTGTATTTTGCAGACTGATGCGGTTGTCTTTTGCCTTCTCTTTGTCCATCTCACGATTCTTCAAAGCCTCGGCTTCAACCCCCTTCAATTGCATCTGCATCTGGAACTCACGCTCCATCAATTGCAACTTCAAGTTGGCCTCAGCTTGCATCTTCTGTGTATCATACTCAGACTCAGCACGCTTCAACTGCATCTTGGCTTGTGCCTCCAATTGTATCTGTTGCATCTTGGCTTGTGCTGCTGCTTGAGAAGATTGGATGTTGGCTTGTGTTTGTGCCTCCATCTTCTTCATCTCGTTCTCTTGGTCCCGCTTTTCTTTGTTCTTGCGCTTTACCTTGAGCAACTCATTCGCCAGTTTGATGTTCTTCAACTCACGGATGTCAATGGCATCTTCCAATGTAATCTGATCCCGCTGCAAGGCAACTTGAATATTGGACTCCATCTGAGCACGTTCCTCCTCATCGGGAGCAACCAAGATGTGAATACCAAAGTCGTGCATGTACAAGTCAGCAATATCATCGAGAATCTCTGTGCTATGAGAACCAATCTGATGGATAAGTTGCTCACGAGTCTCAGAGTATTCCAAAACGTCAGATATACGCAAAGAGATACACTCGGCCAAACGTCTCGTAATAAACAAGCCGCCCTCCAAGATGTGACGAGTTGCTGTATTGGAGTTCAACGCAGCCAACTTCTGAACACCTACCAAGGCATTTGGGTCTGGAGTAGATCCATCACGAGCCTCATTCAATCCTGTCACATCACGAATCATATTCATGTAGTGATTGTATGAATTTACAAGGCTAGCAATCTTGGCTTGTCCAGAACTCTTACCCAACTCTTGGATAGGAATACGTGCGTTGTTAAACTCACCATCTTGAGTGAACGAACGACCAATAACACTACCCGTTTGAAAATAGAGCCTTAGAGCCTCTTCTGGGTTGTAGTTGGACCCGTTACCCAAGTCGACCTCGTTAAGGCCGTCAGCGTCAATATAAACGCCATCTGGGACCATTCTAGCAATTACTTGCTGCAGCTTTAAGTGGGTCAACTGAATCAAGTCAGCAAAACCTACCATTCTGCGAACCAAAGACTCGATACGGCCCTTGTACATTCGTGGAGACATAGCCACGTATTCTGGATACGCAACGTGAGACGAAGACTTAGGACGAACCATATTCTTCATCATGTCCCACTCAAGAATCTTTTCGGTTCCAAGAACCATCACACCCTTGTACCAAACGTCAATTACCTTGTCGATTCTCTCGAAACGCTCTTGCTCGTCAGTTGGTGGGTTAAAGTTCTCGTCCTTTCTGATGACACGCTCTCCGCCATTGTCCAAGTATTTCTTCTTGAAGACAAAGCGCTTGTCTGTTTTGTAGTTGAAATAAAGAAGGTTTACAATCTCTTTCTCAAATACGCTGTCAATATATGGACGAACGGCACCGTAATCCTGGTACCAAGTGTATGCATAATTGGACATCTCTTCAATGTCCTCTTTTGTCAAGTGAGGGTACATGCGCTTTACCTCAGAGATATGCACTCGCTTAATCTCTCCAAAGTAGAAGCAGTCATCAAAGGTGGGATACTCAGTGTACGAGTAAACGACATCAGCAGGGTCAACATAGTCAATCTTCACACCACCATTAGGGTTGAATGAATGCTTTGCCATACCAATACCAAGGACAGTCAAGTCATAGTCAATTCTGCGCTTGATGTCTTCGTATCCGTTGTTTGACAATATCGTACGAATGGCTTGCTCCTCGGCAACCTCGATGCCAGGTTTATAGTTAATCTGCATGTACAGATTCAACTCGTCATTGTTCTCTGGCAAATCATTGGGATTAACGTTAAACGCATCAACACCAAAGTCTTGCTTAACTTGAAGCAACAAGTCCTTAGCAAGCATATCGGCCTCAACCATTCTGCGATACTCATTGCGCTTCTTGGAAGACAGCCTATCTTGTGCAGATGCCTTTACATCATACAAACGATTTGAGATTCCATTGACAACAATATCTACAAACTTTGGAATGATGGGAACTGGCTCCCAGTTCAAGTTCAAATATGACAAGTCACCATCGACTGCCAATTCGTTCTTATATTTGGCAACAGATTGTTCGCCACGAGCATAAAGCCTGAGGCGATTAAATTCTATCCACTGATCGTAAAAACGACAGCTGTTTGAAGACCGTTTAAACCACTCGTATTGGATGGATTGGCCTACTTGAAGCCCATACTCAAGAGAGGCTTTCTCTGCTTCCGTAGCATTATTGTTAGGGAAGGTAACATATGGGACGAGTGTTTTTTTGTCCATTATCCTATTATTTGGCTAGTATTGCCCTTATTATCGTACTTTGCAAATTTAACACTTATTTTTGATTGCTTCTTTTCCTGTATATATTGGTGCTTATAGTTAGCCATAATCGCCAGTCCACTGCTAATAGTAGCGTCAAACTTTGTTCGATTGTTGATATCAAATCGTGCCCAATCCTCTAGCGTTCTAGTGAAATACATATCACCCATCTCATCGGGTGCCCTATATGTGCCCTCCATATCCAAGCCCACATACTTCTCAATGAATGTCTCAATTGATGATGCGTGTGATTGCTTGACATCCTCAGAAGAGTTAGGGATACCACCAAGTTCCTTCTCCGTCTTAGACAACTTGTGCTTCTCCTTATCCGGTCTGTTCATAGAGAAGGCACGATAGCCCCTGCTCTTCAAATGGTATAACAATCTAGGCTTGTTGTTCTCTGCAAGCACAGGCATCCCATAGAAGACACATGCCATCAGCACATCCTCAAAAAATATCTCCGCAGTTTGAGGTCGTGCCACATACTCCAAGAAGAAGTGATTGCTAGGGCCATCATCCATGTGAAACTTGGTCATCCCGTGTTAGTCACCATTAGTGCCCCCTCCACCGACAACACCAGAGATGTCATAAGAGTCACAACCAAAACTACCGATATGCTCGTTGCCAGGGTAGTAACTATCTCCCCTCTTAACAACATTGTTAGTCAAATGCTTTGGAGGAAACCAACTAATCAAGAATCTACCCTTGTTGTTCGGTGTCCATATAACCTCGCTGTCTTTTACTCCGTCCCTCCAATGGAAGTAGCCACGTGTCAGAACACGATCCTTAATCAAGGACTGATTGTAGTCAATCTGCTGATATATCTTGGTCAAGTTGAATATACTTGCCTTACTCTCGTCACGGAAAGCGTGTGACTCTGTTCGTGGGAACTGACGATAGAACTCATTCAAGGCATCAGAGTCAGACTTCAAAGAGTCCACTTCGTTCTCCCAATAGTCAATGACACCAATCCTTATCATCTCGCCATCTACGCCACGAATAGGCGCAGCGGGAGTGTGGAATACCGGCATACCATATTGGTCGATGTATCCCTCGAAGTTCCACTCCATCGGAATGAACAGATGATACATGCCACTCTTGGTCTGTCCGTTGGCGTTCCTATCGGCAGGGTTTGAATCCTCGTACAAACTCTTGAACTGCTCACCACCCTTGTCTAATGCGTTCGATGTAGAACCCATCATGCATTTGCCAATAATCTTACTACCCAAACGAAGACACGTCTTGGTTACACGCCAATTGTTTAGAATCTTATTGGGAGCCATCCACTTGCCACTCTCGTCATGGATGAGCAGTCGCAACTTCTCACCGTCATAACTGTTGTCAGCAGTGTTCTTCCAGTCAATGGTAGTGTTCAAGCCATCTATCTCATCGTCATCAAACCGAGACATATTCTTCTTGGTTATCTTAGACGCAGGCACACGGTATGCCAACTCCGTCTTTGGACGATCCATACCGTCTTGGATAGGCTTAAAGAAGAAAGGGTAGTTGCTAGATATATTCACGACCTTGTCGGTGAACAACTTCTTAGCGTCATCACCAGTCTTTGACAATATACCAAAACGGGCATCCTTTGACATGGTAGCCTGATTGACAATCTCAGCGGCACTCATAAACGAGAAACCCGAACGTCTGTTCTTCAAGTACACCATACCAAAACAACGCTTGTCAGCCTTGCAAGCCTCAAAGTATATAAAGAATATGCGGTTTGATTCACGGAAGTCTGGCAATCCAACGTCAATCTTTGTCCATTGTAGATAGACATAGTGGCTACCCGTCAAGTACGTAGGAGCCCCATTGTTTATGAACCAATGACCGTACTCCCTTCTGTCAAACTCGCTCTCAATATACCCTACCCACTTTGCCTTAAACTCCTTTGGCTTGGCATTCCACTCGAATATGCTCTTTATCTTCTGCAGTTCCTTTGGGTAGTCATTGGCTGTCCACCGATTGTTATTATCCTCAACATCATCAGGCACAGCGGGTAGTGCAATCTTCAACGAGTTGATGACATAGATATCTCCAATGGTTCCATCCTTGGATATGACAACAATGTCATGCTCTTCGTCATAGCCGTATTGCCAAGACTTCTCTTCGTTCTTGGCCTTTATGATGTTAGCGTCAACAGCCTTATTGTCGACTTTGTAAAGAGCGTATTTCTTCATCGACTAA
>Ga0070751_1001411_pt1 | contig 14207 bp, 4 predicted proteins | sample VirMetDEL_Aug_28_FD_78514 | JGI IMG/M metagenome (GOLD analysis project Ga0070751, IMG submission 78514) | Aqueous microbial communities from the Delaware River and Bay under freshwater to marine salinity gradient to study organic matter... | ecosystem: Environmental > Aquatic > Marine > Coastal ...
GAACCCTCAGCATCCGAGATAATATTAGTATTACCCGCAAGTATACCACTGGCCCGACTAGAATCAATCAAGTTATCAAGACCCGCACCAATACATGATGAATGTGCAGATGTTGGCACTACTAATTTTATAATATTATCAGCCCCACTCAAAATACCACTGTGATATGCGCCTAATATTTCATTACCAACACCACCACCAATGATAGTAGTTGTAGCACCTGATCCAACTCCACTTTCTATACTTGCGTCAATTAAGTTACCTACACCACCAGCAATAACTACATCACTGGCAAATCCAAATATTCTATTACCAGCACCACCAACAACAGAACCCCTAAATACAGTACTTTTAATAATATTCTGAGTACCACCCAATACATTTGAATTGTACCCAGCGGTCGATGTACTTTCCCCTAAGGCAATTGAATGTAACCCTAATTCATACACCTCACCTTCTATTGTTGATCCCTCAGGTGACGTATCAATTCCCTTAAGACCACCATTAGTTGAATTATTTGCATCTAGTAAATTACGTAACCCTATTCCACTATGACTATGATTAAGAGGAGCATACAAGCCACTTAAATCAGGGGGAGGACAACAATCATCCCCAATAGATCTATTTTTTATATTTGCTACTTCTAATCCTAACTCGGTAATTGCATTCTGAGTTGATGCATTTGCAATTAATTGGTTTTGATACCAAGTTATTGCATCATCTTCATATAAATTATAGAAAATGGTGGCATCTCTTAATAATGCACTATCTTCTATTCCATCAGGAGATTCAAGATTTACATTAAACTCGGCCTTAAATTCATGAATACCATCACCCGTATCTGACATAGATACAGTGTTATCCCAATCAATTACAGCAAATAAAACTGGTTCTTCATCCGGACTGATTTGGAATTCTAATTCCACATTTTGGCCAGTAGGATCAGTACCAAAGCCATTATCTTGTACATAAGGTGCTTTTCTTAAAGGCACCGCATAAATACCGATACGGTTAAATTTAAATGAGACATGAGTTGTATTAAATATATTAGAACCCGTTAGATTATCATTAGGGGTAGCTGATCCATCGCCTAATGTACTAGGTTGTATTATGTCATAACGATCAAAAAATTCTATATTATTTGTTTCATCATAATCACAATTTTCGTCAAATCCCTGTGCCAATGCTCTAGGAGCAAGGTCTATATCAATACTAAGTTTAATTGAAGTTGCGATTTCAACCGATTCATTATTTGCAGTAAATCCAGAATCGGTGTTCACTACTTTATAGTTAGATATTGGGAAAAACTTAGTTGTTTTTGCCATATTTCTATTACTAAGATCACTACTTAGTACATGCCCTATACTAGAAACAGGGGAATGGAAACGGTTATAGTTTGATATACTTAAAAGTTTCCAAAATTCTTTTATAGCAGGTGAAAATCCATAACCTGATACACTGTAATCATCAACTGTATAAGTTAAGTCAGCTGCATACCAACTGGTTACATCAAAACCGACATCGATTGCATCGGGTATTTCCATTGTATCAAAATATTGCCCTGCAGTACCGACAGTAGGATCAGTTGCACCCGCTGTATATGAATAAGTTGCATCATTACCCTGACTATCTAAGTATCCACGATAATCAGCAGATACTTTAGGCACATCAATGTTAGTTACCGTATCCTTTAATGCTTGATCAGCAAAAAATGGATAAATATCAGACCCGTTCCCAGTCGGTCCGGTCTCTTCCTCAAATGTAGGAAATTCATCGAAAAAACTATCAACTGATGATTTGCCTGTTACGTCCCCTAAATAATATAAAGGAGCTGGAATTGGGAGATTACTAGGTACATAGCCATCGGTGCCTTTATAAACATGTTTACCTTCTAATGAGTCATTACCATCATCCACCCATGCAACTAGTGTATTATTACCATTTTCATCAAGAACATATCTATAGTGTTTCTTGATATTGGTATTATACATAGTTAACCCAAATAAATCACCCCCAGCAGAACCATCTGATTGACATCCATAGAATCCAGTTCCGTTTAAATCTCCTTGCCAAATATTGTAGATCATATCACCATATTTGGTAAGTCGGGTCATTGTAGCAGTAACTTGATCCGTATCAGTTGATAGAATTGGAGTACCTTCATTAACTGCATCACAGTCATCTGGAGATGTCGGTAGTGTTACAGTGGATTCTTTCCATAAATTCGGTACATATGCAAGCGCATAGTAACCAAGCCAATAATATTGTCCAGTTGCTTGAGAAGAAGATGCTAGAAGGGCTGCACCCTGATTCGTAATAGTAACACGCTTAGCCATTAAAATACCTTTTTAACATATATTGATTCATTTTATACTAGTTTATAATTCATGAAGACTTGAATTTTAAACAAAAGTCATTCAATTCATTTTATAGATAAAATATATTATTAAATGCAATCATTATTAATTTCATCGTCAAAAACTAGATTATCATATCCAATAGATGCAGATAACTTCCCTTTGGCCTTCATCTTACTAGAAGTAATCTTTATATTAGCTTTAGTCTCTAAAAATAAATAAATCGCACGGAATACTGTATTTATTGGTTTAAAGGTACGCACCGCTTTTTCAACATTTTTAAGGTCATTGGAAAGTAACTGAGCATCAAAATTACCCTCGACTTCAACTTTTAAATCAAAATAGGGAGTGGGTATATAATTACTCATCTCTCCGCTTTCCATTGCAGCATATTGAACATTTCGAATATCAACGTCACGCTCAAACTGAGCATATGGATTATCGTCTTTAGTCCATAATGTTACTAATTCACCTACTATACCAAATGCTAATAATAACATTTCTATGCCCGATTCGGTTGATTTTAAAGCATAATATTGAGGTAAGTTTTCGATATATTTTCTCAATGCCTTCTCTTGTTCTTCATTAGATACATAATACGGACTTGATGTTATATCATTAAAAACGCTAGTGATATCATATCCCATATAACGAGCAAGATAACCAATTAAATCTATATCAATTACATTTGGGTCTTTTAAGTATACTAATCGTTCAACCTTTTCCAATATAGGATAATCCATATCAGGAATTCCATCGAAAGTTGCTTTCATATCACTTGTATCAACTACACTATTTTTATCATATCTTGAATCAAATAATTCATGATATGATTTAGTTGTATCCATATTAGCTACTTTTTCAAATACAAACTGATAGTTTGTTGCATATGGAGCATCTACTTTAAATACATTAAAATTAGCTGTAAAGTTATCGGCAATATATTCATTAACTTCCGCATCGTTAAATACTCTATATACATAAGGTATCTCATCTTCAGCTAATCCACCTAGATATTCAGGATTCTCATATGCATCCACATTAATATCACCTATCTTCATTACCAATCGTCTATCTAATCGTTTCCATTTAGCGTTCTTTTGTACTCTATATCTACCATTCTCAGAACTTATTAATTGATCATTTAACTCAACAACTAATCCATCTCTAAACAAATATGAATCACCTGAATCCGCAGTAAACGTATATTCTCCGCTTAATTTAGAAACGTTATCTTTGTTGTTATTCGATGATATAACAATACCATTTGTAACAATACCAACTTGAGTTTCTTCTCCTGATATACCACTAAAAAAAGTAAATTCTGTACTAGATGGAACTGAAATTACCTTATATGTACCATCAAATAGAGATGTATTTTCAATAATGGCATAATCACCAACCGAAAAATTATGATTAGTATTTGTATTAACTGTTACAACAGCCCCATCGCCATTTAAATCTGAAATACTGATAGTATAGTATAAAGCTGAATAGTTTGATTTTTTCTGCCAATCTATACTCGAAATAGTATACTTATACCACCCATTTCCATTACATGTTATATTACCAGTTGCTGGACTTTTTACAGAAATGTTACCGGGTATTTTATAAGTAAATGAAGTATCTGAAATTATCGTACTTACTTCATACCTTCCATTATAATCAACTTGGTCAGCACCTAGTATATTCACAGTTGAACCCACTATATAGCTATGAGGCTCATAAAGATCCACTCTAACGGTCCTACCTGATATTATTCGCAAACTTTTAACAGCATATCTATCTAATGCTGACGCTAATACTGGATTTGTATCAGATACATCAAATAAATTTTGTCTGGTAAATAAAACACATTGATTGCTTATTTTTGAATTATCGTAAGGTTGCCATCTATCACTAGATACAATATATATACCATTATCGCTACTATTTGGCTGATTCAATACATTAATATAATCGCCCTCTATGGGTTGATATATGGAATGCAATTGGGTTAAAGTAGTAGCAACTGCAGATGCACCAGCTGACGTATACTTAAAAGAATTGGCTGTAACATCATATATAATAAATGTACCATTGAATTCAGGCTCTACTGCGCCTTCAATTGTTACTGATATACCATTTTTATATCCATGATCTTCGTCTGTAATTACTGTGACTACGTCACCCGATCTAGTAATATTATCGATATTTGTTTCTATAGTATTCCTATATGTTGATAATGCAATAGACGGACCTGTTATTGGTCCTGATGCACTAGATGCAACTGTATACGTAAATGTATTTGAGTCAATGACAGTTATTATATATTCTCCATTATAAGCACTATCGGAAGCACCTGAAATTGTAATATGCATACCGGTAATATATATATGGGGGTATACGGTAACTGCGGTAACTACCAAATCGGATTCACTTAAACTAGTAATATTAAATGGAATATCAACAACTAAACCACTTAATAAAACAGCACTTGTAGTATTGGCTGATACATACTGATCTATATCAGCAACAACCGCATCATCAGATGCATTTGATTGTATTATTTCCATGAATCCATTTCTAGTTAATTTATCCTGAGGAGCGAATCTTGGATCAAATACGAATTCCCTTTGGTCATGTCCATATACTAGGCGCAAATCTTCTTCTTTTTGTATATATAAATCAGATGCGGTACCACTAGCGACATTATCATAAGTTATCTCTTGATCAAAGTCTAATGAATACACTCGATACATACCAAACATATAAGGATTAGTATCAACTTTAGTTTTAGTTATTCTAAAATCTTCCATTGCAACTTCATAATATTCGTTATTAAAATCAGGTGATTTTGTTTGACCGGATGTATATGTATGGGTTTTAATAACACGATAATTAAATACCATATTTTTATCAGATATACGATAAGTATAATTTTCGCCCTTTGTGTATACCTTACCCTCTTCAGGCTCCCATTGCTGAGATGTAGTAATGATACTAGCCACCTGAGGAACGTCCATTCGCTTTGACATATTGATTATTCTGCCTTGGCTTATCAGGTCACCCACATAAGAATCTAATTGAAGTTTACCAGTTGATAATGGAGTCGCAACAGACACTGACTGAATTTTACCACGATTTCTTGCATCAGGTATCATTTTTATAAAATTCATATTACCAATCCCGGCTACTGTCAATAAAACATCATATAATTTCACCGCATTAGTGTCCTGATTAATATCTTCTATTATATAAATAGTATCTTCGCTTAAACCAACCGGTAATGTAAGTCCTGTGGTTTCTCCCTCCACTCGTATATAATCACCTACTTGTAATCCATTTATATCATTTAAATAGAGTTCATTATCTGTTATTGATACGGCAGTAGCATCAAAATACCTATCCAACTTTACTATATTGATAGTTCCTGTACCGGCACCTGTAATACTTTGTGATTCCAATTTAAGTTTATTTTTATTAGTTGTATTATTTACATCAGACGCACTCACTAAATCGATTATTTTATATACTTCACCATCAACCAATGTACCAGTTGGTAAATTAGCACCACTGTCTTCTCTAAGAACAACATAATCACCAATAATAAAATCTGAAATATCAGATGGGTATAAATAATCAGTCGAGCTATCAAAATCAGTTGAAGCATCTATAGTAGTTGAGTATTGCTCGTATTCATCATTAACCCTAGCTATTATATCACCGACCGAAAATTCTGTGCTACCTATAAAAGAATCATATTCGACTAGTCTATAATATTCACTAGTGCCTATATCCTTAGAATAATACAAATTTCTTATAATAGCTTTACCGCCATTATACACTCCTAATGCCACACCAAATGGATTGACTAATTTTATCTGTCGTGCATTTATACGTGATTCTACTACATAATCAGATCCATCATATGAACCGGCATTAAATAGACTTAATCTATCACCAGCCACCAAATTAAAAACATCTGATGAGAATTTTAGTGTTATGCTATCACTAGTGCTTGTTATTTGTGAAATTGAAAAAATATTAGTATTTGGTTCATACATGGGATCAATGTATTTTGTCAACCCACTCGTTCTATTAGAACTCAATTCACTTTGAGTTAATTCCTTAAAATAAAATAATCCTTTACCTTGCTCAAGTCCACTCCAAGCAAAAGAATCACAGCCTTCAACAAAATTTATACTATAAGACTCGTCATATGTCGATGGCACTGGATTAACATAACCATAATAATCAATTAATATTTTTTCATCAGAACCATCTTCATTAATGTCCTGGGATATGGTATATACAGATTTAACATCTGATATATTTGTTATTCTGGCATTGAACGAAATTTCATAATAAACTAAAGGATCTAATGAACTTGCTCGTCTGGCCTGTACACCAGAAACATCAGATACATTAAATTCTAGCATTCTAGGTGCGTATGTAGTGACATCAGTAACCAATGGTTTATCAGGAGTATTATTAAACGGATCTTGAACCGACCCGGCTGCGGATCGCACTAACTGATTATTAACCTCGTCATAAAAATATACGCCACTATTATCAGCCTGTGTCGCATCAGTAAATTCAATATAAACCTTATCGCCATTTACCTTAGGTACATTTATTATGTTAGGTGAAATTCTATCTAAGTCACCTGCATATTTTATGTATTCAATATATAATGGACGATCAGGGTTAAGTGGATTGCCTTGTGGATATGATAGATATAAAACCTTAACATTTCTCTCAGCAGATTTATTAAACATGTCAACTAATTGATTAGCTTTCTTAAGTACCGCACCATAATTTGAATCAAGTGCAATAAATTTGAATGAGAATTTTTCAACTGTTGTTATATTTCTATATGCGTTATTCAAATAATCTGATAATACTTGAAGAAATGTAACTACATCTTCCTCGGCCTTAATGAAATCAGGTACTTGAGAAACAAAATCAAGGTATCTATGAATACCTTTAGTATTATGTATAATAGGATTACGTGCCATTATATCCTTATCCTCTTACTGTGAACTTATCTTTTTTCTAGATAACGTTTCATCTTCTACTGTTACTCTTATATCAGTAGATGAATTTATATTAAACTGAACTATTTCATTTTCATTTGTATAATTAGATATATTGCCGCTCGCATCCAATAAATTCCGTGCTATCTGAGGTGATAATATATTTCTAACTAATTTGATATATTCAAGCGTATATACAAAATAGTTATACATATTCTTTGCATTATCTTCTGTTAAATTTACGATATAATCAGTATCTTTAAATGATAATGATGAACCATTAAAGTACCATCCTTTGATTGCCTCAATAACATTATATATACCATTAGCTTCTATGGATGTACCTTTATTTTTAGCATTCTTATATTCTTCAAAAATAGGAATATATACTTCATTTATAGCAACTGACCATATATAAGAAGTAAACTTATTTAAATCAGTCTCATTTAAATTGGTCTTTGGTTTATATACACCATCACGATTTCTATATGCGATATATGTAGTATAATACGTTCTTATTTTTGATGATATATTTAAATTACCTGTGGTTTGATTGGTTATGGTAAATGGAATTGTACCAGATAATTCTTTTTGCAACGCCCCCGAATTCGTTACATATGCATGATCATATGTAAGAGTTACATCAATCTCGTTAGATAATCCAACTTGATTTATATATTGAGATGTATCCTCTCCCAACCAAGTTAAATTAGTTAAACTGAGACCTTCATAATCACTGGGCTTTACTTTGAATGTCAAATTTAAACCTGCTACTTCTGTGAATTTCTGGACAATAGATTCCAACTTAGATCTATATATAGGGTATGCAAACTGCGTATACTCTTTTAAATATGAATAAATTCCATTTTTTATTTTTGTCTTAATATCAGAGAAATTATTACCTCTAAATAATATGACATCCATATCAACGGTAAAATCATGTATAATTGGAGGAGTATACATATGCTGACCGGAGCCTAATGTTATGTACCCTCGCTTATTTAGCGATTGTTGTACTAGCTCAAGCTCGGAACCCACTTCTATAAAATCAGTTGGAGTTAAGTTAGCAGAAAATATTTTATCTGGTAGCAATGGAGTCTGTAAATCATATGGGTTTACATAATCCTTTATAAAATCTTCTTTAGTAATAGAATTGCCAGATGAATCTGTTATTATGATACCATCAGTGTTTAACTTATCCGCTATCTTATCTGATTGATAGCTTAAAGAGTTTAAATCGGATCTTTTTGGCAATTCTTGCCATTCATACTGCCATGAATATACTAATCCATTTACTTTATATCCCTCGATATAATATTCAAATGGATCGGTTGGAAAGTATGCGCCATCTTTATCTCTATATAAATCCTTTAATATTGTATATCTAACAATATTAGAATACTTAATTTCTGGCTGAGGAGGGAGATTTTGATTTGATTGATTTGAATTAATTCTAGTTAATATATCCTCGCCATATGCATTTGCATATTTAACATCAGCGTAACGTCTAAGAAATGTTTTATAACTATTTCTGTTATTTAGTGAATCAAGTGAATTATATATCTGAGGTGCATTTTGTCTGATAGATTCAATACTTTCTATGTTTAATCCACCTCTAATATCAGTAACTAATGCAAGATTTAGATCCGCTAAAGTTAAGTCACTCTCAGTCCCGTCTTCCTGTGTTATTAATATAGACGTGGAATTAGTATCCAGTCTAGAACCAGCAACATTTAATGCGTTGCCATCTTCACCTTGCGTACTAAAATATCGTATGGCTATTTTACCATAAGGTATAGCCGAATTTATACCATCACTAAAATTTACCTTTACACGACCATCATTACCAGTATTAAGTAATACACTATAATTAGTAGTTATATTAGCACCTTCTACAAAATTATCTATATCATTTACTGAATTGGGGGTAGCAGGATCTTGAAATCCTCTACGTGATACCCGCCAGTATATTTTATCGTTAATTGCATCCGAAGCAGGAAAATTATCCGTTAATGATGCATCAGTAGTAACTGTTGTAAATCTACCAACTCGCTGGGTATAATCATCAGGCTCACTATAATTAGGATCACCGTAACCAAAGTAATCAGAAAATGTCACGTCAGGTATTATAAATTCTTGATTTTGTCTACCATCGGAGAAAAATTCAGTTGTTAAAAATCTACCCTGCATTAGCACTGCTCTGCCTGAAGTCAATTCCATCAATCCATTTTCAAATGCATCATCGTTACGGTCATATGAAAATTCACAATCATCAGCCGTGGTTAATGTAACACCAGCTACACTAAATTGTGTGCCTCGTGGAATCGAAACTTTTACGGTGGGATATACACCAGTTCTTTTTAAACTAATTGAAAATCCTGCTTTAGCTGGGACTGGTCTGCGTATGCTATATCCTAAGCTACGAGCACCCAAATAAACCGCTTCATTGCTACTCGCAGTCTCTAAGAATGAGTCTTGGAATGCTGCTTCAGTCCACGTAGATATTAAATCAGCGTTACCTGCAAATAACTCAATTAACGTTTTGCCATAAGACGCATCACCTAAATCGGCAAGTGGACCTTGTTTAGCACGTAAAATGGTTTGTAGGTCAGAAACGACCTGCTCAAAATTGATTTTTGTATATTTTCTATCCGAAATGCCCATTGAATGCTCTAACCTTTAAATTATATGTATAGTTTATAAATAAAAACCATGTTTGATATTAAAAATATTTCATTTTTCGGTTAAATGATAAAAGTTTAAAGCATTCAAACATATATAAACTATTAATAAGAAAAATATATTTAGTGTGATGGCAACAATTAATTTACCTGTAGAATATAATGTACGAGATACAAGCAAAGAACTTCCTAATCTAAGTTTATTAGCGAATGTTTCTCGTTCATTATGGGAAGACAGAAATGATGGTATAATAGAACGCAGTGAAAAACGCCAAATAAATGACCCAGAATGGTCATTTCAACATAATACTGGCGTGTCTTCTTATTTTAGACGACATAATGGGTTCAAAGACCAAGAAAGACATAATAGAGTCACTCGTAACTTTACAATACGTCAGGGAACATTTGTGAAATATTATGCTACTAGTTACAATCCATATAACGATGGATTATACCACGAAGATAATAATAGAGTAATTGAGAGATATTTTGATATCCCTATTATTTTGTCATTCCAACCCGAAAATGAAATATACAATAGATTTGGTATCCAACACCTAGATGAATTTGAAGTTCATGTCCACATGTCACTATTCATGGAATTACAGTACGCAAGTTTAAAACGAAATTGTGTTGAACCTGCATGTAATCCATCCGACCATAATCCAATATGGAGTCAACGAGGATACGAGGATTTCAGATATTATGGATATAGCGCAGAGCAAATCTTCCCTAAACCTGGGGATATGTTAAAATTAGAAGCATTTAATACGTTATATGAAGTAGAAAGTATTAAAAATGCAGCTCCTGAATACAGACACAGGGAAAGACATTATTGGTGGAAATTATTCCTTAAGGATGCAATGGATACCGGACGAACTGTTAATCCTGAGGTTCTTAATGACCCAGAACAAGAAGGATTTATCAATGATCTTATCGGCAAACAAGCAGGTAATGGATTGCAAGATGATTTAGGCAATAACACTAAGTGGCCTTTCGATGCTTCATGTGAAGTAGAGACATTAAAGAAAGATGTGCTTTTCAGGCCACCTGAAGTAGATGAAAGTGTAGAAAATATTTCATGTGATAATAATTTTTATCCGTGTTATGATAAGTTTGGTAAATGGTAATCTAAATAAAGATTACCGTTTCCATAAAAATTTCATATTACCCGAATCATATATTCGGTATAGTTTCCGTTCTAACATTATCTGATGTTCTGTTTTTGTTTTATCGTACCCGGCATTTACCAGTTTGTGCTTTTGGTATTTTATCCTATTTTCACGTATATTTCCGTTAATATAATAATATCCGGGTTGAGTATATGAATGAAATGTAAATCCAAGTTGAGTATATAAATTTCCAGTTGACCATGATCGATCAGCATATGAAATAATTGAATCAATGTTATGGGTGTTCACAAAGTGCTTAAATATCTTACTTGCTCCACCAACCACTGAAGTATTTAATTTATTACAGAATCGAATTAATTCGAACTCATCAGAGAATCTAGATTTACCAAATGTCATTAATGACACCAACTCGCCATTGTAATATAAACCATACTTATATTTTGATCGAGCTTTCCCTTGTATATGATTTATATCCAAAAAGGCATTGGCTATTTTAATTGGTACTTCTTTTACTATGCATTTCCGTGCATATATAACATTAGACTTACCTAATAAATTTCGTATACGAGATTTTACTATTTCTGATTTATATACCCAATCATCTTCATATATGTGAATTAAATGGACATTATTTAATTCACATATATTAGTCTTCGTTATATGATAGTCATTAGGTTTATTTAATTCATTATGATAATATAACCCATTAAACTCAAATGCTAATCTCTTTTTAGGTATATATACATCCAATTCATATGGACTAATAACACTTCGATTATTTGCCAATACTTCATCATCACTTAACTCGTTAACATAGTCTAGTATAGCTTTCTCCATATACGATACCTTCTGTTCTTTAGGATGACATTCAGTACACGGGGTAATATTGTTATTAAATCTACATATGACGACAAATTGCCAACTCTCATCCATTATATTTTTACATTTATTGCATTTATATGTAAATGTTGAATTTGAGTTAAATGATAATAAGTCACAATTATATTTACTTAATTGATCTGAATATTTATCTTTCATGCGATTCAATGAATTTGTCTTACGTGTGTCCCTAGCCGTATCATTATGAAAGGCATATTTATATCCATATTTATCTAAATGAGATTCCACTGATTTTAAATATATACTATGATTCTGCATCGGATTTTCATTGCCATATCTAACTAAATTGGTATGTTTTATTTTTTCTTTAACATACTCGGACTGAGTTACATGTTCGACATTATATCTGACTTTATTTGTATTAATTCGTTTATTAAGTGAGTCTTTACACTGAGCAGAAAAAGGAACTCCGTATTTTTCTATCATTGACTCACGTGCCTTTTGATATATATCATTACGTTGAATAGGATATTCTACTCCATATCTATCCAAGTTTGTTTTAATCCGGGTTTCCTTGACTTTATCTAATTTTATAGGATACGCTTCACCATAAGTTCTGAGGCAAGTTTCTCTCTGTTTATCTTTAATTTCATCTAATTTCATTGGATGAGTTACACCATATCTCTCTATATTAGTTAAAGTTCTTCGCTCCTTAATAACTTCATTCTTTATTGGATGATCAACCCCATATTTTTTTAACATACTGGCTTTATAATTTGCTCTGATATCAGCATTACCCATTACGTTTTCAGTGCCATATCTACTTAGATTAGTTTCTTTAATTTTATCTTTAACTTGATCTAATTGAGTTATATGATCTACTCCGTATCGAGATCTTACCGTGGCTTTACGTTTATCTTTAACTGCATCACTTTCATTAACATTAGTTGTTCCGTACTTACGTAAATTAGTATTATCCCTCTTTTCTTTTACTTCAGGTGAGTGATAACTACATTTAGATGAACAATATTGCAAATATCCAACTGATAAATTGCGAAATTTTGTTTTATTACCACAATAACAAACCCCGGCTCCATTTTCAGATAAATATGTATTGTAATACTGTTCTTTATCTAATTTATGGGTACGAGTTATATGCTTACCTAACGATGCAATCGAATTAAATTCAACCTCACATATTTTACATTTTATCATTATAATACCTATTGACCAACTCAATTATAGTAAATATATGTAATTCTTGATGATAGTAAAATATTTTTTTTCTTTTTCTTATAAACTATAATTAAATTCAACAATGATTAAAATTATGGTACCATATTATTACGTAAGGACTCAGGAAAAGGTAGAAATTGCCCTATTAGATATGTTCAATAATATCAAGGTCAATAAGTACACTGATTTATCTAGAAAAAATTACACTAAAACTATAAGAGTTCCTATTGTAATAAACCAAGATAAAAATTTTGCAAATTGGTATAGATCGACTAATCATCAAAAACAACCGCTACCTATTCCAATTGGCGGGTTAAGATATAGTAGAAAAGAACAAAATAACGAAAATAGAACCCAAGCTACTTATGCACGTGCAATTTTTTCCAAAGCGACTGAACAATGGATACGGGATATTCAACCAACTCCATATTATTTATACTATGATTTAGAATTCTTAATGGATAATAAGTCGGACTTTGGACAAATAACAGAAAATATCGTTCCTTATTTTAATACATTTAGAACTTTACGCATAAAAGAATTTGATTTTGCTCCTGATATTGAACGTAAAATACCTGTATATCTAATGTCAGTGAGTGATGAATTTGAAGATGAATTAGACGCAGGTGCAGAGCATAGATTCATAAAAGCAAAGTTTACTTTCCGTGTAGAAGTCGATTGGTACAGACCATTCGAAATACCAGAAATGATTAAATATGCTGAACTAAATTATCGTATTGATGATATTACACATACTCAGCAAGTATTTGTATACCCTGATCCAATTGCAGAACAAGAAAAGAAAAAATGGGAGCAGTTGGACCCTTCAACACGAACCGGATATACGTTACTAAAAACAATGGCTAAAACATTGATTAAAGAAGATAATGTAGACGGTACTACGACATGGGTAGATGTAACATTACCCGATGCTGATAGACC